>JAAUYD010018247.1_pt1 | contig 12847 bp, 9 predicted proteins | sample 7278101 | NCBI WGS metagenome assembly JAAUYD01 (sample SAMN14350128, study PRJNA611818) | marine sediment metagenome | isolation source: surface marine sediment (0.6m) | place: French Polynesia: Moorea | collected 2018-08 | reverse complement strand
TAGCGACCAATTATTTAAAGTACCAATATCCCCTGTAACCAAATCTTGAACTTTTAAAGTCCAAAGTCCGCCACTATCTTCGCCGCGATGGTGAGTGCTAGAAGTCACAAAAATAATATCTTGACCGTTATTAGTGCCATTGTTAGGGCGATCGATTAATTTACTCACAGTTCCACTAGGTGAGGTTAAAGTAACTTCAAGATCCCCTCGCCAAGCATGAGTTATATTAAGAGCTACTTCAACGGAATCGATTGTTAAACCAGAATCCATCCAGATTACACTTTGAGCAACATCTGCACTACCATCTGGAATTGCAATGCTGGGATTAGCTGCAACTTCCATACTCATGGTTTCAAAATTGGCATAGGTATTTTGCTCTTGCCAAGATTCTGCTAAACGAACTGCAGCTAAAGCATCGACTAATCCAAATCCATAATCGTGACTGACGTGCAAACCGCCACCATTCCAATTAGTTGCGCCATTGATCGCCCAACCCGTATTGCTAGCATCGTTTTGACGGGCGGTATAAGCAAGAATTTCTTGGATATCTCGATAGCCTAATTCGGGATTAGCTTCAAGCATTAAGGCAATTACACCCGATACCATGGGAGCAGCAGAAGAAGTACCGTTAAAAGTTCCGGTAAAATCCCCTGAAGATAAGTAATCGCCAGTATTGTAGCCATCTTTACCGACTCGATCGGTTGTAATAATAGTTCCTGGAACTTCACTACCAAAGGCAGAAACTAAAATAGAAGCACCTGGAGTGCTGTAAAAACTATTGACTCCAGTATGGGTTAGTGCGGCGACTGTTATGACATAGATTGAATTTTGATAGTTATGGTAGTTAGTATTATCTCCTCTGCTGCCGCTGTTTCCTGCAGCGAAAACTATAGCAGTTCCTTTTCCAGAACGGCCTTGACTGACTCCTTCAAGAATTGCTGTTTTGCCTGGTAAATAAGTATCTTTGTCAAAATTGTCGTTAAAAGGGATTATATTTCCCCAACTATTATTAGCGACATCGACATTTTTATAATTACTCAAACCCGAATGAAAAGGAATTGCCGGATTAGCAACACCAAAAGGTAATTTAAATCCGGTTATAGTAGCATCGTAAGCGACACCGACTCCTTGAATACCGTTAGCTTCTGCTGCAATAATTCCCGCAACTGCAGTGCCATGATTGTTGCCAGAAAAGGGCAAAGGCATCGGATCGTCATCATTATCAGTTGGGTCAAAATCAATAGTCGGATCGTAGTTATCATTTAAGTCTGGATGGGTGTATTCAATGCCGTTGTCAAACACGCCGACAATGACACCTTTTCCAGTAAATTCATCCCATACTCTGACAACATTGAGATCGATTCCAGCTATTCCACCCGATTGACCCGTATTTAATAAATGCCATTGTTGGGTAAATAAAGGATCGTTAGGAATGTTAACCATAATTCAAATTTCTTTAAGATTTATCTCGTCGCGGCGGGAAGACCCCTTCTGCCTTCTTCAATGAAGATTTCTGTTTCAAAATATATCTTGTTTTCGATCGCTATTAATGAATTTTATTCAACTAAATTTACAAACAAAAGCTATCTTGATTTTGCTGGCATCGATTCAATTAATCGAGAATATATAATCAGAATTGTGCATTGACAAAAAGCAAATAATCTGTTCGATTTTAATCGTAAAAAAGATTCAAAATAATGAATTGTTATAGTATTTAAGTACAAATACTCGTGCGATCGCGAGATAAAAATTATAAAAAGGCAAAAGCGGATTTCGCGCCGCCGAATTTAGTTCGGCATTTAGCGGTGAGACCCCGCGTCGGCTTAAGACGCAAGGGAAGCTCACCAAGACAGCGAAACCAAGAAGGAAAGAGGCAAGAAGTAAAAGGTCAAAAAAGTTTTCTAAATTATACCAATTTGCAAAAATAGCAAAATATATAGCGATTTTATTTAAAAATATGAAAAAAGTTGAAAAAGCTTGTATTGTCTGACCCCTGACCTCTGACCCCTGACCTTTTTATCTGTATTAATAACTCTCTGATTACTTTTGAAAAATGCTATTACCTGTCGATTAACTATACTTAATAATTTTTAGGATTTTCAATCTGATTTTAAACAAAATTAATTAACGAACATAACCATAATGCGATCGCCAACAGCAATATTATTGACACCTAAAGGAATCATCGCTAAAGCATTAGTTTGAGCTAAATTAATTAAATTGCCAGAACTTTTACTACCACCAGCAACTTCAAAGTGATAAATACCATCAACTAAATTGATTTTGCCCCAAAGATAAGATTCTCGCTTGCTATTTCCCTTCATTTCTCCTGCTGCGATCGCACTAATAAATTCAGGTTGCCAACCTTTTGCAACCCCCGATAATTTCTTTAAAGCTGGTTGTACGAAACGCCAGCAACTTACTAAAGCTGAAACCGGATTTCCAGGAATGCCAAAATAAAGACAGTTATTACTAAACTTAGCTACAGTGAGGGGTTTTCCTGGTTTAACTGCAACGCTGCGAATCTGTATTTTACCCCCCAACTCGGCTAAAATTTCTTCGACATAGTCGTATTCTCCGACGGAGACACCCCCGGTAGAAAGCACCAGATCCGCTTCTCGTATCGCTTTAGCAATAGTTTTTCTAAGTAATTCTTTATTATCCGGTACTATACCCATTGGTAAAGGTATGCCCCCATTTTGAGCTACAATTGCAGCTAATGCAGATTGATTTGAGTCGATAATTTGCCCTGGTTGTAAAGTTGCATCTGGAGTAATTAACTCGTCTCCAGTAGAAAAAATTGCCACTTTAGGGCGACGATATACTGATAAGCGATCGCATTGAGCGGTAGCTAAGACTGCTAGATCTGCAGGAGTAATAGTAATACCCGCTTCTAACATTGGGTTTCCTGCTTGGTAAAAAGATCCTCGCTTTCTTACGTATTGTTGGGGTTGAGGAGAGGATAATATTTTGACTTTATTACCTTCTTTTTGAGTATTTTCTTGAATAACGATCGTATCTGCACCTTCTGGTATCATTCCACCAGTAAAGATCCGCGCTGCTTGTCCTGATAAAATAGTTTTTTGAGGTTGGTATCCTGCGGGAATTTCTTCGATAATTTCTAAATCGGAATAATTTGCTAAATCTGCATATTTAATTGCATATCCATCCATCGCTGAATTATCCCAGTAAGGAAAATCTAATTTACTGCTAACAGTTGTTGCTAAGACTCTATTGCAACTATTTTCTAAGTTTACTGTTTCAATTTCTTGTATTGGTTGAACTGAGTCTAATATTATTTTTTCTGCTTCTTTTACTGATTTCATAAATGCGATCGCGCTTGATTTTGTCTATTTTCTCATGGAGCATCGCAAAGTTTTACCAAGGTAGATTAGGTAGATGCGATCGCTTTGAATATTTTTAGCTAATTTTCCTAAACTTTTTTAACATTTAATCCCAATTACTCAAAATAATACCAATTTGCAAAAATAGCAAAATACATAGCGATTTTATTTAAAAATATGAAAAAAGTTGAAAAAGCTTGTATTGTCTGACCCCTGACCTCTGACTCCTGACCTTTTTACCTGCATTAAGTCTCTTATTACTTTTGAAAAATGGTATAATTCTACAGATAGATTATCTTCTTTTCCCTATTGCCTATTGCCTATTGCCTATTACCTTTTACCTTTTGCCTCTTACCTTTTCCCTCTTATCACCCAAGTGTAACAACTTTAAATTTTCAGGTTCGATCGCTCCAGTATTTTCTCATAATAAAGTTCCGTTTTCTCGAGCTGCAAATTCGTGACGATGTTCTAAAGATTTATAAGGTAAACCAGCTTTTAAAATATCGATAATCAATTTATTGCGATCGAAAACAGTAATTTCAGTTTTAGAAGTCCAAGTAACGAACAAAAAACGAAACTTGAATTCTACGATCGAACCGATACCCCAATTTTCTGATTTATTAACCCAAGTAATCGGATAAGGAAAAATTGTTTCAAAGCCACTGGGAGAAGCACAAAAATTAAACACCTCTTCTACAGAGGCATTAAATTGAGTAGTTTTTAAATATTCCATTGCTATTTTAAAAAGATAACAATTTTAGAGGTTGATTTGCTTCAGATAAAACTGTTCGGGGGCGATCGCTTTCATCGGCTAAAACAAAACGAGGTTGAGAAGAATTAATCCGAGAAATTACCTCGTAATTAATTGTACCCATCCAATTAGCTAATTGTTCTGCGCTGACATTTTCTTCCCCATCTCTTCCCAATAAAGTTGCAATATCTCCTACTTTTACCCCCGGAATATGGGTAACATCAACCATGGTCATGTTCATACAAATTCTTCCTCTCACCGGCGATCGCACCCCTTTAATAATGACGTGAGCTAAATTAGATAAACGGCGATCGTAGCCTTCGTGATACCCTAACGGTAAGATGGCTATTTTCATCGGATGGGTAGCTCTAAAAGTACGACCGTAGCCAATGTAACCCCCCGTCGGTACTTCTTTAACCTGGACGATTCTGGCGCGCCAAGATAAAACTGGAACTAAATTAGGAATAAAACCGTTATTGCTGGTGGCGTAATTCTGCAGTACGGTGGCATAAGTTTCTCGAGAAGGCCAAAGTCCGTAAGCAGCAATACCTACTCTAACCATCGAGCCGTGAGTTTTCGGCCAGAGAATGGTTGCAGCAGAATTGGCTGAGTGAACCATTTTGAGATCTAAACCGGCATTTTGAAAAGCTGTTTTAGCATTTTGCAATAAATTGAGCTGTTGATTGGCAAAATCATGCTCGATAGTATCTTCGATATCGGCGTAGTGGGTGGTTATACCTTCGAGGATAATACCATCTAATTGAGCAGCAAACTTTGCTAATGCGATCGCTTCGTTTAAAGGAAGGCCTTGACGATGAGTACCGGTTTCGATTTTGATGTGGATCGGTACTGAATTGCCCGTTTTTCTGGCCGCAGCAGCTAAAGCTAAAATTACATCGCGATCGTAGACTACGATCCTAGCTTGAGTTTCAGCGACGATCTCCGATTGAGCCGCAGATACATTACCGCAAATATAAATTGGTGCGGTTATTTTGGCTTGGCGCAATACTTTGGCTTCGTAAGCAAAATTAACAATTAACCAATCAGCCCCAGCAGCAATGAATTCTTTAGCACAAGGAACGATCCCGTGTCCGAAACCATCGGCTTTAACGACTACACCGAGGATAACATTATTGCCGATCCTAGTTCTGAGACTGTTGATATTGGATGCGATCGCAGAGCGAGAAATTTCACACCAGGAAGATTCTCGAGCGATCGATTCTAGAAATTCTCGATCCATTATTCTCTAGTCCGAAGGTTTTGCAATTATACCGCCTTTCTCGTCCGCTCCAGAAATAGATTTAAATGTATTAAAAGAAACCGTAAGCTAATTTTGTCGCCAATTTTTAAAAATCCTTTTCAAACAAATACTTTGGAAAGAGAAAATTTTCTTAGAAGAAACTGTAAATGAATTGATTAGAGAGTAGCAAAAAAATAGAACATATTGAAAGCAGAAATATTAAAGTGTGCAGAGGGCAGAAGGTGATTTAAAAAGTAGATTTAGACTAATGAACAGAGAACTTAAATTTAAATAACAGAAGTAGAATTTGTTAAATAAAAGGGTTAAAAAGTAAAGTTGAAAGCGATCGCGATCGCAGATATTTCTGTGACCTTTTCATAATAAAATATGAATTGTAAAGCAAAACACACTTAAGTAAATGGCAACTCAAACAGCTTCACCAAAACTTCTGAGTGATTTTCAGTTAGGAAATTTATCTTTAAAAAATAGAGTCGTAATGCCTCCTTTAACTAGAGGTAGGGCTGTAAACAATGGTATTCCCAACGATTTGATGGCAGAATACTATTCTCAAAGAGCTGGGGCTGGTTTAATAATTACAGAAGGAACTTTTATCTCTAACCAAGCTAATGGTTGGGTAAACGCACCTGGTATTTATACAGAAGCACAAACTGAAGGTTGGACAAAAGTTGTCAGTGCAGTTCATGCTAAAGATACGCCCATTTTCATGCAACTTTGGCATTGCGGTAGGGCTTCTCACAGTAATTTTCACGATGGTAAACTGGCTGTTGCTCCTTCGGCGATCGCAATTAAGGAAGATTATATCCATACACCTAATGGAAAACAGCCTCACGAAACGCCACGCGCTCTAGAAACAGAAGAAATTCCTCAAATTGTCGCAGATTATAAAAAAGCTGCTGAAAACGCTAAAAAGGCAGGTTTTGACGGGGTAGAAATTCATTCCGCTAATGGCTATTTACTCGATTCTTTTTTACAATCAAAAACTAACAAACGAAGCGATCGCTACGGTGGTAGTCTCGAAAATAGATATCGTTTTCTTAAAGAAGTAGTTGAAGCTGTTATCGGTGTTTTTCCGGCTAATCGCGTCGGGGTACGTATTTCCCCCAATGGAGTTTATAATGACGTGGGTTCGCCAGATTATCGCGAAACTTTTCTTTATGTCGCTAAAGAGTTAAATCGTTTTGGATTGGCTTATTTGCACATTTTAGATGGTTTGGGTTTCGGTTTCCACGAATTAGGGAAGCCGATGACTTTAGTTGAATTTAAAGAAGTATTTAAAAGCCCGATTATCGGCAACTGTGGTTATACTCAAGAAACTGCAGAAGAAGCGATTCAAGCAGGAAATGCCGATTTAATCTCTTTCGGCCGTCCCTATATTAGCAATCCAGATTTAGTTGCTCGCTTTACTCATAATTGGGATCTCAATCCAGACCCAGACGTAAAAATCTGGTATTCTTCAGGAGCAGAGGGATATACTGATTTCCCTTTTTATCAACAAGCTAATAATTGCTAAACTTAATAAAACGGGCAGTATATTTCCCTATTTCTGCCCGATCGATTTCTAAATTTGTCAGGTTAGAAACATAAATTAATAATTATTCGTCAGATCTTCATGTTAGTTGCGATCGCATTTTGAAAAAGCACAATGTCCGAATAATCAGTATATTGTTATCTTTTTCGTTTTTTTGATTTCCAAGTTCCACCGTATCGATAATCAGGATTGTTTTGACTGAGTTGTTTTTGACACTCGGGACAAACTAATACCCAGTTTTGATTTAAGTCGAATTTGATGCGATAGCGCAAGGCTACAACTTTGTCACAAAGATTACAAGGTTTGGGTGTAGATTTAGACATAACTGCTACCTTATTTTTTCAGATCTTGGATCTGCGCGCCCTTTGTTGTCGAAACTCTTATATTGTCAGAGTAATGATAAATTTCTTCTCTAAATTAAAGTTCAGCATATTTTTTATTATTGTTTTTTCGATCGCATTTTTTAAAGAAATTGAAAATCTGCCCGTTTTCTCGATTGAAAAGTATTTACCGGGAGATTTACTATCTCAAAATCCAACAAAATTAGCGCGATCGCCGATAACTTTTGCCGATTCCAATTTGGAGCAAGCAATTCGAGAAAAAATCAAGATTGCTGCACCAAAACCGTTAACTTCAGAGGATTTATCTCAAATTACTAAACTGGATTTAGAAGCTAAATCTATTACTAGTTTAGAAGGAATTGAATCCTTAACTAATTTAACCGAGTTAAATTTAAAATACAACTATTCGATTAGCGATCTTACCCCACTCAGCCAGCTAACTAAGTTAGAAAAGCTAACTTTAGAAAAAAATAAAATTAAAGATATCAGCCCTTTAAAGGGTTTAACGGAATTAGAATGGCTTTCTTTAGATGACAATCAAATTGTCGATCTCAGTCCTTTAAAAGGTTTAACGGAATTAGAATGGCTTTCTTTGCACGATAATCATATTGTCGACCTCAGCCCATTGCAAAATTTAACGGAATTAGAATGGCTCTCTTTGCACGATAATCGCATTGTTGAAATCAATTCGTTAAAAAGTTTAACGGAATTAGAATGGCTTTCTTTAGACGATAACGAAATAGTCAATATTAGCCCTTTAAGTGATTTAAAACAGTTAGAGTGGTTATCACTACACGACAATCAAATTGTCAGTATAGTTGCTTTAAAAAATTTAAAACAGTTAGAATGGTTGTCATTAAATGATAATCAAATTGTAGATATCACTCCTTTAGCTAACCTATCCAATTTAGAAACTTTAAATTTAAGTTACAACCAAATTAAAGATTTTTCTGCTTTAAAAAACGACCCCAAAATAACTGATTGTTCCGGTTGCAAACTCACAGAACAGGATTTTTAAATTGCAAGAGGGAAGAGGGAATAGGCAAGAGGCAAGAGGCAAGAGGCAATAGGGAACAGATTTAGAGAAGAGAATCGATCTAAATTAAAAAAATGTTTAGTAATGAGGCGGATTACAAAAACTACCAACAGCTCGATTTATTTGCTCTGCAACTGTTAATAATTCCATATCTTGCCATCTTTTGCCAACAATTTGGATGCCAATAGGTAAACCCTCTTGAGTCTGTCCGATCGGAATAACTGCAACCGGAGAACCCGTAACATTGAGGGGCATAGTATAGCCACCAGCAGCTAAAAGATAGGGGTATTTTACCCCATCAACCTCGATCGGTTTGCCAAAAGAACGGTGAGAAAATGCCGGAGTCATCGAAACAGGACAGATCCAAGCATCCCATCGATCCATAAAGCGATCCATAATTGCGATTAAGCGATCGCGTTCGGTGAGAATTGTCGCATATTTATCTAAACTTGGCGGTAAAACAAGATGGCTATTTTTAGCTAAAGGAGTTCCCGATTTAAACTTGGTTTGGGTAAAAGCTGTAAATTCAGTTCTAATTGTTGTCAGCATTCCGGCTAAAAATCCCGCGATCGACGAGCTTGAAGCAACAAATAATTCCATAAAACATAAAGGGCCGTAATTTGCTAAAACATCTTCCCAATTTAAATCTGTAGGGTTGCATTCTTCTAAATAACAACCAGTATTGCTTAAATTATTAATCAATTTTTCAATCGCTAAGCGAGTATCTTGACTGACTTGCAGCAATTCAAATCCATAAGTCCAAGCAATACGCAGATCGGATATTTTTTTGTCTGTCGGCCGATCTAACTCTAATGGTGGTATTTGGGGTTGTCGTTTGTCTGCACCTGCAATTACAGCAAAAGATAATTTCAAATCTTCAATCGATCGCCCGATCGGCCCGACTCTGAGCATATTACGAACGTAATCAGCTTGTCCGGGTAAAGGGGGAATGTGTCCTGTAGTTGGAACTCGGCGATCGGTCGGCATAAAGCCGAAAACACCGCAGTAATGGGCCGGAACTCGGATCGACCCGCCAATATCGCTACCAAGCTCTAGAGCTGAAAATCCCGCGGCGATCGCCCCAGCAGAGCCGCCACTACTACCCCCTACGGTAAGATCTAAATTCCAAGGATTGTTAGTTCTTCCGAACATCGGATTATTGCTTTGATAATCTCCCCCCAAAACTGGCATATTTGTTTTGGCAAAAACGATCGCTCCTGCTGCTTTTAACCTCGCTACGGTGGTAGCATCTTGTTTAGGAATGTAATCTTTGAGCGGCTTATAACCTCCTGTAGTCCCTAATCCGGCAGTTTCTAAGTTATCTTTAATTGTTATGGGTACGCCGTGTAAAACTCCCCAATTTTCCCCTCGAGCTAGAGCTTCATCGGCTTGTTTGGCTCTTTTTCTGGCATTCTCTGCATCTAAAGTGACGATCGCGTTCAGTTTGCCGTTATGTTGCTCGATTTGTTGTAAATAAGCTTCTAAAGTTTCTAATGCGGAAATTTCTCGATTGCGAATCATTTCTGCAAGTTTGTGTGCGGGGGTAAATACTATATTCATTTCTGCTAACCTGTAAAATATTCTCAATTAGATTCATTATATTTGGTTTTAGTTAATCTAATTAACTAAAATATCGTTGACGTTAAAAATTATGGGCCGTCCGAAAAAAGAAGACACTCTAACACAACAAGATATTATCCAAGCTGCGATCGCCTGTATTGAAAAAGAAGGAGAATCGGCTCTTGGAGTCAATCGGGTGGCTCGAGAATTGGGGATCAAACCTCCAGCCATTTACAAGCATTTTGATGGCAATGCAGGTTTAAAAAAAGCTGTCGCACTAGAAATTAATCGCAAATTACACGGCTATTTACAAGCAAAGACCATCGAATTTAAGAACCAACCTCGAGAATATTTTAAAGCTGCCGGACGTGCTAGCCGAGAGTTTGCTAAATTTCACTCGGGATTGTATCGAGTGATGATGCGATTTCAACTGCAACCTAACGATCCAGAATCCTTGGCGATCGTCAAAGACTTTCAAGATTTCTTTAGAACTGGCTTGATTTCTGAAGATTTAAGCGAAACAAAATTAATCGATACGATGCGAACGATTAATTCAGCAATTGTCGGTTTCATTGCTTTAGAACAAACAGGTTTATTAACTTTACCTCGTTCTACCGATGAAAGTTTTGAAGTAATGTTAGATGCTTTATTTGTGGCGATCGAGCATATTAAAAATCGGTAATTTAAATTACAAAAGAGATTGACAGTTATATTTTTGACATACTTCCAAATAATTAGATTCTGATTCTAAATAATCGGCTTGGGCGATCATTAATGTTGTTAAATTAGGTGCGATTATTTCACCTTTATTTTGATAAAATTCGCGAGTAATAATCACCGGCGAACTTTTTTGTTCTGGGGAAATAACTACGGTGTACCAAGCTCGATCGCTATAAAAAAGAGGAAATAAGGGATTATTTTTATTCGGTTTTTCTTGATAATTTAAAATAGCATCTTCTAAGCGCAAAAAATCCAAGCGATCGTAAATAAAATGAGAATAAACAGCAGAATAATCTTCGTAAGGATCTAAACAACCGTTGCGCCATTGATATAATTCGTAAACTTCTAATGGTAATTTGAGGGGCAAGAGATCTTCAGTTTTAGCTTCAATTTCTGCAAAAGTCAAACCAGATCGCCAGTCTCCAGCTTCATCATAGTTTGTTTTAGCCCAATTTAAAATCCGATCGAGTGCTGCTGTTAATTGTGTCATCGGTCTATCTTCCTTGATTTTTAAGCAAATTTATTCTATTTTAGGGAAAATTGTCCGCCTTGACGATGCGATCGCTTTATTAATAATGAATTCTCAACGACCTAAGCCTAAATATATCAGTAATAATGGCTTTTTGATGGCGAAAGATTTCCCTCGAGAAGCTTTTCAATCTGCACTTAATTATCAACCAGAAGCAACGGATATTTTTATTGCTACTTATCCGAAATGCGGTACTACTTGGATGCAAAATATCCTCTGGGTGATGCATAATCAAGGTCAACCTTTTCCCGATAATAAAAGTATTAATCGAGAAATTCCTTTTTTAGAAACAGTTGGCAAAGATTTTGTTAGTGCTTTACCCAGTCCTCGATTTATTAAAACTCATTTACCTTTCGATCTCGTTCCTTATCATCCCGAAGCTAAATATATTTATATAGCGCGCAATCCTTTTGATTGTGTCGTATCTTTTTATTTTCATACTCAAGGTTTTGTCGGTCATTATGATTTTGCTGAAGGCACTTTTGATGATTTTTTTGAGTGTTTTATTACTGGAGAAGTCGATTTTGGGGATTATTTTGATAACCTATTATCTTGGTACGAATCTAAAGATAAAGCAAATATTTTATTTTTAACCTACGAAGCAATGCAAGCGGATCTAAAACAAGAAGTAATTAAAGTAGCTAATTTTCTAGGATCTCAATATAGCGATCGCCTCAAAGATCCCGAACTTTTAAATAAAATTATCGATCTGAGCAGCTTTAAAAGTATGAGTGAAAATCAGCAGCGTTGGTCGAGTAAAAGACCCGATAATATGACTCCTTTTATTCGCAAAGGGCAAGTCGGAGATTGGAAAAATCACTTTTCTCAAACCCAAATAACAAGATTGCGCGATCGCTTTATTGCCAAAACTAAAGGAACTGAAATTAATAAAATTTGGCAAGGTATTATTCCGATTTGATTTTTGTCCCGCTTCAAAATAGGTTCGATATTTTTAATAAAAAATAGCCAAAAGATTAAAACTAGACAATTTTAATTTTTTAAATTTAGCCAATTTGATCGTGCAAAAATAGTTTTTAAGTATAGTTAATCTCCAGCTAATCGATCAAACCTCTTCACCTCTTGCAAAGCAAAATTGTAATTAATGGGAATAACCATAGTTAAGCGATCGCCAATAATATGTAAAGTTAGATTTTAGCAAGCAATATTTCTGGTTTTTACTATGTTTGTAGAAAAAATTAATAAAATCTAATAAAAATATTAAAATCTCTACTTAAACTATTATTTAAGCAGTGAATTTATTGTGTAAACTAAGAAAATAGCGAGCAAAAATACTGAAAAAATTTAAGTTAGGTCGGAAGTATCTTACAACTTACAAAAAAAAGGTTATTTTCATTTTGAAAAATAACCATCATACAGCTGAATAGGCAAAAAAATATTTTCGAGAACTACCTGAAAATTAGCGAAAATGATACGACTCAAAATAAACGGTCAGTTGCACGAACTCGATCTCGAGCCGAGGGTAACATTATTAGATGCGCTGCGGGAAAAGCTAGGATTAACCGGCACAAAAAAGGGCTGCGATCGCGGTCAATGTGGAGCTTGTACGGTTCTAATCAATGGCCAGAGAGTTTATTCTTGTCTGAGTTTAGCAATAGCCCAAGAAGGGAAAGAAATTGAAACGATCGAGGGTTTGGCAAATGGAGCTAATTTACATCCAGTACAAACCGCTTTTATCGATAACGATGGTTTTCAATGCGGCTATTGTACTCCCGGACAAATCTGTGCTGCAGTGGCTTTATTAGCAGAAGTAAAAAAT
>JAAUYD010014852.1_pt1 | contig 12849 bp, 6 predicted proteins | sample 7278101 | NCBI WGS metagenome assembly JAAUYD01 (sample SAMN14350128, study PRJNA611818) | marine sediment metagenome | isolation source: surface marine sediment (0.6m) | place: French Polynesia: Moorea | collected 2018-08 | reverse complement strand
CGCTTCGAGAACACTTAACAGTTTTGCCTGCATGGCCATCGATAGATTGCCGATTTCATCCAAAAACAATGTGCCCCCCGAAGCCAATTCAAACCTTCCCGGACGGCTCTCTCTGGCATCTGTAAACGCACCTTTCATGTGGCCGAATAATTCACTTTCAAAAAGGGTTTCGGCAATGGCCCCCATGTCCACACTAATAAAGACTTCATCAGATCTGGTTGACCGCCGATGCAGCGCCCTGGCAACCAGTTCTTTGCCGGTGCCGTTTTCGCCTAGAATCAAGATATCCGCCTCGGTGGCAGCGACTTTTTCAATGGTGGCAAACACTCTCTGAATTGCCGGGCTGACACCGATCATATCATGATATTTTTGATCGATGTCCCGGCTCAGCTGCTTCTCACGGGATCGCAACCTATCCACTTCCAGCTTCGAATACCTCAAACTCAAGGCGGATGAAATGGTCGCCAGCAATTTTTCATTTTGCCAGGGTTTGAGCACGAAATCGGTTGCCCCGGATTTGACGGCCTTAACCGCCATTTCCACATCACCAAAGGCCGTAATGAGTATGACAACAGCGGATGGATCGATCTGAAGAATCTTGTCAAGCCACATGAATCCCTCTACACCACTGGTGGCATCCATGGTGAAATTCATATCTAACAGGATAACATCGTAATTCTCATTGTTCAGCAGCGAGGGAAGGATTTCCGGATTCTGTTCGGTATGGACAATGGAAAAGTGCTGCTTTAAAAATAGCCGTGCGGCTAGAAGCAGATCTTCGTTGTCGTCCACAACGAGTATGTTGCCTGATTTTTTTGTCATTAGAGGTCCTTTGAAAATTGGAGGGTACAGTTTTTAACTTCTGACAACTCGTGATGTCATAATAAAAAAAGATATTCTAATTTTGAAAGCTTAGAGAAGTTACCGCATTCGGTCTTTTCCTGTATTCCTGACTTTGCTAAAACCGTTCCAAAATTTTAATCTTCCGGCCAAAACCCTTGATTGCCTACATTTTCAATGTTTAATACAATTATTTGTAATCATTAATAATTTAAAGATAATTGATGGTTTGCAAAACAACATGGTTTCTGCAACGACCGATGTTTCTTATGGGTTAATATCACAACTGTACGATTTCGTACACTTTCTGTATCATGAACGGACACTTCAACGTCTTTAACTATCTGCTGAAATGGAATTCAAATCGTATCACTCCTGGAGCATTATAATAATGATTCGTATTTTCAGTATGTAAGAAATATCGCACACTTCTATTTCTAGCAGCTAAGGGCCTGGCACGCCCCTTGCTCCAAAGGAGGCCAAGTACTCGAAACCAAAATTAGAATCATCCTGTTGTAAAACCTTTTTGTTTGGCCGTTGGCCTACTGATTCACGAAAGACTGGTTGGAAGACTATCCATATCAGTAAATGGGAGTTTGCCATGATTAAGACAAATAACCTGACAAAAGTCTTTACCACCGAAGAGGTTGAGACAACTGCTTTGAGCAATGTGAATGCAGAAATACAGGAAGGTGAATTCGTAGCCATCATGGGTCCTTCGGGCTGCGGTAAATCGACATTCCTGCACATTGCCGGAATGCTCGATAACCCGACCGAAGGCGAGTATTATTTCATGGGCGAGGAGGTCTCCAGGTATTCTGAGAAAAAAAGGGCCAGTCTACGCAAAGGCAACATCGGTTTTGTCTTCCAAAGTTTTAATCTCATCGATGAGCTCACTGTTTATGAAAACATTGAATTGCCATTGTTGTATCTCAAGGTTTCTGCCTCTGATCGCAAAAAAAGAGTCATTGAGACGATGGAGCAGTTGGAGCTGATGTCGCGAAAAAAACATTTCCCTCAACAAATTTCCGGAGGACAGCAGCAGCGGGTTGCCGTGGCGCGCGCGGTCATTGCCAATCCCAAGGTCATCTTGGCGGATGAGCCCACGGGCAATCTAGATTCTTCTCATGGGGATGAAGTCATGAAAATACTGGTGGAATTGAATGAAAAAGGTACCACCATAATAATGGTGACTCACTCCCCGGCCTATGCCGATTACGCCAACAGGATGATTCATCTGTTTGACGGGCACATTGTCACTGAAAATTTGAAGGAAAAGTATGATCGTCATATGCGGTCGGTGTTGGAAGTATAAAATTGGTTGTGGGGTGCGGGTTGCGAGTTGCGAGTTACGGGTTGCGGATTTCGGGTTGCGGGCAAAAAAGGCCTACAGCAATGGGCATAGTGCATAGAGTAAAATATCTCTCATTGGTAGGAGCAGGAAAATTAAAAGGTTGCGGGTTCGGGTTGCGAGGTGCAGCTAGATCGAACCAGGCAGTTAAAAAATAGATATACAAATGATAGTCAACTATTTCAAAATAGCAATTCGCTATCTCCTGCGCCACAAAGTCTATTCAGTCATTAATATCGCTGGATTATCTGTGGGCATGGCATGCACGATTCTCATTTTGCTTTGGGTGCAGTATGAGTTGAGCTTCGATCGCTATCACGAAAACGCCGACAGGATTTATCGGCTGGCCGTGGATATTGATTTCGGTAAAATGCGGGGCAAGTTTGCACTAAGCAACTATATTGCAGGTCTAACGTTAAAGAGTGATTATTCTGAGGTGGTTGAGGCTGTTAGATTGCAGAGGGTCAGAGATAAAGTCGCGATAGAATACAACCGCAAAAAGCTTTATGGAAGTAACATTTTTATTGCTGATAGTTCCATTTTTGACATTTTTACCTTTCCTCTTATCAGAGGTGATCCAAAGACTGCTCTGAAATCTCCCTTCTCGATTGTTATTACCGAGGAAGAAGCACAGGCGTTATTTGGTGACGAAAACCCTGTTGGAAAAGTCTTCAAGGTTGAAAATAAATATGATTTCACCGTAACAGGGGTTATGAAAAATATTCCCCGCAATTCTCATTTTCGATTTGATGTACTCGTCTCCTTTGAAACGCTAAATCATCTATATGGAGCGCGGAAAGAGAAGATAGTTAAAAACTGGCTCAACCATGATAATTACACCTATTTACTTCTTAAAGAGGGATCTGATTATAAAGCCCTTGAAGAAAAATTTCCCCCGTTCATCGAAAAACATTTAGGAGCAAAGTTAAGAGCCCTTGGAGGCAAACTCGATTATTTTCTGCAACCACTTCTAAGCATTCACTTGAACTCCGACTTAGACGAGGAGATATCAGAAAACAAGAGTATCTCAGACATCTATGCATTGGCTACGATCGCCTTTTTCATTCTGTTTATAGCCGGTATAAACTTTACAAATCTCTTTACCGCCCGCGTGGCTGTCCGAACAACCGAGGTCGGAATCAGAAAAGCACTGGGGGCAAACCGAAGTCAATTGATGGCTCAGTTCTTTGGAGAATCTTTTTTAATTTGCTTTATTTCTCTTATCCTTGCCCTTTGTATCATCGAATCAGTCCTGCCGGTTTTTCGCTCACTGTCTGGGAGTCATGTGAGTCTCAATATTGTTTCTTCACCCAGCTTTTTCATGGGCGTGGCCGGATTTATTTTGCTTGTTGTCGTGTCAGCAGGTATTTACCCAGCCACATATCTTTCGTCTTTCCATCCTGCTCAAATATTAGGGGGCAAGCTGCGATCAGGCGGTTGGGGTTCAAGCCCCCGACGGATTTTGGTGTTTGTTCAATTCGGCATTTCAATTTCGTTGATCGCAGGAACCGGTATCGTATTCAGTCAGCTGAATTACATGAAAGAAAAAAAACTTGGCTTTAATCGGGAGCACATTGTTGTCATCCGCTTCGTTGGAAACGCTATAAAACAGTCCATTGATCATATTTTGACAGAAATTACCAATCATAGCCAAATCGGTGAGGCCGCAGCATCATCGAATATACCCGGTCAAATACCTCCCAGACATGTTTTTGTCCCTGAAGGTTTTAACTTAAACCAATCTCAAATGATGGATCACATCAGCATAGATCCAAACTTTATTCCAACGATGGGAATCAAAATAACAGCCGGTAGTAATTTTTCAAATCATACAGGAAATGATCCAGGTGACACCATTCTAATTAATCAAGAAGCTGCTCGTCGATTTGGTTGGGATAATCCAGTTGGTAAGACAATTCGCAATTTATCAGATGATAAGACAAAAAAAATTATAGGGGTTGTTCAGGACTTTCACCTGAGATCATTGCATTATGAAGTATCCCCCCTTTATATAGATTGCGTACCGTCACGTTTTCGTTTCATCTCCATCAAACTATTACCCGCTGACATACCCAAAACCCTGGATTATTTAAGCAAGAAATGGAAAGAGGTCGACCCTGAGCATGCATTTGACCATTTTTTTCTAGATAAAACTTTTGACAGTCAATATAAAGCAGAAGACAGATTGATCCGCATTCTTAGCTATTTCTCCTTTTTTGCCATTTTTATCGGTTGTCTGGGCCTTTTTGGTTTATCAACTTTTACTGTCGAACAACGCACCAAGGAAATCGGGATTCGCAAGGTTCTGGGCGCCTCGATATCAGAAATCATCTTGTTACTCTCAAAAGAATTCACCAAATTGGTGATTCTCGCCAATTTTGTCGCCTGGCCGGTGACATACTTTGTGATGAATCAATGGCTGCAACATTTTGCTTATCGAGTCAACATAGGATTAGACACCTTCTTTTTAGCAGGCGTGCTGGCTTTGGTTATAGCTCTGTTAACCGTCTGCTATCAGGCTGTTAAGGCCGCGCGGACGAATCCGGTAGACTCATTGAGGTATGAGTAACCGTCTTGACATGAATGGCGGAAAAAAAATTAAGAGTAGAGCGAAAAAGCATCGATGATAAAAAATTATTTAACAACCGCATTGCGCAACACCCTTAAACACAAGGGCTATTCGATTATCAATATTGCCGGCCTTGCGATCGGGCTGGCGATATTCAGCCTGACTACCGGTTTAGTTAAATTCCATCACAGCTTTAACAGATTCCATCAGGATGCTGATAGAATTTACTGTGTTACTCAGGTATTGCCTTCCGGTGAGACCGGTAAACGTCACTCTGCGCTAACGCGTGCACCTCTTCGCAAACTGCTAGTGGATGAATTTCCGGAGATCGAAGATGCCACTCGCTGGATTATTACCGGCAGAACAGTGGTGAAGCGAGGCGATAGAAAATATTATGCGGAAGAGAGCAGCGTTTGGTTTGTTGATCCTAATTTTTTGAAATTCTTTACCTTCGAAATGATCAGCGGTGATCCTGAAAATGCTCTCAAAGAACCTGGATCCGTAGTTTTAACAGAATCTACTGCCTTTGAATATTTCGGAAATTTAGACGTGGTGGGTGAAACATTAACCATATGGAATAATTATGACTTTGTGGTAAAGGGAATTACCAAAGATGTTCCGGCAACCTCGAGTCTGAAATATAAGGTCCTGGTATCGTCCGATATTTATGACTGGAATACGAATTGGAATATCGAAGGGGCTACATTTGTAAAACTATCTGAACAGACTCGGCCGTCCCAAATAGAGCAGAAATTTCCGGACTTTATTAGTGATTTTCCTTTAGAATCACCGGATAGGCCTAAAAAGCTATATTTGCTGCCAATAACCGAATTGAACCTCCAACCAACCCATATTCGCGGACTCTGGCGATACGAAATTCCGCAGATTCTCTATTTAACATTTATGATCGGAATTTTAGTTCTTCTCGCCGTCTGCTTCAATTTTATGAATCTGGCCACGGCTCAATATTTCACCCGCGCGAAAGAAGTTGGCGTCCGCAAGGTTGTCGGCGCCTCCCGCAATCAACTGATAGGACAGTTTTTGGGCGAATCTGTTCTGTTATCCCTGATTGCCTTTCCCATAGCGCTGGTTTTTTACGAAATCTTTCACCCACTATTTGTTTACCTCAATGAATCTGATGCGAGCCATGCAGGTCCAGAACTCTGGAGCGATCCTTTTTTGATCCTGCTGCTATTCTGCATAACCATTTTGGTGGGGGCCATCGCCGGCAGTTATCCATCTTTCATCCTGTCGCGTCTGGCCCCGGTTCAAGTTTTTAAGGGCAATCTTCTAAGAGGCAGGAAAGCTGCGCTTGTTCGCCAACTGATTATTATACTTCAATTTGCAGCCGCTATATTTTTTGTCCTAACGACTTTTGAGGCGTTCATCCAGCATAACCACCTGCTAAAATTCGATGTCGGCTTTCAGAAAGATAAGGTGCTGATTATATCGCTCGGAACAAGATATACAAGTGCCGAACTCAGACCGCTGAAAGATGATTTGAAACAACATCCGGATATTCGCAATGTCTCGGCCGCATCCTGGGTGCCAACCAACTGGGGCAGCGAGGGCCAGGTTATCGTCGAAGGCGCTAAAAGAGCACAAACATGGATCATGAACCTATACAGGATCGATTATGATTTTATCGAAACCCTTGAATTAAAGATTCTGCAGGGAAGAAGTTTTTCGCGCCAATCCGGCGACAGCGCTAGCGTGATTGTTAACCAGACCGCTGTCCGCGAACTCAAATGGGAAAACCCCATCGGGAAAAAATTGACCTTCAGAGGGAGAACCGCTGTTGTCGTTGGTGTCGTTAAAGATTTTTACATAAAAAGCCTTCTTTTCAGGATTTACCCCAGCGTTCTGTATATTGAGCCCGATTATCTCAATTTTCTTATCATTAAGCTGTCTGACGCTCCGGTATCACGCGTGATCAATTTCATGGAAAACCGCTGGCATATTTTTTCGCCGGACATACCGTTTGAATATTTCATGTTGACGGATCGCCACGAAAAAAACTTGCTAGGGATAAAAAAATGGGCCGCACTGGCCGGAGTTTTTGGCCTTATAACCATCCTATTTTCCTGCCTGGGCCTTTACGGGCTGGCATCCTATGTTACCCAAAGAAGAGCAAAAGAAATTGGCGTCAGAAAAGCACACGGTGCAACCATCACGAAAATTATCCAGCTTATTGCAACTGAATTTTTTAAGTTAGTTGCTTTGGGTGTCGCTTTAGCATGGATGGTTTTTTATATATTAGACAAAATACTGGTAAATGACATCTTTGCATATTCTGCCCAAACTGGCCTGAGCATATTTATACTGGCGGGCGTAATCGCTCTGGTACCTGGACTTGCAGCAGTGTTATTTCAGACGATTAAAGCGGCGAGAGCGAATCCTATTGATTCACTACGCTATGAATAGAGTGAGAAGGATCTAAAATTAAGGAGGCTATAATGCAAATGAAAGTACTAAGTGCCTTTCTGAGCCAGGCAGTTACTATTCTGACAATCACCGGCTGTATTGTCGTTATTAATGGAAATTCAGTGCAGGGGTCCGGGAATATAATTACGCAGGAAAGAGAAGTTTCGGATTTTAGTAAAATACACCTAAAAGGTTCCGGGAAGGTTTTTTTGACTCCGGGAGAAAAGCAGTCTCTGGAGATTAAAACCGATGATAATATTATGCCGCTGATTGAAACCAATGTGAGTGGCAAGAAGTTGACCATTTCACATGGAAATCACCATCTGAGACCAACCTCATTTGAAGTTTTTATCACCGTTAAAAATCTGGAAGGTGTTGCCATCTCGGGCTCTGGTGATGTGCGCGGCCAGAACCGATTTGTGACAGACGCTTTTTATGTGGAGATCAGCGGTTCCGGTGATGTGGACTTAGAAGTAGAAGCTAACAGATTAGAAACCAAATTATCCGGCTCCGGCTCCATTCATCTTGCGGGAAAGGCAGAGGATTATGCGGTATCAATCAGCGGCTCGGGTGAAATCAATGCTTTTGACGTGCAGGCCAAAAATGTTTCCGTTAAAATCAGTGGCTCCGGCAATTGCAGGGTGCACGCTATTGAATCATTGGATACCAAAGTCTCCGGCAGTGGTGATGTTTACTACAAGGGCCGGCCAAAGATCAAAACCAAGATGTCCGGCTCTGGGTCTCTTATAGGTGAAGACTAAGGAACTGGATTCTAAATTTTAACTTCAGACCCCGTTGAATAGTTTACTGGTTGAATGGTTGATTAGGTGAATTAGACATAATTTTAGAATGTTGCGATTGTTTGGAACATATAAAGTGGAAAAATTCAAATCATATTGGCTGATCATTTTCATCTCTCTGTCCATGATGGCCTGTGGGGAAGGTGAGCGCATGACTGCATTCAAAAATGTCCACCTCGTGCCCATGACGGAAGAGAAGATCGTTGAGAATCAAACCGTTTTGGTTAAGGGTGATCGAATTTTTAAGATCGGACCTGCTGGCAAAGTTGAGATACCCCCGAATTCAAAACTCATTGATAGTGAAGGTGCTTTTCTAATGCCCGGATTGGCGGATATGCATGTCCATCTGAAAGGAGATTGGCCGATTTCTCAATTAGATCTGTTCCTGGCTAACGGTGTCACCACTGTCAGGGATCTCGATGGGCGTGAGTTTATGCTGCAATGGCGCAATGAAATTAACACCGGCAAGCGCAGCGGCCCCACCATTTACGTTTCGGCGCCAACAATTCGAGGGTACGAGAAAAATCTTCCCGAACTCGTATTAAACCAAAAACCTGGCTATGACTGCATTAAGCTTTATTCCTACTTGTCGAATGAAAATTACCAAAAGGCCATGGAGATAGCCAAAAAGAATCAACTATATACAATTGGACATATTCCATTTGCGGTTGGTCTGGATGGCGTTATCGCGGCCGGCATGGACGAAATCGCCCATGTTGAGGAATTAAGTTTTGAGCTCATCGATTTCGACAGAACTAAAAATTTAAACCCGGAAGGGTGGCTGCCCTATGTCATTGGCAAGGCAATTCAACAGAATAACATTTCGTCGGGTTTTGATATCAAGGATCTAAATTCTGAGCAAAGAGAGCGTCTTTCTTCTATTATAAATAAGTTAAAATCAGCAAACATTCCGGTATGCACGACCTTGGTCGTAGATGACGTCATTGTTCAAAAATTATTCGAACCTGAAGCGTTTCTGGCATACCAGCAAAGCACCTATTTACCTCAAAAATACAAACAAGCCTTCTTCCGGGGAGAGGAAAAACATCAGATACAATTTAAAGGAATCAAGGAACTGGCACCTTTTAAGTTTGGCCTGGACAAAGCACTGCTGCTTGAATTGCATCGGGCGGGAATCCCTCTTGTTTTGGGTACGGATGCCGGGACCGGTGCCATGGGTATTGTGCCGGGATTTTCAATTCACGACGAACTTCGCATTCTGGTGGAAAATGGGTTTACACCGTATGAAGCGATATTAGCGGGCACTGTGAATGCATCAAACGTCGTGGCCGCCATGACCGGCAGGAATGATTTTGGAACCATTGAAGTGGGCAAACGAGCCGATTTTATTCTGGTGAATAAAAACCCCCTGGAAGACATCGCCCGCCTCATGGATAACAGGGGAGTAATGGCCGGCGGGGAGTGGTATGAAACCGGTTACTTGCAGGCCATCGCCAGCCCGGCCCTTATCCCGGGCATCCCTTTCGCCGGGATTATGAAAAACGTCCATGAACCGGACGACTCATTTAGGACCTATGTCGAGCTTGTCATGCTGGACAAGTCCAAAGGTAATTTGCCGGATGATATCGAAACGATTACGGTTACCGGACCGAAAGGGCAGTTACCAATCGGCAGAAAGGACTTTACCTGGATGTCGCAATTCAATGAATTTTGGGGCAGTATTCCCGGATCTCCGGTACCCGGCACCTATAACTTCAAAGTTGCGGGCAGAAGCATGAGCGGCACAGCTACCGATTTTCAAACCGTCCTTAGAACCCTCCCCGTTCTGAATTCTGAAAGTTTTTCCCCGGCCGATGGTGAAACACTTTTTTCCAAAACGCCGTCGTTTTCCTGGGAGGCCATTGAATTTTTGGATATCCCCATTTTCTATCGCCTGGTAATCTTGGAAGCCCATTCGGAGAAACGCGTGTATGGAACCGGCAGAATTCGGAATATGCTTTCCCATACGGTCCCTGACGACATTCTAAAGCCCGGGCAGCTCTATCGCTGGCGGGTTTGGGCCATGGACAGCCGGGATGGATTGGAGGTACAAAATCGCTCCAACAGCAAATGGCTGTCTTTTGCCATGGCGGAAAAATTGAATGATTTCCAGATCAATGTGGTAATTAAAAACGTACGCGCCCCAGACGACAATTATTCCGCCCACATGGAGGTCATTATCGGAAATGACTTCAGCGGGAATTTGCCGAACGATATCGATTCGATTACCATCACAGGACCAAAAGGAGATCTGCCAATTACCCGAGATGGCTTTACATACTACCCCCAGTTCAAAGATTTTTTTGTCAGCATGCCCGGATCCCCGGCAGCCGGCAGGTATGCCTTCACTGTAACCAGCGGCAATTTGAAGGCCTTTGCCGTGGATACCCTATCTGTACTCAGATCGATCCCGATACCGGATACCAACGCTTTATCCCCGGCCCAAGGCACCATCATCCGCTCGAAGATGCCAAGTTTTTCCTGGAGACCTGTGGAATATGAGAAAGCTCCGGTTTACTACCGGGTGGAAATCTGGAATCCGGCGATAACTGAAAGGACTTATGCAAGCAAATATGAGAAAAATATGCTTGCGCACACCATTCCCGTCGGGATTTTAAAAGCAGGCGAGACATATAAATGGCGGGTGCAGGCGGTCGACAGCTACAACTGGGAAAGAGTTGAGAATCGTAGCAACAGCGAGTGGCTAACCATAACTGTGGCACAAGAGTTGGAATAAGGTTCGATTAAATAATTTATTCTAAACAAATTAATTGTAATGATTAAGATCTAATCTTTAAAAATTAAGAATCATCTTGATCTGACAATAGGTTGAGTAGCGATGCGTTTACAGTATATGTAAAATATTAAGATGTCAGATAGTCGGTTTTCGTCAGGGATATCTGCACAAATTATAGGTCTGCAATAGTTAAATTTCATCGAAAAGTTAGAAAATCAGAGAACTCAATTAATCGCTGATTTTAATGATCACCAGCGTAATATCATCTTCGAATTTGGCGCCGTTTTGGAAGTTTTTTAAAGATTCTATCATTGCATTGAGAATTTCATTTGCACCCAAAGATGAATTTTTCCGAATGATATCGTAAATGGGTTCTTTACCAAACATTTCCCCTTGAAAGTTGCAAGCCTCCCAGATACCGTCTGTACAAAGGAAAATTATCTGTCCATTCCTAAGCGATGTTTTTGTATATGCTTTCACATTCCAATTTTTATCCACCCCAAGGGCCATGCCCAAGCCGCCCAGCTCTTCAAATGCGTCTGTATTCGGATCATAAAAAATAGCTGGGTCATGTCCGGCCCGAACATATTGAAGCCGCTTTTTTATCGGATCAATATTCAGATAAAACATGGTCACGAATTGACCCGAATCCTCTACATCAGTAACCAGTTGGCGGTTTACGTCGGATATAATTTCCGCAGTTTTCCCTTTTAAAGATGAGCGCTGGCGCAGAGATGAGCGCACAGCGGCCATTAGCAAAGCTGAGGAAATACCATGTCCGGATACGTCTCCTATGGCTATACCTACATGTGCATCTTCACTGGCATCACTGATGATAAAATCATAATAGTCACCCCCGGTTTCGTCACAATAAATACTGCTTCCCGCGATGTCCAAACCTTCGATTTGTGGATTTGCAGCCGGAAGCAGATTTTGCTGAACTTCTCTTGCCAGATACAAAGATTGGCGCATTTGATCTCTTTCTTTTAATCCGGCAGCCATTTCATTGACTACGTCACCGGTGTAGCCAATTTCATCATTCGATCTGACAATGACTTTGCGATCAAAGTTGCCTCCACGAATATCCTTTAGGGCCTGAATAATCTCTCTTAGGGGTATGGCAAAATTAGTGATTACAAATTGGGTTACAATGAGACCGACGACAATAAAGAAAATGGAATTGGTGAGGATAGCAGTTCGCATTTCCTTGAGGACCACACCTGTATCCTGTAGTCCCGGCTCTGATAAATAGGATAATTGAATAAAAGACAAAAGCGGAATGATATTGCAGGCGAACAGCAATGTGATGAATCTAATAAAAATCCGCATTCGTATTGTTTTAGAAGTATTGTAAAGCCCTCCTTCGGGATAAAGGAATGGTGAGATGTGTTGCTGGGTGACATGTTCGAGTACGAAAAAACACATCACCGCTGTAACCAAACCGGTATTCAAACTGATGAAGAAAATGCGAAAAACCACCAGGTGAGGTTCACCATAGATTTTAAATAAGTATGCAAAGTAGAATGCCGCAAAAATCCAAAGACAGAGATTCAAGGCCATCATGTAGAAAGGTTCATTTAGTAAACGGCGGCGGGCAGTCTCAATCGTTCCATGAGAGGTTGTACGACTGTGGAAGATATCGTTCAAGGTTCGTCGAATGGGCTTCTCATAGATTAGTACAAATATTACAGTGCCTAAAAGAAAGAATACAATTCTAAGTGCATGGCCAAAAGGATCAACGAATTGCATCGACTCCGCAGATGGTAAGGGTCCACCCCGGAATAGAAAATTGTCCATTAGGATTTTGGCAACTAAATTGGACAAAAAAATACTTGCTAACATCCAATTTTTGAGCCGGATTAGGTCAAATCGCGTTAGTGGCTGAAAAGGGTCGTTGGGGAGGAAAAGAATATTTTTCAGCGCGGAAAGGTCTAGCCTTGAATTGGCCATGAATTTCCCCCTTCCTTTAAGTTGTAGGTAAAGGATAATTAAATAAGATTTCGTTCCAAGAATTTTCTTACAATGTCTTTAGTCTCTAACTGCAAAAGTAGGAAATGCTCATAACGAATATATCCTGATTTGAAAACATAGGATATTATTATGTAATCACAGAAATCGTAGAACTTGT
>JAAUYD010150092.1_pt1 | contig 12850 bp, 8 predicted proteins | sample 7278101 | NCBI WGS metagenome assembly JAAUYD01 (sample SAMN14350128, study PRJNA611818) | marine sediment metagenome | isolation source: surface marine sediment (0.6m) | place: French Polynesia: Moorea | collected 2018-08 | reverse complement strand
TTTAAAACGTCATATTTGGCCGGATAGTCACGGTAACCCAATCGAATGACTAATGGTTTTTTAAACGCCACCAGCGTCAAACCAACCTCACGATCAACATGCACACTTTTTAAAATACGATTGGGAATGGCGCTGCCGGGCTGTTCGCCCAAACGCAACACAGCCAGTACTGATCCGAAGATGTGCTTCCCGTTTTTTGAATCATTGGTTAAATCGGTAAGAGACAATCCGTTAATAACCGGGTAGTCGTTTTCATCCAAAGCGTTCGCTTTTTTAAAAATCACACCGTCTCGATTGATTACAAATTTGCGGCCCAGATTCACAACCGCAAGGGGAACCTGTTCCGTTATCGATAATTCCAACTGGTCCGGCAAGTGACGACGAACGCTGACATCAGCTATCCACGGATGGGCCAGCAACCGTTTGCGGGTTAAGGCAAGATTGACATCAAGGATATTGGTACCTTTTTGCAACCTCGACTTACTTAACACCTCTGCCTCACTTAGCTTGCTCAACCCATTGATCCGAATGTCGGCCGCACGAAACATATCCGAACTGGTAAGGAAATCATGAGTCGCCACAAGAATTAAGCTCATCATCGAAACTCCGAATAAACCGATGGCAACCACAACAACCCGTCGTAAATAGTTCAGCAACCGCCCATCTTTTTTCTTCCGACGACTTTTAAATCGATTTCTACGCATGAATCGCTTCTCCTAATACGACCACCTCCGGCTCTAATAAAACATCGAAGAGATCGGACACACGCGATTGAACAAATTCGGCCAAGGCCAGCACATCTGCTGCGCGAGCGGCTTTTTGATTAATGATGAAATTGGCATGAAGCCTGGAGACCTGAGCACCACCAACCTGTTTTCCCTTGAGCCCTGCTTTATCTATCAATGCTCCTGCCGATAACCCTGTGGAAGGATTTTTAAAAAAACATCCGGCACTTGCGACACCATAGGGCTGACGCAACTGACGCTTTCTCTTTTGCGACTCAGCCTTTTTTGCCAGCTCGGAAGGTTCTGTCAGGTGGAGTTGAAACACCGCCTCTAGGATCACTGTTTGTAAAAATTTCTTTTCTGTATCAGTGTTCGTCAATTTTAGACTGCGATAACCGAAATCGAGATCGTTTCTCATTAAATGCTGGAGCGATCCATCCGGCCTGAGCACAGTGATGGAGGCCACTATATCAGCCATGCATCCTTCACTGGTTCCGGCGTTCATGGCGATCGCACCTCCCACGCTTGCCGGGATACCGCCGGCGAAGGTCATATCGGCCCATCCTTTTTCAGTGGCGATTCGGCATAACGTCTGCAGCCGTGTACCCGCCTTTACCGACACTAGCACCGAATCCTTTAAGCTTTTATCAACCAAGATACCCTTGAAATGAGTTGGTAAAAGAACGACGATCCCCCTGATACCGCCATCTTTAACGATCAGGTTGCTTCCCCCGCCCACAATATAACAGCGCACCTGTTGCTGTTTGGCCCAACTAAGGAGTTGTTCTATGGCACCGATGTCACCAGGCATAACAATGGCATCGGCCGGACCGCCCACACCCATGGTTGTGTATCGTTTCATGGATACATTAAATTGCACCTGTCGGCCGAAGATGGCCTTCAGTTGTTTTTTTTCGGTAGCGCCCAATCCGAAATCATCCGTCCGTTCATCTCTTATTTTTGCAGCAGTCATCATTTTTACGAAGATTCCAGCACTTCTTCACCAACCCTATACACATCACCGGCACCCAGCGTTATCAACAAATCGTCTGGCCGTAGAGTTTCTAAAAGAAAACGAACCGCCGCGTCCTTGTTTCTGGCATAGCGAACCTCTTTATGACCGTGTCGACGGATCTCCTCAAAAAGCTTTTTACCGGTTACCCCTTCAATAACCTCCTCGCTGGCGGCGTAAATAGGAAGAACTATCAAGACATCCGACTGGTAAAACGAACGCACAAAATCATCAAACAGTGCCAGCGTACGGGAATAACGATGGGGTTGGAAAACCACGACGATTCTTCGATTCGGCCAACTTTTCCTCACAGCCGCCAGGGTTGTCTGTATTTCAAAGGGATGATGGCCGTAATCATCTACTACGGTGACGCCTTCCACTTCTCCTTTTATTTCAAGTCGACGGCCAACGCCCGGAACTGATTCTAGTGCTTGTTTGATTTGGTCAAAACCGATATCCAGTTCAAGACCTACTGCTATTGCAGCCAAGGCATTAAGAACATTGTGTTCGCCCGCCCGATTAAGAAATATCTCGCCATAGACTCCATCGATACCTATGACGGTAAAATGGGTTTTCAGACCTTCAAACCGTATATCGTTAGCCCTGAGATCGGCCTGAATGCTTAAACCGTAGGTGGTAAATCGTTTTTTTATTTTCGGTATCAAATCCTGCACTGCCGGGCTGTCCAGGCATAAAATTGCAAGTCCATAAAAAGGGATACGATCGATAAAGGTTAAAAAAGCGGATTTTATCGCTTCTATGTCTTTGTAAAAATCGAGATGCTCTCGGTCGATGTTGGTAACCACAGCCAGAGTCGGTGTAAATTTTAAAAAAGACCCATCACTTTCATCTGCTTCGGCCACAATATAGTCACCTCTCCCTAAAACGGCATTGGTGCCAAGCCCTATTAATTTGCCACCGATGACGACGGTCGGATCCAACTTCCCGGCGGCCAAGACAGCAGCTACCAGAGAAGTGGTTGATGTTTTGCCATGGGCGCCGGCAACAGCCACACTGTATTTTAACCGCATCAGTTCCGCCAGCATCTCTGCTCGGGGGATAACCGGTATGCCATTTTGCCGTGCAGCCATGATTTCCGGATTATCTTCGGATACGGCCGATGAGGTCACCACCACATCGGCGCCTTCAATTTGATTGGCAAAATGCCCCTTAAATACATCACCACCGAGCTGCTCTAAATTGGCGGTAATGTCGGAAGAAGTAAGATCGGAACCGGAAACGCGATATCCCAAATTTAGCAGCAACTCGGCAATTCCGCTCATGCCAATACCGCCGATTCCAACAAAATGAATATGGTACTTATTTTGATACATCTTTTCGCCAGTGGTCCATCTCTAACAGGTTATTAAATGGATGCCTCGCTGGGTTGTCGTCCGGTGATCCATAAAAAAAACAATGTCAGTCTGTTTTTCTGCCTCAGCAGATGCAAGCAATCCTCGACTATTTTCTCGGCCGCCTCTGGATAACTGAAGGATCGCACTTGATCGGTCATAAATCTTAATGCTTGACGATGAGTATTGTAATACCGAATTAATCGGGCCAATTTGCTACCGGTGAGATCTCTTTCCAATATCATTCCGGCAGCCCCTTCTTTCACCAATTGACGGGCATTAAGTTCTTGGTGGTTATTCGCCGCAAAAGGGTAAGGAATAAAAATACAAGCCTTCCCCAATAGCGCCGCTTCCGCAACCGTTGTGGCTCCGGCACGACATATCAGAAGATCCGCCTGGGAATATTGAACGCCCATATTGCTGAAAAATGCCCGAACATGATGACTGATGTTGTTTTTCACGTAAGCGACCCGCACTTCTTCCTCATCTGCTTTTCCCGTTTGATGGATGAAATGAAGGTTATCTTTCGGTCCAAGCTCCTTCAGAGCACTAATAAAAGACCGATTAATGGCATGTGCCCCTTGACTACCCCCCAGCACCAATATCGTAAATGGTTTATCTCCCTTTTTGCTACCCATGGTACCGTTTCCCCAAAGACGCATTTTCTGATCCTTTGAGTCTAAATGACTGGTCCGGATCGATTTGAGCACTTCACTTCGAACCGGATTACCAAAAACACGAATCTTCTTCGGGTCTCCCGGCATACGTGTCCCTTTAAAAGAGACGTATATTCGGGAGGCCAGTTTGGCCACAAGGCGATTTGTCAAACCAGGAAGCAAGTTTTGCTCATGGATAACCACTCGAATGCCCATTAGCCACGCACCCACCGCCACAGGAGCTGCTGAATATCCACCGACACCAACCACCAAATTGGCATTAAACGCCTTTATTTTCCTTTTGGCCAAAAAGACTGACCAGGGAAAAACGATTAAAGCAATCATTTTGTTCCAGATCCGCTTTCCTTTTAACGGATGAACGAAGATCGATTCATGGTCAAAGCCCCTTTCTGCCAGGACTTCTTTTTCAAACGGTCGATCGGTACCAATAAATAAAATGTTACAATTTTTCGTCATTTCTAAAAATGACTCAGCGATGCCTATACCAGGAAAAAGATGTCCCCCGGTACCTCCTCCTGCGATAATAACGCTAATCCTAGCTGGGTTTGCGGAAGCTTCAGTTGACTGTGTAAAATCTTCTATCTTCTTGTCCGATTCGATCGCCGCCCTCCGATATTCATTAAAATTCCCATTGACACCAAACTGATCATCAACGAAGTCCCCCCATAACTTAAAAACGGAAGCGGTAGTCCTTTGGGGGGTAAAAGCCCGAGGGCAACACCCATGTTGATACAAACCTGCAGGGCAATTCCTGCAGTCAATCCCATCGCCAGCAATGATCCAAAAGTATCGGCACATTCTCGGGCGATGCCGATGCCGCGCCATAATATGACGGCGTAAAGTAATATGATAATGGATACACCCACCAACCCGACCTCTTCACCAATCACCGAAAAGATAAAGTCGGTATGGGGTTCAGGTAGAAAGAAGAGCTTTTGATAACTGTGACCAAGACCCGTACCAACAATACCGCCAGTCCCAAATGCCATTTGAGAATGGACCACTTGATAGCCCTGATCGGCCGCATAAGCCCAAGGATTTAAAAAACTGGCCATTCGGGCGAGGCGGTAAGGTGCACTGATTAAAAAATATGCCAACGCAGCTAAAATTATCGGCATGGGAACCAGCAGATGAGGGACTCTCACACCGGCGATAAACATCATGATCCAAGTCAACATTGTCAAAATCACCACCGAACCAAAATCAGGCTCAAGACCGATCAATACGGCCAGCAATCCTAAAACAATAACGTGCGGTACAAATCCAATGGAAAAATCACGTAATTGTGTCTGTTTCTTAGTCAGCGAATACGCCAAATAGATAATTAAGGAAAGACGGGCCAGCTCAGAAGGCTGGAACGTCAAACCCGATAAACTCAACCAGCGTGTAGAACCGCCTGCTGTCAGACCGATTCCGGGCATAAGCACTAGCGCCAAAAGAATGCTTGATATTAGTAAAAGTGGATAGGCGGCATACTTGTAAAAGCGATAAGGAATATGGCGAATAACGATCATTGTCACTATACCGAGCAGGGAAAAAAATGCCTGACGTTTGAGATAAAAATAGCCATGTCCGTTGACCTTTAGTGACAGCGCGGAACTGGCGCTGTAAACCATAACGACCCCAAACCCCACCAGTGCTAAAACGGGAAATAGCAAGGCGCTGTCATAGGACCACTGCTTTTTAGCTTTAACTTTTTTCTTTTTGGAGGCACTCATGGCAACTGCTCAACGTATTTACGAAAATCGTTTCCTCTTTCCGCATAATTTTCGTATTGGTCAAAACTGGCGCATCCTGGTGAAAGCAAAACAACATCACCTGCTTCAGCCCATATATGGGCGGCTGACACAGCTTGGGCCATCGTCTCCACCTTAACCGTTGACACCAACGATCCCAGCACAGAGGCGATCGCATTAGACGCTTCACCCAACAGAATCAACCTTTTAACCTTTTCTGATATCAATCCGGCGAGTGCTTTGAAATCGCCCCCCTTATCCTTTCCTCCCATAATCAAGACTACCGAATCAAAAGAAGCCAAAGCTTTTTCAACCGCGTGTACGTTGGTTCCCTTGGAGTCGTTGATATACACGACCCCGTTCACCGTTCGGACCGGTTCCGTGCGATGGGGTAAACCATCAAATTCGTCCAGTGCCCGGTAGATACCATCTATGGTTGCCCCTGCAGCTAGCGCAGCTAGACATGCAGCTGCGATATTTTCATGGTGATGCTTGCCCACGAGCCTGGTTCGGCCCAGATCAATCCACTGCTCTTGACCGTCATATCTCAACAAGACCGTTTGACTGGTTACGGCCGCTCCACAAGAGAAATCCACAGGTGCCTGACCGTAACCATAAAAAGGCGTTTTTTTGGAAACACACCCTGCAAGCACCCTTTCGATCATTTCGTCACCAGCTAAATAGATCGCCGTATCATCAGGGGTTTGATTTTCAACCAAACGACCCTTTGAGCGCGCATACCCCTCATAATCCACGTAGCGATCCAAATGGTCAGGGGTGATGTTCAATAAAACGGCTACCTTCGGACGAAAGGTGGCAATTGTATCAAGTTGAAAACTACTCACTTCAACCACCAAGACATCGGCCTTCTTTTCCAGATCCGGATAAAGGACCAGGGGGGGGCCGATATTTCCTCCCACAAAAGTACGCTGACCCGACGCTTTGAGCATTTCACCGATCAAGGAAGTGGTCGTGGTTTTTCCATTGGTTCCCGTCACGGCAACGATCGGTTCGGAAATATACCGGCTGGCCAATTCGATTTCACCCAGCACTGGTATACCCAACTTACGGGCTTTAACTATTGGAGGCAGCGTATGGGGCACACCCGGGCTTAAGCAGATTAATTCGGACTTTTCAAATAGATGCTGCGGATGCTCACCCAACACGGCCTGAATTCCCCTTTTTTCCAAGCGCTCGATCGTTTTGGTCAACAGGGGGCTTTGATTTGTGTCATTAACCGTCACCCGCGCCCCACGGTTGTTAAAAAATCGGGCGCAGGCTTCGCCCGACCTTCCGACTCCAACCACCAAAACCTTTTTATTTTCCAGTTCAAGATCCATTGGATCATACCCGTTGATGGGGTTATATATGGATGGCTTTATTTTATTTTTAGTGGTTATCGATTCAATATGCATCATCGCAACTTCAATGTTCCGAGAGAAATTAAAGCCAGGCCGATAGCGATAATCCAAAACCGAACGATCACCTTTGGCTCCGCCCAACCTTTTAATTCAAAGTGGTGGTGTAGCGGAGCCATTTTAAAAATCCGCTTACCATTGCTCATTTTGAAGTAACCAACCTGTAAGATTACCGACAATGCTTCGATCACGAATAATCCGCCCACCAAAACGAGCAATATCTCTTGTTTGGTAATGACTGCCGCGGTTCCTAAAATTGCTCCAAGCGGCAGGGAGCCCACATCACCCATAAATACCTGGGCCGGATAGGCATTAAACCATAAGAATCCGAGCCCGGCACCGGCCACACAACCGCAAAAAATAGACAATTCCCCGGCACCCGCCACGTAGTAAACTTGAAGATAATCGGCAATTTTGACGTGACCGCTTACATAGGCAAAGGCCATGTATGTGCCTGCGGCGACAATCACTGGCCCAATTGCCAGACCGTCTAGCCCATCGGTCAAGTTAACAGCGTTGGATGTCCCGACAATTACCAGAGTGGCAAACAAAATGTAGCCGACCCCCAAATCGGGCGACAGCTGTTTGAACAGCGGCACGGTCACTTGGGTGGAAAACCCCGTACAATTGTAAATCAGGATCCCGGCCGTAAAAGCTAATAAAAACTGCAATGAAAATTTGGTGCGGGCCGTCAACCCGAGATTGCGTTTTTTAACCTGTTTCAAATAATCATCTGCAAATCCGATGGCCCCAAAACCGATAATGACAAACATGACGATTTGAACAAAAACATTGGTTAAATCCGCCCACAGAAGAACTGCTATGACAATTGCGGCCAGGATCAGTGTCCCGCCCATTGTCGGGGTACCCTGTTTAGGTCGATGGGTTTCGGGACCATCCTGTTGTATATACTGCCCTACCTGGAGTTCGGTGAGTTTTCGGATCACCCAAGGGCCTAATATAAACCATACCAAAAACGCTGTGAGGGTCGCATAGATCGTACGAAAGGTAATGTAGCGAAAAACATTAAAAAACGACCATGTCGTATGTAAGGGGTATAATAAATGGTAAAGCATACGATGAATTCTTTTCAGTTTCGCTTTATCAGGTTTAACGTCAAATCCGCTAGTGATTCCAAAATTTTCTTCTTTTAGAGTATTAACCCGAGGCCCACTTTTTAATTGGCAACACCACCTCTTCCATGGCCGACCCCCGCGAACCTTTTATCAGGACATGGTCTCCTGCGGTCAGCATACTTTTTAGTTTTTCGATGAGCCCTTCTTTATCCCCACGGATAATGTTTTTGTCTGCCATTTCACCGTTACGGGCACCGCGGACGACATGGTGCGCTTGTGCGCCGGTAACCAGCAGACAGGAAACACCTGCTTTAGCTGCCGTCAGGCCCACGTTGTAGTGCAATGTTTCGGCCTCACTGCCCAATTCGAGCATATCTCCCACCACGAGAATTCGGCGTTGATCACCGGCCAGGGTGATCAGCGTGGAAATCGCTGCATCCATAGATCCCGGATTGGCATTGTAACTATCATCAATGATGGTAACGCCCCTTTTGGTTGAAAATACATTCAATCGTTTGGTGACCGGTTTAAAATTTGACAACCCCATCCGGATGCTTTCCATATCTATTCCCGCGAGATAACCTGCCGCTGCTGCCGCTAGCGCATTACCCACCATAAAGCGACCCGGACTGGGCAGAATAACGGGCGCCTTGGTGCCCGGCATCGCCAAGGTAAAATGAAGTTGACCAGCGATATTCCTGATCTCTTCGGCGCGAATATCTGCTTTTTTAGATTCTCCGAAATAAAGCACCGATTTTTTGGTTTGGCCGCCCAATTTTTTCAACCGGGGATCATCCCGGTTAAGGACAATTGTCCCCCCGGATTCGATGTTTTCCAAAATCTCCCCCTTGGCCTTGACGACACCGTCAATGGTACCGACCCCTTCTAAGTGACAAGGTGCGATATTGGTGATAATTCCAATATTGGGCCGACAAATGGATGACAATCGTCGAATTTCCCCAAAATGGTTCATCCCAAGCTCCACCACCGCCCATTGGTGGTGAGACGACAGTTGCAGCAACGTTAATGGAAGACCGATCTCATTATTGAAACTTTTCTTGCTGGCCAGCGTATCATATGAACCCGTGAAAACGGTTTGGGTCATTCGGCGTGTTGTTGTTTTTCCGTTCGAACCGGTAATTGCAACAACCTTTACCGGGCTTCGCCGACGCAGATAAGCGGCCAGGTCACCCAAGGCACGAATGGTATCTTTGACTGTCACCCAAGCGACCGTGGGGTTTTCTTCGATCATCGTTTTAAATATATCAGCCTTGGCCGACTTAATAACCACACCACCAGCTCCTCGACGCATGACATCATCAATAAAGGTGTGACCATCATGACTGTCACCCTTGATCGCGACAAACAGATCTTCTTTTTTAACTTCGCGCGAATCAATTCTCACATTCGAAAAAACCGTCGACCGGTCACCGGAAATTGTATTGCCGCCGGTGGCATTTTCAATATCTTGCATACTGAGTGACGGTTTCATTCAAAAAAGTCTTTCACGCTTAATTCACAATTAAATTACTAGGCACAACCATTCATCGCCCGGGGCAAACTCCGGTAACTACCACCAATAGTATGCGGGGAAATATCTTGCTTTCGTGACAACGCCTTCAAAGCTTCCTCGCGATCATCAAATGGAAACCGCCGGCCCTTAATGATCTGATAGGTTTCGTGTCCCTTTCCGGCAATGAGCACGGTATCGCCAGACACGGCAGCGGTAATTCCTAAATGAATGGCTCTTCGTCGATCCGGCTCGACTACATACCCCGGCCTGTCGGTGACACCTGGCAACTGAGTGCCCTTGTAAGCGCGAAAACCATTATTGATACCTGCCAACATATCTTCAATGATCACCATTGGCGCTTCGCTACGCGGGTTGTCCGAAGTGAAAATCACCAGATCACTCAGCATCATCGCGATCTTTCCCATCAAAGGCCGTTTGGCCCGGTCACGGTCACCACCGCATCCGGCAATACAAATCAATCTCCCCTGGGCTGTTTTTCTCAACGTCTTTAAAACATTTTTCAGAGCATCCGGAGTGTGGGCATAATCCACGTAAACATATACACCGGTTTCGTTTTCAACCCGCTCTAATCGACCGGGTACGGCCCCCGTTTTTTCAATGCCCACCCTAATGGCATGAGGCATAACGCCCACCGCCAGGCAGGCGCCGGCGGCACAGAGGATGTTCTCCAAATTAAAAGCGCCGGTGAGGGGTGAATGAAATTTGAGAAGAAAGGACGACCGATTGGTTTTGATTCCTCCAAAAACGAGATTACCGTTCATCCCTTTTGGTCCGATGGTTATATCATTGGGATAAACTTGGTTGATTTCTTCTTGACCCACACCGATCACTGGCAAAGATAATTCCTTGGTCAATTGTTCGCCACGCGGATCATTTTGGTTGATAACGGCTTTGGCAGTCCGATTTTTAAATCCCTTTGAAAGAATTTCGGTGAACAGACTTTTTTTGATGTCCCAATAGGTGATCATGTCTTGATGAAAATCCAAATGATCCTGGCTTAAATTGGTGAACACGGCCACATCCAATTCACAGCCGTCAATTCGCCGAAGAGCGATGGCGTGAGATGAAACCTCTATCACCACATGGGTCACACCGCTATCGCGCATTTCCTTAAACATCCTTTGTAGATCAGGTGCTTCCGGCGTCGTAACCGATGCATCAACTACCTTGTTTTGATATCGATAATTAATAGTTCCTATAACCCCTACTTTGTGACCCTGGGCGATGAGCATATTTTCAATAAGATAAGTGGTCGTCGTTTTCCCGTTGGTGCCGGTAATTCCAATCACTACAAGATCTTTGGTAGGATGACCGTAGAAATGTGCTGCCACCAATGCCAGGCTTGGCCGTGCGCCCGTCACCTGAACAGCCGGTACCGGAGTTGATACCGGCTGCTCAACCAAAACGGCCGCAGCACCATTATGGACCGCCTGATCAACAAAAATGTGGCCATCGCATTCATAGCCGGCAATGGCCACGAAAAGTCCGCCGGGAACGACTTTTCTCGAATCGTAATGAATACTTGTGATTTCAGGATCGTCACATTCTTTTACGCCGGGTAACAAGGACACGACCTGATCGGCTAGCACCGTTTGTAGATCACTTAGCTTCATGTTCCCGCCTTTCTAATCAATGGGTTTGCCTCAACCCTGTTTCCTGGTGGTGGCACTTCCATATACCCCAAGGTCGCGCGCATGATTCGCTTGAATGCAGGTGCCGCAACGGTACCCCCATAATGTTTTTTCTTTGGTTCATCGACAACCACCAGTACAACCGCTTTAGGCCGATCAATTGGGGCAATACCAATGAAAGACGAGATAAATCGGCTTCGGGAATACCCTCCCATTGGTTCCACTTTTTGAGCGGTTCCTGTTTTTCCACCGACGGTATATTGTTTCATCGCCGCATTAACACCGGTCCCCCCTTCTTCAACAACAGCCGCCATCATCTTCCTGACCGCTTTGGCGGTGCGAGTCGATATCACCCGACGTACCTTTTTAGGATTGATATTCTTCAACAATTGACCATCCTGATCGGCAATGGCTTGGACCATATAGGGACGCATCAACATCCCATCATTGGCGACAGCCGCAACCGCCGTTGTTAATTGAAGCGCCGATACGGCCACTCCCTGACCGAAGGCGATATTGGCTGCATCGATGGGTTTCCAGTAACGGTAGTTGGTCAAGCGCCCAGGGGTCTCGCCGGGACAGTCAACGCCCGTTTTACTACCGAAACCGAAATCACTTAGTATTTTATAAAGGGTTTTTTTCCCCATGGCCTTGCCCACCTTGGCAGCGCCAATATTGCTGGAATATTTCACTATCTTTTTCAGGGTCAGCCAGCCCCGGGGATGGGTGTCGTGGATCCGGTTGGGACCAATGCGAAACATACCGTTTTCACAATAAAAAATACTTTTGGTGGAACTTGATTTTGATTCAAGCGCCGCTGCCGCGGTAAAAATCTTCATCGTGGAACCCGGCTCAAAGGCATCGGTCACAATTCGGTTGCGCCAGTGTTCTCTTTTGTAACGGTTAAACTGATTCGGATCGACAAAAGGGTAATGGGCAATGGCCAATACGGCACCGGATTTAGCATTCATCACCAATGCCATTCCGGACTTGGCGTCAAATTGATCGACCGCGTCTTTCAAGGCCTGCTCGGCCACAACCTGGATGTTGGCATCGATTGTCAAAATAACATTTTTACCCGAGTATTCGGGGATCATGGACAACTCCGCATTAAAGCCGAGCCCGCGGGCATCCCTTAAAACCGTATATTTCTCGGTTTTGCCTCGAAGAAACATGTCATAATTGAACTCAATGCCTTCCAGTCCCCCCCCGTCAACTCCGGTAAACCCTAGCACCTGGCCGGCCAGAAATTGATTGGGATAAAACCGGCTGTGGGAAGGCTTGAAGACCACCCCTTCCAGCGAAAGGGTTTTCACTGCCGTGACCTCGCTGGGGCTGGCCTGACGTTTTACCCAGATAAACGGCTTATCACTGCCCAGTTGTTTAATAAGGGTTTTTCTGTTTTTCCCCAGCGCTTTGGCCAAGTGTCGGGCGGCCACATCTTTTTTTTCAATTTGGTTGGGATGGGCACCGATGGACTCCGTACCTAGGGTGACGGCCAGCTCGCGATAGCGAACGTCGAAGATACCGCCCCTTTTACCCATGGTCTCACGAGACGCCTTAAAATCGCGCTCGGCAATTTGAGCCAAATCATTGCCTCGCCAAATTTGGATGTGAGCAGCTTTGGCGAGCACGATACCCAGCACCAGCGTAAAGCCGCACCCCACGACCACCATTCGTCGGCGAATC
>JAAUYD010141910.1_pt1 | contig 12851 bp, 9 predicted proteins | sample 7278101 | NCBI WGS metagenome assembly JAAUYD01 (sample SAMN14350128, study PRJNA611818) | marine sediment metagenome | isolation source: surface marine sediment (0.6m) | place: French Polynesia: Moorea | collected 2018-08 | reverse complement strand
AGGCTGTGCTGTCGCACGTTGATATACTGGTCAAAATTCATCCCCACCTAAAATGTGAATGTTCCTGATAGTATTTTTAGGTGGGGACTTCTTTTGACATTTTTGTTAAAAGGTTAAGCCTAGGGATTATTGGGCTAACCAATTTAACAAATCTACCTCACTTTCAAAGTCCAGCAAAGCTTCTCCTAAGTCTTCTATCTGCTCAACGGGGAGTTGACGGATTTGCTCACAAACGGACTCAGAAACTTGTCCGAGACGGCGATGAAGAAGGCGTAATACTAAGTTAGCTTCTCCTTCTTGTTTTCCTTCAAGTCGTCCTTTTTGTTCAGCTGATGCGGTGATTTCCTGGTAAATGACAGATTCTTTCATAATCTCTTCCCTTAATAGTTAATAATATGTAAAAAAATGCTATAATACCATCTTATTGTAGTTGCTAAGTTTTGCATTCTAAAATTATGACTAATCTAACTTATCTTAATATTTTCTTCTAATGTCAGCTAAAGATATCTTTCATCAATCAGTGTGTATTGCTCTTGAAAAAAATGGATGGGATATTACTCATGATCCCCTTTATCTTAAAGTTAGTGATGTAGAATTTTATATTGATTTAGGAGCAGAAAGATTAATTGGTGCTGAAAAACGGGGACAAAAAATTGCTATAGAAATTAAATCATTCTTAGGAGCATCAGAAGTGACAGAGTTTCATTTAGCACTAGGACAAATTCTTAATTATCGGTTAGCATTACAGAAAGAAGATCCTCAACGAATATTATACTTAGCTATTCCCCAAGATACCTATGAAGATTTCTTCTCTCGTCAGTTTATTCAAGATTCTGTAGCAGAATATAAAATAAAACTATTAATTTATAATTCTCTCAAACAAGAGGTAGTTCTATGGAAAGAATAAATTATGCTCAATTAATTCAAGATATTCTAACTAACCATTTCCAAAAAGGTGTTGAAAGTTCAACAGAAATTCAGTTGATTTTTGATCAGGAGCATCATCATTATCAACTTTTACATTTAGGTTGGAAAGAACAAAAAAGAATTTATGGTGTTATTGTTCATGTAGATATAAAAGATAATAAAATTTGGATTCAAAGAGATGGAACTGAAGTAGGAATTGCTAATGAATTAATAGCTGCTGGTGTTCCTCCTCACGATATTGTCTTAGGTTTCCAAGCACCCTATAAACGAAAATTAACTGAGTTTTCTGTTAATTGAGTGACTTATCCAACTGATAAGGTTTAGCTTAGGAATCATTTTACTAACCAACTTCACCAATCCGTCGATTAATACTTTTTTGCTGTATTAGACTAAGTAAAAAAACGATGATTTCTACCGATTAATGACCTTCGCCAATTAATGTAAAAGCTCCCCAAATTCTTATTTCTTCGGGATCTTGGTCTTTTGCAGTTAATAAAGCTCGACGTAACGCTTGCGCTTTACTCATTTTATGTTCATAAAGATTGCTATAAAAATTGGTCATAATATCAACTGTTTCATCATCCCCAACTTTCCAAAGAGAGACTAAAACAGTGGGAACTCCTGCGGCCAAAATCGAACGAGATAACCCAATAACGCCATCTCCTGTAATGTCTCCTCTTCCCGTGTCACAAGCACTTAACACCACTAATTCTGCTTTTAAAGGTGTGGTTCCTAGGAGTCCATATTGTTTCATGATTTCATCGGTTGTCAGCCATCCATCGTTGTCTTCATCCGTAGCAAAGGCTAAAACTCCAGGGGAACCAATGCCATGAATTTCATCTAATAAACCATGAGTGGCAAAGTGAATAATTTGAGCATTGGGCATTTTTTCAATTACTCTAGTTTCTGTGGCTGAATCACCTTTTAATGGTTCAATCTTGTCAAATAAATTGAAGGTTTGGAACATTTTAGCGAGTTGATCAACTTCAGTTTCTGCACCAAATAAGGGAGATAAGGATTGTTGTTCAGGACCCAAGGGATCTTGAGGCATAGTAGGATTTCCTACCATAAGAATTTCTTTACTTTTATTTTCTGTTTGAATTCTTTGTGCATTTTGCTGGGTAAAAAAGAGGGATTGAATGGAAGGTGCCGTGATTAATGTGTGTTTATCAATTAAGTATTTTCCTTCTGCATCTTGTAGCGCAGCAAAAGGTAGTTGAAAAAGGATTTCATCGGGAATAATAATAACAGGTTCATTTTCATCTTTTGGTAAAAATTCTTTAATAGGTTCGATTAAAATAGTATGCAGTTCATGAAGATTTTCTGTTAATTCTCCTTGTTCTAAAGATTTATTATTTTGATTGCTTGCTTCTGAATTTCCACGTCCTCTCACACCAATATCTCCCTCTCTCATTTCTGGAATCAATGTTTTTAAAGCAATATTCTTTTCAGTTAAATCAACTTGTTTAAAGAAAATTTCTCCTGTTGGTTTTACTACCCAAATATACAGTTTTCCTGATGTTCCCCTTCGCTTACCGTCATGAATCATATCATCTCTGGGAATAATCGTATATTCAACTAAAGTAGCATTTTGTTGTTTGGCAATTTGTTTAATATTTTCGATTTTTATCGTTTCACTCAAACTATTTTCTGTATTATTATCAACTGATAACCGTTGAAACTGTAAATTAACAAAAGCTCGGTTTCTTCCATTTTCAGAGTCTTCTAGAGCTTTTTCTGTTTTATTTTGAGCAATTAATACTTGTTGTAGTAAATTGTAGGTATACAGTCGAGTATCAAACATTGATATTCTATAATTATCAGCATTGGCGAGTTGACCTCGTATTCGTTCTAAAATTTCAATGGAATCACGAAGTTTTTCCTCTGCAACTTGTAAATTACCTACTGTCAAAAAAGTATGCGCTAAATTATTCAAAAATTCAGCTTCAAATAATGGTTCATCAATCTGTTTTGCTATTTCCAAAGCTTGTTGATAGTATTGAATAGCTTCGTCGTAATTTTTCTTGTGATCAGCTACCATTCCGAGACTTGCCAAAGCTCGGCTTTTTATAAGATCAATATTTCCAATATTTTTTGTTTGAGCAATCTCAAGACTTTCAGAATAGTGTTGTTCTGCTTTTTCGTAATTCTTTTCTTCGTGATAAACAATACCTATATGAATAAGAATATCAGCCTTATAATACAAATCATTTTCTTCTTCTGCAATTGCTAATCCTTCTTCATAATATGTTAAAGCTTTATCATAATTATCTAAATTTGTTTCAATGAATCCTAAGTTTCCTAAAGCTCTTTTCCTCACGTAATTATCATTTACTTTATTGGCAATTTCTAAACTTTCGTTGTATAGCTCTTTAGCCTTGTCATAGTCACCTAAAGCTTCATAAGTATTTCCTAGACTAATGAGTAGTCTTGCTTTTTGTCCAGGGTTTTCTAGTGTTTCTGCAATATCTAATGCTTCTTTAGTGGTTTCAAGAGCTTTGAGATATTGTCCCAATTTATGGTGTGCCACACCTAAATAACCTAATGCTTGCAGTTGACGTGGAAGATTGTTGGTATTAAGAATAAGGGGCAAAACAGTTTCTAATGTATTAACTGCCATTTGATATTGAGCTAGGCGATTATAGGCAGCACCAAGCATAATAAGAGTATTAATTCGTCCTTGTGAATGTTGAAGTTTTTGGTAATGTTCTAACGCCTCTTGAAAATAAGCAATAGCACTGTCAATATCATGCGTCTTAAACTTTGCAACACCACGGTTATAAAGCTGATGGACTTCTTCTAATTTTAATGGTTGAGTTTGAGCAACGATTTTGGAAGTAGTGGGTTGGGAATCAAACGCTATAGAAAGAAACAAAATAATAGCGGTGATTTTAACAAATTTACTAAGTTTAAGAAGTTTTGAGCGCATAATTTAAACCATTGTATGATTAAACTTTTGATAAGTAGTCGGACATAAATACAGCTAACTGTGTAAACATTTGCAAACATAGCTTTAGTCCTACTCCTGCCTCCTGCCTCCTGCCCCCTGCCTCTTTTCAACTGTAACGTTTATTTTTGTCTAGGTACTTAGCATTAACAAATCTATTGAGATTTAGGAGGAAGTACCTCACTAACATCTAAAAACTCATATTCATTTTCTTCGTCTTTTTCATCTAACTCACAGTTAGAATCATCATCATCAGAATCACAAATATCCTTCCTAGACTGCAACTGTTGGGTAGCCTCTGACTGTTGTGTACTCGTGGATTGTTCTATGCTGCTAGATTGTTGTATCGTTTGCTGAATATTAAGAGTTATAGGATCTACTGGGTTGATTGGATCTAGTGGATCTAGTGGATCTAGTGGATCTAGTGGATCTACTTCAACTGGTATAAATTCCACTCCAAATACACCCCCTAGAAAAGATTGATTCGGATTTATTGTTATAATGATTGGACCAGCCGTTCCGCTGGCATTGTTGGGAATATCAGTATTAGAACTTTCTGGGATAATTTGATCTTGGATATTTAAGAAAAGTGCTTGTTCTTCTGGGTCTCTTGATGAATCAAGAGCCGTAGCTCGACATAGAGAGCTAACACATTCAAAACTTACATCAGATACTTCAACAAATACTCTGCCATCTTCGCCGTTCTCTTCTGTGATAAATAGACCCTCAGATGGAAGTCTTTTTTCTGCTACACCTCCTCCAAAAAAAGGTGTTTGACTATCTCCGTTTATTCTAATGCTACCTTCAACCTGAAGGCCATCATCAAACTCCAGATCAAACTCTTGATTAACAATTTCTACCCTTCTACTTCTATCTCCATATTGGATATCAATGTTAATTTCCTCAAAATTATCGTCGTCAGCATTCTGACCATTAAATCGCACAACGATACTTGAATCTGCGTCCCCCTCGATTCTAACAGTTGTTGTATCTCCGTTTGAAACCTCCTCAATCCCTTGGTCTTCAAGAAAGTTCTGAATGGAACGATCTGGAGGAGGTGTATTTAAAATCTCTCCTGTAATGAAGACAGGATCACTATTAGTTTGAACCCTCTCATTTCGTAGTCCGCGAGCTTGAAATAAACCACCTGCTTCAATAGTGGCCCCATCGGCCCCCGTTTGGATTGTTTCCACAAAGATATCACCAGTTGTTGATGTCAATTTTACGGAGGTTTGATCATTGGTGTCACGATCTGAAGCAGTAAGATCACCTGTTTCGATCTTCCCTTGAGCCATCAGGTTTATATTGCCAGCCGAGTCACCTACAACTGTATTGATACTTCCTACATCAATAGTTGCGCCTTGAATGGTAATGTCTCCTCCATCGGTCTGAATCTCACCATCCTCCCCAAGAGCACTATTCCCCTGAAGATTAATATTACCTTTAATGGTATTAAGATCATCACCAGTTGAAAGCGTAATATCATTTCCATTTGTACTAATAACCCCATCAGCTAAGAGTGTTATACCACCTCCATTAGTAGTAATATTTCCTACCGTAATAGTTGCGCCTTTAATGGTAATTTCTCTTCCATTGGTATCAATTGATTGAGGTGTATCCTCCATTGAAACATCGTCTATTATATCATCCATGAAAAAATTGCCCATACCATCTCCATCTGCATCTGCTGTAAAGCTAATAGAACCTTCTCCTGATTGAAACTCTAATATACCATCGAGCAATGTTGGAGTGTCATTCGGATTCTCTCCTTGGGTTAAGTCTTCAATGGTGATGTTATTAGATGCTTCTAAAATAATGTTCGTATCTCCTACTATATTTTCTAATTCTGATTCAAAAATCGTAGTAGGTGCAGTATCATTTTGTTTGGCTGGATTCTCAGGATCTTCTGGAGGAACGCTGAGAATAGAACCAACAATATTATTATTGTTTCCTTGAAAAGTTTGATCGCCGTCTGGTGGATCATTGTTATCACCATCTCCTAGTCCTCCTTGAATCGTAATATTTACAGGATCTAATAATAAAGTTCCGGTATCACCATTAACCGCATTAGTATCAACATCTCCCCGAAAAATTAAACTCTGTTTTCCTGAAACCTCAACAAAACCACCGTCCCCTGAAACATTACCACCCCTAGCAAATATTTCCCCATAAAATCCCGTCACATCATCGGCCCAAACAATCACTTTTCCCCCATCTCCTTCCACTAAACCATCTGCTTTAATAACTGAATCTTCACTAACATAAGTTCGCAACGCATTCTTAACTGTTCCTTCACCCTTATAATCTCCTCCAATTAAGGCAATACCACCACCATCAACCCCAGACACATCAATTTCTCCTCCAACAATTCCCACTTTATCCCCCAATACTTGAACCGTTCCTCCTACCCCAGAAACTAGGTTAGACGCATCAAGATTTCCCCCGACAATGGCATTTCCCACACCATCAGGAACCTCTAAATTATTCACCGTAACTTGTCCATTATTAACGGTTATTCCTGTGTTTACCACAGCGTTTCCTTCGGTTAATAATTGGGGTAAAGATGCAGCAGAAACTGGTGTATTTTCTCCATTAATAGCAGTTTTGGTAGCAACAGGTAAATCTAAACTTAATAAGTTTCCTTCTTGAGTGACACGGACATAATTTTCCCCAGGAATAGCAGCAATGGTAATATTTCCCCCTGGTGTAGAAAGGGTTCCAGTATTAATTACATTTCCCCCTACCAAAGTAATATTTTCCCCTGGAGAAACGGATAAATTTCCTGCATTAATAATGCTTCCTGGTTGATCGCTGGTAAAAGCAAACCCCGTGGGATTTCCGATTAATTGATCATAATTATTAGACCCTAACGCATTAAACCAATAATTACCAATTTGAACGCCGTTTGCAGTGGTTGCGGTAAATGATCCAGGAACCTGTAATTGTGCGTGGGGACCGAATAAAATCCCAGCAGGGTTAACAAGATAAAGGTTAGAATTGCCTCCTGTCAGTTGAATTAACCCGTTAATAACTGAAGGATCTCCCCCTACCACTCGACCTAAAATATTCTGGATGTTAGGGTTAGAAATAAAGTTGGCAATCTGTCCTTGATTCAATCCAAATTGCTCAAAACTATGGAATAAATTTGCTCCTGTTTGGGTTCCGCCACTAATATTAAATAAGGTTCCATCAGGAGAAACTACAAAGGTTCCAGTTCCGTCATTGGCCGAAGTAATGGGTTGAGCAATACTAGGATTAATACAACTTTCTAAAGTAATTATTAAGGGAATAAACAGTAAAGAAGATAATTTTTTAATCATTGTTTAAGATTTAATTTAACAACAACGGTAATCAGTAGCTGTACATATTTAAAGTTAACTATGAGAGGAGGAGTAAGGAGTCTCAAACTATCATGATTTCACAAAAAAAATTCCAACTCCGAACCCGAACTCAAATTACTCAAAGTCTAGACTCGTTTTTCTAAAAGGAAGCTCTAACACCCGATTTATTTAATAAAAATTCACAAATTTGCACAAATTGGAATTATTCGCTACACTACGCCGTAGTTCCCTAATTATCAAAAATAAACCAGCAAGCTTAGTGCTTTTTCTCAAAAAGAGCCACTAATTTCATGTTGCTAATAGTTTAATATTTTTCTTTTTTAACAATCATAAGTTAACGGTTTGATCTTGACTAATTTTTAGTGAAGGCTAGAACTTTGTTGCCATAAAAAATTAGGATAATAAAAATGTTAATACAGAATAATTTGTGTTTTTTAATGATTTTTTTCAGCCTTTGGGGAGTTATTTTTCCGAAAAATTTAAAAGTTATGGCACAGGTTTCACCACTACTTTTGGCTAATGAAAAACAACAACCCCCAAGAGATCAATTACCACCCGTTTCCCCTGAAGAACCTCCTTCAGTTCCCTTAGAAACGGAAGAAATTGAAAGCAATGAAGATGTCTTAGAATCGTCTGTTTGTCCTGCTTTAACTGTTTCCGAAGATCCCATTTTTGTCCGTACCATTGAAGTGATTGATAGTACAATTTTTGAAGCGGATCAATTGGAAATTTTAATGAAAGAAGTGCTTGAAAATTATGAAAATCGAGAAATTTCTGTTGCTTCATTGCAAAAAGTTGCTGAAAGACTTACTAATCTTTATGTTCGTCAAGGTTATATCAATTCCAGGGCCGTTGTTTGTCAACCGACACAGGATAATCTGGTGCAAATTCAAGCGATCGAAGGAACCTTGGAAGATATCACTATCGAAGGAAATGACCGATTAGCCAACTATGTGGCAGCCAGGATGTGGTTAGTCAATTCTAAACCCTTAAATGCTAGAAATATCGAAGAACAGCTACGTTTATTAAGAACCAGTCCCCTTATTAACGAGGTAACTGCTAGTCTTAGACCTACCGGAGAAATTGGCAAAAGTCTTCTAATAGTTACCGTAGAAGCGGCCCAAGCATTGACTTTTGAAGTCAGTACGGATAACTTTTCCCCTCCCATTATTGGTTCCGATCGCATCGGAGGTAAATTAGAATATCGTAACTTACTGGGGTTGGGTGACACCATTACTGGAACCTATAACCACACCACCACAGGGGATTCTGATACATTTGATCTTAAATATAATATTCCTCTCAATGCGATGGAGGGAACCTTAGAACTGCGAACCTTTATTAGTCGCAGCGAATTTGATCAACCAGTAACTGTCCCGATTGTTAGTAATGAGGAACTCAGGTTAGAAAGCTTTGAAGTGGAACTTAATTCCGACTATGAAATCTATTCTATTAACTATCGTCAGCCGATTATTCGTTCTTTAAGAGAAGAATTAGCAATTTCAGGAGGATTTACCTATCGAGACGGTTCTCCCATTGAAGCCTTACAAGCTTCTGGTTTGCCTTTCATTCTAGCAGAATTTTTTGACGAGGTGGGTTTAGATGCTGGTTTACAAGCGATCGGTGTTTTAGATCCAGATTTGAACCAAGATCGAACCAGTGTCTTTAATTTGGGGGTTGATTATGTGAGTCGAGATACCCAAGGAGTTTGGGCCTTGAGTTCTCAATTTAATGTCGGAACAGGAATTTTTGATGCAAGTATCCGTCCGAGTCCTTTTGCTGATAGTCGTTTTTTTAGTTGGTTATTGCAAGTTCAAAGATTACAACAAATTGGAACGGATAACCTATTAGTAATGGTAGGAAATTTACAATTGAGTCCTGATAGTTTGTTATCTTCGCAACAATTTGTTATTGGTGGAGGACAGTCTGTAAGGGGGTTTCGTCAGAATGTTAGATTTGGTGATAATGGGTTTCGTTTTTCCATTGAAGATAGAATTACCGTAGCAAGAAATGGGGAAGGTAATTCTGTGTTTCAAGTTGCACCTTTTTTGGATTTAGGACAAGTTTGGAATAACCCCGATAATCAAGATTTATTACGAAATAAGACTTTTTTAGGCGGGTTAGGGTTGGGATTGATTTATACTCCTATTCGTAATTTAAGTATACGGGTTGATTTTGCACTCCCCTTAGTAGATTTAGAAGATAGGGGAGAAAATGTACAAGAAGAAGCCATTTATTTTGATGTTAAGTATCGCTTGTAATTTCACAAAATGAGTGAGATTCTAAGGCTTTTATTTCCTCTGAAAATACTGCTGGATTATTATACATTTCTCGGATAGCATCTGACCACAGTTTTCGTTCTACAAAGTATTTAACCCGTTCTTTAGCTATTTTTTCCTTAGCATTTTCTTCTGATTGTAGACTTGTTTCTAAGGCGTTTAATTCTCTTGATATAGTTTCTTTTGTTGCTTGATCCATCATTTTAAATCCTACCCAAATGGGGTCATTTGAGGTGAGATTTGTCCAATAATAAGTTTTACTGGGTTGTAAAGTTTTTCCTTCATAAGCAATAGTATGAGTTATTAATTCATTGGCAGTTTGAGACTGAGGAACCATATAACTCCACATGGTTTGCTCTTCTGTTTTCGGAAATTTTCGAGTTGCCACCACAATTTTGTTTAAATTACCTTGTACCAAAAATAAAGGGGTTTCACTCCAAACTAGGTTTTGTCCATCTTCTTGTGCATTATTCCGATTCCGTTCTTTTAGTTTTCCTGGTACAATTAAACAAGTGAGATCGTTGCTCCCACGAGATCCCCCGGTTCCTTTTTTTCGTCTTAAACTATCGAAAATATCTCCCCAAGATAAAGCAATATAAGTTGTATCTGGTGAGTTATCTATAATAATTTGCTGTTGATTAAAATGGTTAAAAATGCCTTCAACTTGATTAGCTTTTAAAGGGAAGACAGTTAAGAAGAAAAATGATACAAATAAACTGAGATAAATAACTATTTTTTGGGTTAATGTAGACATAATAGACGACTCCTATAATTAAACAAAAGTTATTCTAATTGTTCTCTGATAACAGTTTCTTTTGAGAAGCATAGTAAAGGGTAATCCAAAAAACTAAACTAGGTAATAACCAAGGAATGAGAATGGCGGTAGAAACAAACATTTGTAATCCTATCCATCCATAAATTATCGTTGCTACACCTAAAATAATTAATATTTTTTTGATATGCTGTGATTTTTCAATAACAATTCTGCTGATACTTTTAGCGATTAATACTGATAGTAAACACATCAAAAAATCGGGAATGGGAATAACTAATCTTTGGGTTAAAAAATGATGAATCATGTAAGCATGAGCTTCCCCTCCTGGCAACTTTTTTTCGGACCATCCGCGCCAGTAATTTAAGGCAAATGGCACTGTAAAATTATCTTCATTTTCTGTTTTTATTCCCGCTTCTTCATACCCTCCAGGTGCAATAAGAATCAATTTTGAAGTCCAATTTTTCTCCTGATTATTGGGGAGTTGACAAGTTCCTAACAATTCACAAGCAGAGACAGTTTGGTAAGCTTTATCAGGGGGTATGGAAAAATCAAGAATGGGTTGGAACCATTGGAAAAAGTGAGAAATAGAGAGAAGATTTAATGAATAAAGAAAACGACTGATTTTATTACTGGTGGATAGAAGTGAACAATTTACTGAACTTTCTTTATTAATCTCAAGATTATTATTACTTTGGTTGAGATAACAAGCGTAGTTTAACGCTAATTGATAAGCAAAAGGAGAAGAAACAGAGTCATTATTATGATCAGGAAGTTCTATGTACCATTGATAAAATTCAATATTTCCTTGTTGATACCAATTATGATCTAATTTAACAATCTCTTCTGATATACTTCCTTCAAAGGGATTTTCTGAGTCTATCGTAGCAAAAACAAACTTAATTCCTTCTGCTTGGTTAATAGCATCAGCTAAGTTTTTTGTTTTATCAGGTTGCTGTTGAGTTTCATCTAAAATATAGTCAATGCCAATGACTTTTGATTTAAAATTACTGGCTTTCTTAACTAATTTTCCTAAGTAACTATAATCAATAGGATGTCTTTGTTTAATTTGAGCTTGCACTAAAGATTTATTATCAATTTTTACCAAAAGTAACGGAGATTCGACCTCAGCAGGAACCTGATAGGTAAGATGACGATAAAAGGCTTGTATTAATAAACGAGGTTCTAACAGTAAGTCTTGTATAGGTGGTAATAAACTCAAAAAAAGTAATACTCCTATCCCCCAAACTTTTTGTAATTTTCTTGGTGAATTATCGGGTTGAATGTCACTTTCCGGAAGGTTGAGAGGTTTGGGAGGTGGTTTAATATTTTTGATGGTATTATTGTTTTGATCATTTTCTATTTCTGTAATTCTTTGTTGACATTCTTCAATTCTCTTTCTCAGTAAAAATTTTTTCTCTGGATCGGTAATAATCGCTTCTTCTCTACGAAACATCACTAACTTTTCTTTCCAAGTTTCTAAATCTGATTGTTTCCCAGACATTTTAATTATCCTCCTAACTCCTCAATTTTACTAAGACACTCTTCAATTCTCTTCCTCAGTAAAAATTTTTTCTCTGGATCGGTAATAATCGCTTCTTCTCTACGAAACATCGCTAACTTTTCTCGCCACAATTCCATTCCTTCTGGATCACTGTAGCTATTTACTGTCTTATCTTCTACAAGATTATATCTAGATTCTCTATTCTCAGAATCTCTTTCCAGAGTTCCAAACTGATATTCAATAGCTTTAATTAGCTTCTCAAAACCATTCGGTTTCCAGTAGTCTAACCACTGAATATCCTGAAGATTCAACCCATAATCTGACTGTCTTATTTCTGGGATTTGACAGTCATCAAATTTCAGGGGGATTAGATAGATTTCCCCCGAAGGCAACTCCGCCAACATCTCCATAGCCATCTTAAACTCACGCTGAATATAACCTCGTTTGCTGATGGAGGTTGACGACAAACAAGCTATGAATAGATCACTGCTTTTCAAAGCTTTAGGAATTTCCTCTCTCCAATTCTGTCCTGGAAGTAGATCCTCCTCGTCTAACCAAGGTTTATACCCTGCTTCTAACAGTTTGGCGTAGAGTTCCCTAACCTGTGGTTTATCCTCTGACGCATGGGCAATGAATATCTGTGGTGGGTTCTGTGGCATCATTTATCCCCCTTGGTTTCTGGTTGCCATTGTTACTACATTAACGTTCAATATTCCTCCTGTTTACCATACTACTTTAATGATGAAAGTATCGCAGTTAAAAGAATCCCCAGTTAAGTTTTAAAGCAAACTCATAACAATTATTAATTAAACGGTTTAAAGGATGAGGTAAATGGGAATCCCAACTAGAGTAACGGCTTTCCCTAAGTTACCATAATTTTTTATCAGGTAAGACGGGAGTGCGAAAACTCCTATCTTTAAATAGGAGATGAAGCACGACTCGGCATTTAAAAATGCCGTGAATATGCTATAATTTTAAGGCGGTGGAAGGGTAATCAACCACTTTAAAAACCCAATTGCTACCTAATCAGTAGACGCTGTACCTTGACAATCGAAGATATAGGGTTCTATTCCATAGTTTT
>JAAUYD010040822.1_pt1 | contig 12851 bp, 8 predicted proteins | sample 7278101 | NCBI WGS metagenome assembly JAAUYD01 (sample SAMN14350128, study PRJNA611818) | marine sediment metagenome | isolation source: surface marine sediment (0.6m) | place: French Polynesia: Moorea | collected 2018-08 | reverse complement strand
TCTGTATTTTAAAATACAAAAAGTGCCTGAGACTGAATCTAGGCAAGAAAATTAACAATATTCAAGGGAAGAGGGGAGTGTGGGGAGATGGGGAGATGGGGAGATGGGGAGATGGGGAGTTTTGGGAGATGGGGAGTTTGGGGAGTTTGGGGAGATGGGGAGTGAAGGAGTGAAGGAGTGAAGGAGTGAAGGAGTGATGAATTCAAGACTATCAACTGTCAACTGTCAACTGTCAACTAACAACTAACAACCATCACCTCCTGCTATATAACTTAAATATAAAAAAAATAGGGCAAATTTATGGATCATCAGGAAGTGAAATATAACATTTGCTTATCAATTTTCTTTATAAGGTGAATAATTAATAAAAATGCCACTGCTAAGACGTTATGTAGCGGAGTTTATTGGAACTTTCTTGTTAGTTCTTGTTGGTTGTGGTAGTGCGGTAATAGCTGCAACGTTTACAGCAGATAGGGTGAGGATTGGTCGAAATATAGCATACCCGATGGGCATTGGTTTGCTGGGAGTGGCACTAGCATTTGGTTTAACATTAATAGCTATGTCTTATGCCATTGGTCATATTTCCGGTTGTCATATTAACCCAGCAGTAACCATTGGTCTTTGGGCTGCAAAACGCTTTCCAGCATCCGATGTACCGATTTATATTGGATTTCAATCATTAGGAGCCGTAGCAGGAGCAGGAGTTTTAGCTTTAATTGCCAGTGGCAGGCCTGGATTTGACATATTTAAAACTAGTTTAGCCTGTAATGGTTTTGCCGAACATTCCCCTGGTAGGTATTCTCTGTTGGCAGCTTTTGTCACTGAGTTGGTGCTTACCTTCATGTTTTTAATTATTATTCTGGGCGCGACTGATAGCCGCGCTATTCAGGACTTTTCCCCCATTGCTATCGGTGTGGGATTGACGGTGATTCATTTAATTAGTATTCCTGTTACCAATACATCTGTTAACCCAGCCCGTAGTTTGGGACCAGCAGTTTTTGTTGGTGGCTGGGCATTAGAACAGTTGTGGCTGTTTTGGGTTGCTCCTATCCTTGGTGGAGCATTTGCCGGATTTCTTTACTCTCAGGTTTTAGAACGTTCAGAAAGCGAAAAGCGATCGCCCCAAAAGGAAAAAAGGTCTGCTGAAACTAGAAGATAAATTAATGAGGTGATGGGGAGTGTGGGGAGATGGGGAGATGGGGAGATGGGGAGATGGGGAGATGGGGAGATGGGGAGAAATATTATTTATTTCTTTTATTCCCTCCTTCCCTCCTTCCCTCCATCACTCCGAACTCCGAACTCCGAACTCCGAACTCCCCTGCTGCCTGATTCAAGTATGAAATATGACTGTAACTAAGGGTAGTAACGCCCAGATAAATTTTTGCCAGGATTGCAAATTGGGTTGGGGAGTTGGCTCTGGAGGCGAAAGTAAAGCTTCGATGCGCTGTTCCAAGCGATCGCTACCAGAAGTGCTCAATGCGGCACAGACGATACCAGTATTTTCAGATGTATCTCTAACTACTAATAGTAAGGACTCTGCTAATAATAAGGGGTCTACCTGTAAAGCTGCGTGGGCATCGGCTCTAAGTTCTCGCAAAGCTAGCAGTTCTTGCCATAAAGCATCTGTGTTGGGCAACCAACTGGTACAAGAACGTACCCAACCCAACCAGAAAAACCAAAATGTGTCTCGGTAATGGTAATGTCCTTGTTCGTGGGCAATAACTGTCTCTAAATGTTCTGGAGAGAGGCTATTTACCATTCCCTGACTAATAACTAATTCTGGCTGCCAAAATCCGATTTGACCGGCAAATAGAGCCTCTGTGCATAGAAGACGAGCTTGTTTCCCATCCAGGATAATTTGAGGACATTGATGTGCTGACTTTACGGATAGCCAACCTTGCCATGTCAGGCGAATGCACATCAAAGCTAAAAATACCAGCAAGCTGAGTGAAATGACATAACCCAGCCAACCGACTTGCCAGTGACCCATTTGACCTTGGGGTCCCATGCATACAAGGGCGATGGCTGTCATCAAAATTAACAAAGGAGGAAATAAAAACAAAAATAGCGATCGCCGCCAACGGACGATCCAACTACCTTGGGCTTCCCTCCATTGATATCTAATCCAGCAAGCAACTGTAACGGCAGTCAAAATCATCACTAGATGCATTATTTTTGTTCCTCCCTAGCTTGCCTAGCTGCTTGTATGCGTTGAGCGATCGCTTGTATTTGTTCACTAGCTGCTTCATCTAGACTATCAGCAAAGGCGGCAACTACATCGGGATTACCCACAGCTAAAAACTGCTGTAATTGCTCGTGTGCCTTAATCATGTCAGCCTGTTGTTTTGTTACCAAAGGTTTCCAGTAAAAAGCACGTCCATTTTTATTACAACTCAGCCAGCCTTTTTCTGTGAGACGACGCAGTACGGTAGTTACGGAAGTATAAGCCAGTTCCCGACTGGGGTCAGAAAGAATGCGATCGTGTACATCTTTAACTGTAGTTTCACCGAGTTCCCAGACTATCTGTAATACTTCTGCCTCTAAAGGACCCACTGATAATTGTCTGGGACGGTAGTTAGGTAAAGGTGCCATATGGTTGATAGTTGATAGTTGATTGTTGATGGTTGACAGCTTAGGTGTGGGAGCCGCATTCGAGATATTTTCATCATCCTTGGTTGTGGGATTTTCCCCACGCTCCACGCCCTACACCCCATATCCTGTTCTTGGTCAGGCTAAACAGATTCAATTCGGTTCCTTAATCAAAGTATAATTATAAGTTTATTCTTTACCAACCAGAAGTAATTTACATTCAGTTTAGTGACATCAAGTAGGTAGAATGTGTCTCATTAGTACTATTTTAGATTGGGTTCAACCAGCGCGTGAAGCTATTTGTTTACCATACCCCGGAATTAACACCCACAGATGTACTTCCTGAATGTGCGATTGTGGTTGATGTCCTGCGAGCAACTACCACTATGGCTAAGGTTTTAGCATCTGGAGGAGAAGCAGTACAGGTTTTTAGCGACCTAGACTTGCTGAAAGAAACTAGTGAATCTTGGGCTGTTGAAAAACGTCTCCGAGCTGGAGAACGTGGTGGTGCTAAGGTTCCTGGCTTTGATTTAGGTAATTCTCCCCTCGATTGTATTCCCGAAAAAGTTGAGGGTAGACGTTTGTTTATTAGCACTACCAATGGTACTCGCGCCTTACAAAGGGTACAACAGGCAAAAGTCTTAATTACTGCTGCATTTGTGAACCGTAGTACAGTGGTTCAATATTTGATGGATAAACAGCCAGAAACAGTTTGGATTGTTGGTTCTGGGTGGGAAGGAAGCTTTTCCCTAGAGGACACCGCTTGTGCTGGTGCCATCGCCCACAGTCTAGTGCAATCAACTGGCTTATCTGCAGATGAGTTAACAGGTAATGACGAAGTAATTAGTGCGATCGCTCTTTATGCTCAGTGGCAAGATAATTTACTCGGGCTACTTCACCATGCCAGCCATGGTAAACGACTATTGGGCTTAGATGGCCATCAAGACCTTGATTACTGCTCCCAAACAGATATTTTGGATATCTTACCCATGCAACAAGAACCTGGTATTTTGAAAAGCTATCACTAAACACCAAAAATCTTGTTAGTAGTAAAATTTTCGGCATTTTTATGCACTGAGCTGATCTACATATGTATTTATATGCATAGATAAACGGAAAAGCATAATTTTAAAATCGTTTTTCTTGCTGTCACAGTGCTGCGCTGAGTTACATTCGCCGAAAACTTAAGTATTTTTGCCAATACTATTTTTATAGTCAATAATCCCATATTAATTAGTCCCTTTTTCCGCCACAGCGGAAAATAGGGGCTATTTTTATGTTTAAGCATCATCATTAATTACCATAAGTAATCAATACTTGTTGCTTCAGGGGAAAAGGGAAAGAACAAACCTTTATAGCACCAAGCGTAGAGGACGCGGGAGCAATCAGCTTTTGAATGCGTGACTTGCGCGTAGCACTATCAACCTCACCATTTCACCTTTGAAAGCAGGTGCCCACCAAGTAGGATTGCATAAGTAATTTATCTGAGGTTGTTACAATTATTGATACTGAAAGTGTTCAGTGACGAAAAAAATTAGATTAATAGTAACAACTAATACTTTTAGTATTTATTCGTAAGTGATAGCCTAATGAATCTAAGTATTGATTTGATAAATAATTTTGCCGATCCGGAAAAAATATAAAAATTCCGCAAATCTACTATGTGTTCTGGATAGCATTTGATTTTATTCTGGGTATTTAGAAAAGAAAAATGCAACAAAAGTGATTAATAACCAAAATTTTCCTAATCTCATTTGCGAAAAGAGAAATATTAGCAATTTTACTGCGGACACATAACTGAACTATTGTATACCCCTTTTTAAATCATGATTAATGGGAGATTTTACTAGCTATTTTCTTACGAATAGTGATTCAGTTGTTTTACCAACTGTAAAGGAAAATAGAGGTTCAAATTCAAAATTTATTAAAACACTATTTTCAGATTAAAACCTATATAAATAATATTTTTTCGAGGAATATTCAATGTCAGGAGATAATGATAAGGAAAAAATAAGTCATCTTTTACTTGTCAAAGACCTTCAAGGACAAAGAGTTATCATTCTCAAAGAAGCAACCTATTCTCTGGGACGGGATTCAAGAAACTCTATAACTCTACGTTCCCGTTCAGTTTCTCGCCAACATGCGATTTTATTACGGGTAACTGTTCCCGATAGTGAGCAATATGGCTTTCGAGTAGTCGATGGTAATTTCAATGGCAAACGCAGCACTAATGGCTTATTAGTTAACGGTACGAAATGCGTTTCTCATGACCTCAAGCATGGAGATATCATCGAATTTGGTTCTAATCAAGCTAAAGCTATCTACTATGCAATTTGCAACTTAGCAGAACAAGATATACCTGAATCCTTGACTGTAGAAGAATTATCTGACTTATTGTCAGGAAAATCAAACAATACAGTTAATCCTTTTGACACCTTAGTTTTTAATAATGAAGACACTAGCAGCCAAGGTGCTAGTGATGTGGCTTTAGCTCGTTTAGCTTCTTTTCCAGAACTGATTCCCAATCCAATTATTGAAATGAGTTTGGAAGGAACAGTTACTTATCTCAATCCAGCTGCTACTTTAAAGTTTCCCACTTTGAGAAAAGAAGGACACCAGCATCCCATATTAACAGGACTCTCCTCTGCCGTACAAAATGGCAAGGGAAGTAGTTTCATCCGGGAAGTGCAGATAGAACAAGAATTTTTTGAACAGTCCGTTCATTATATTCCCGAAAGTGATTTAATTAGAACTTTTATAACTAGTGATATTACTGAGAAAAAACGGGCAGAAGCAGAAGTCCGCCAACGCGATCGCTTGTTAAAAGCAGTTGCTGATGTGGCTAATTATTTACTGGCAGAGATGAACTACAATCAAGCCATAGATAAGGCTTTAGCTATTCTGGGGTCAGCTGCGAATGCAGATAGAGCTTATTTATTTGAGAATCATCCCCATCCCGAGACAGGAGAGATGGCTATCAGTTTAAGGTTTGAATGGACACGTTTGTCTGAGGTAACAGTTTCCCGTACTCACTGGCAGAATCAAACCCATAATAATTCTGGATTGGCCCGTTGGTACTCGGTACTTTCCGCAGGTAATACCATTAGTGGTACTACACCGGAATTTACCCCTGCTGAACAAGAATTTTTGATTAAGGATGATGTTCAGTCCCTCATATTGGTGCCTTTACGGTTAGAAAATCAATTTTGGGGTTATCTGGGTTTAGCAGATTGTGTCAAACAGCGGCAATGGACAAAGCAAGAAGAATCAACTTTAGTGACAATGGCTGCCAATATCAGTAATGTTTGGCAACGCCAGCAAGTGGAAGAGATGATTCGCCACCAAGCTCTCCATGATATGCTCACAGGATTGCCCAATCGTTCCCTATTCAATCAACAGCTGACTAAAGCTCTCCCCAATGCATCTCGCAATGAAGAAAGTTTAGCTGTCATGTTTCTTGATTTGGACAAATTCAAGATTATTAATGATACCTTAGGTCATACATTGGGAGACAAGTTATTACAAGATGTTGCCCATCGATTACGGGAATGTCTCAGAGCTGGAGATATTGTTGCTCGTTGGGGTGGTGATGAATTTACCATCCTGTTACCTCGAATCAAATATCTAGATGAGGTAACACAGGTAGCTAGAAGAGTCTTAGAATCCTTGGAAAAGGTTTTTCATATCGAAGGTAATGAACTGTTTATCAGTGGCAGTTTAGGTATTGCTATGTTAGATGAGTATAGTCCTGATGATGAAAGTCTGATTCAACACGCAGATGCAGCCCTATATTATGCCAAGGAACAGGGAAGGAATAACTATCAGTTTTACACAACTTCTTTGAGTAGCAAAAATCCAGAATTATTAAATTTAGAAAAAAGTTTACGTCATGCCTTAGAAAAAGATGAATTTGTGGTGTATTACCAGCCGAGAGTTAATATCTCCACGGGTCAAATTACTGGCATGGAAGCATTGCTGCGCTGGCAACATCCTGATATGGGAATGGTATCTCCCAGTACTTTTATTCCCATTGCTGAGGAGAATGGATTAATTATACCCATTGGAGAATGGGTTTTGCGAACAGCTTGCCGACAAAATAAAGCTTGGCAAGAGGCTGGATTACCCCCCCTAACTATGGCAGTCAATCTTGCTCTCAAGCAGTTTCGTCAACCCAACTTGGTAGAAACTGTGATGAATATTTTAGAAGAAACAGGATTAGAAGCGCAGTATTTAGAGTTAGAGGTGACAGAATCAACTGCCATAGAAGATTTAGAGTTTACCAAAAGGATGCTGCAAGAATTGGAGGAAATGGGTATTCATCTGTCCATTGATGATTTTGGCACTGGTTACTCTTCCCTATCCCGTATACAATTGTTGCCACTCCACAATCTCAAAATAGACCGTTCCTTTATTAAAGAGTTAACCACTGATGTGAAAATGCCTCATATTATCAAGGCAATTGTTACCTTGGGGCAAAGTTTGGGTTTGAAGCTTACCGCCGAAGGGGTGGAAAGGGAAGAAGAACTGGAGTTCTTGAAATCTATTAAATGTGAGAATGTCCAAGGTTTTCTCTTCTATAGACCCCTTTCTTCCCAGCAAGCAACGGATGTACTCAATTCCAAAGGAGCTATCTTTTAGATGGTTGGCAGTTGACAGTTGTTAGTTGTTAGTTGGTGGTTGATGGTTGACAGTTGTTAGTTGTTAGTTGTTAGTTGACAGTTGACAGTTGTTAGTTGTTAGTTGACAGTTGACAGTTGACAGTTGTTAGTTGTTAGTTGGTGGTTGGTGGTTGATGGTTGACAGTTGATGGGTGACAGTTGTTAGTTGGTGGTTTAATTCTTTCACTCCATCACTCCCTCACTCCTTCACTCCTTCCCTCCTTCCCTCCCTCACTCCCCCACTCCCCACACTCCCTCACATATCCGTCAAGGAAGTACCTAACCAGCCAGCAAAGTTCTGTTTCTGGATAGGAGAGGGATTTTCTATGGGTAGTACCTGATATTTTTGGGGACGTGGCTCACTCAAGGTGACAGGTATAGAACATAGTTGATCGTAGTGGAAAAATGTTACTTGGATGGTATCCTGAGATTGGTAGTCTTGGAGACGATCGCTCAGTTGATTGGCACTAACTCTTAAGCCATCAATTGCTAGCAGTTCGTCCCCCGCATCAATTCCTGCTACCTGTGCTGGGGAATCAACCTCCACAAACTTAATTAATTCCCTACCATTTTCACTACTTACCTTAATACCCAAGAAGGGTGTCTTTTCTGTATCTGCAACTAGCCGTAAACCAAAGGGTTCTAAATATTCATTGAAAGGTAACTCTTGTGTCCCTTCAATGTATTGTTGGTAAAAATCAGTTAAATCTTTACCTGCTACCAACTCAATGATTTCCTGGAGCTGTTCTGATGTATAACCAACCTCTTGTTGACCAAATTGTTGCCACATTTGCAGCATCACATCATCCAAGGAACGTTGATTTTGGTGGTGGGAACGAATTAATAAATCCAATAACAGGGATATCATTTCCCCTTTTAAGTAGTAGGAAATTTGAGAATTAGGACTATGGGGATGGGGACGATATAATTTAATCCACGCATCAAAACTAGATTCTGTCAAGGGCTGTACTTTTCTTCCTGGTGTGGTAAGGAATCTAGTAATCTCCTTGCCCCAGTTATGCAAAAATGACTGGCTATCATAAATTCCGGCTCTGAGGGGAATCAACAAATCATAATAACTGGTGGTACCCTCACAAAACCACAGACAAGGGGTATAATTCTCCTGGTCATAGTCAAATACTTCCAACTCTTGGGGACGAATACGCTTGACATTCCAGAGGTGGAAAAATTCATGGGCTACCAACTGCATGAAACGTTCATACTTTTGGCGATCGCGGAACCCAAAACGCTGATATATTAAAGAACAACTGGTTTTATGTTCCAAACCACCATAGGCTTGGGAAAATAAGTGCAGCAGAAACACATATCTTTCGTAGGGCAAACCTGCAAACATTTTTGCCTCTACCTGGATAATTTTAGTGATATCAGCAATCATTTGCTCCACCTGAAAATTACCCTGTCCCCAAATTGCCAATTCATGGGTTTTACCCATCACCTGAAAGTGGTGCAACTGGTGAGTACCAATTTCAAAGGGACTATCAACCAGGGTATCAAAATCTGTTGCTAGGAAGGTATAATTTTGGTCTGAGATTTGAGGTAAAGCTGTGGTAATCTGCCATTGTTCATTGGGTGGAATAATAGTCACCCCAATTGGCTGCTTTTCCTGACCGAATATTCTCAGGAATAAAGCCGCACCATTAAAGTAACCATGGGAACTATCTAGGTGATTTGTACGTACAGATAGCTCATTAGCGAAAATACGGTACTTTATAGTCACTTCTGAAATGTCATCTGTATTTACTTGCCAGTGATTTTTGCTCACTTTGTGCCAAGGTAAAGGTTTATTTGCGGCAACGGCAGTAAAATTCTGTAAGTGTTTAGCGTATTCCCTGACTAAGTAAGAACCAGGTGTCCATACAGGTAGTTTTAAATCCAGGATTGGTGATGGGACATTTTGGATGTGCAACGTCACTTCAAATAGGTGCGTTGCTGGTTGTGACATGGCTACTTGATAATGAATTTGGGGTAGGGATTCTTCTACAAGAGGAGCAGAATGGGATGCTGTTGCTTTAGTCATACAATTTTAGATTTTAGATTTGGGATTGAGATTCTAATTAACACATTTTATAACCCTGATATGGCAAGGCTTTTAACTAAATCAAATAAATATATGTGTTTTTCGTTGTTTATGTTTTTGCCAACTGTGACAAAAGATTATAGGACTTACGCCACTAGCATATTTTTGCTGTAGGGTGCGTGACAGATAGTAGGTTGGGGAGTCATTGCGGTGGACGGTTTCCCCGGCATATAGCAAGTGGCGTTGGAGCGGAGCGTAACCCAACATTTTGATATTGTCAACTGTGACAAAATATTGTTTAGTTCTAGATAGTAATCTGAATTAACCGCAGAGGCACAGAGAACGCAGAATCAGGAATAGAGGACTGAAGATTTCTGTCTGACTGCAAATCAGATTCCAAATCAAAGGTAAACAATGGTAAGGGAAGCATTATTTATGCATCGAGTTGCAATTCTGGCTACCATGCATCACAAAGAGAGGGTAATTGCTCCAATTTTGGACAATGAATTAGGTTTGAAAGTGATGGTGCCACCAGGTTTTAATACAGATATTTTTGGTACTTTTACCAGGGAAGTGAAAAGACCTGGAAATCAAATTGAAACAGTTAGATTAAAAGCAGAAAAAGCCCTAGAAGTTACAGATGGAAGTATTGCTATTGCTAGTGAAGGTAGTTTCGCTCCCCATCCCAGTTTGCCTTATATTGCAAGTAATCGAGAAATTGTGATTTTCATAGATAAAGAACAAGATATAGAAATTATTGGTGAAGCATTTTCCACAGAAACTAATCATAGTCATCTCGTGGTTGAGAATGTCAACCAAGCATTAAATTTTGCTGAGAATATCGGTTTTCCAGAGCATGGTTTGGTGGTGATGCCCGAAGAGTCACCCAAGGATAGTAATCATGTAATTAAGGGAATTATTACAGAAGAAAAACTAGTAGAAGCAGTCAATTTTATATTGGAAAAGTCACCCACTGGAAAAGCCCATTTAGAAACCGATATGCGGGCAATGTACAATCCAACCCGCATGGAAAATATTGCCACAGCAACCCATAATTTAGTTAAAAAAATTAATACTCTTTGCCCTAAATGTTCAACACCAGGCTTTGATATTATTCGCATAATTCCGGGACTACCTTGTGAACTTTGTCATATACCAACTACCTTAACTAAGGCTGTAGTATATAAATGTCAAAAATGTGATTTCACCCAAGAAAAACTATTTCCCAATGGTCGCAATTTTGCCAATCCAGCACAGTGCATGTACTGTAATCCTTAGTACCGCTGGGCGGAAGTCAAAAGTCAAAAGTAATGTGTTTTCTAGCTTTAACCTTTTATAAATGATTGCTTTATTTCTGCCGCGACTTACTAGAATATTATGGCATTGCTGAATTAGAATATTAACTCGAAAATCAGGTATAGCACTACGCGCAAGTAATAAGTAATAAGTGAGCCATTGCGGTGGACGGGTTCCCCGGCATAAAGCAAATGGCGAATTCCGAAGGAGTAATAAGCTTACTAATCAAGGGTTGTAGCTCTCAAAAATGTCCTAAACTAGTCACGTAGTGCTATATTTTAAACTAATACCAATTTTATGTGAAGACACATAGAAATAATGATTTGGTTTAATCAACTATGTGCAGCTTCATATTAAAGCTTTATAAGGGACTTCCAAATAAAAAACATCCCATAGTTATCAAGCAACAAAATATCTAAACTTCACTGTCAACTGTCAACTGTCAACTGTCAACTAAATTAACATTTTCTTGCAGTGGCAGGATTAACAAAATCATGTAAGTCAGCATCCCAAACACTAATGTAAATGAAACCACAATTTTGTCTGATAATTTGACCCTTCCAATCACCAAGGGAAAAATTAAAATCTTTAGACTGGCGTTGTTGAACTTTTTGTAGTCCCTGCTGAATTTTCGGTGTAGCTTTACCTGCTAACATCCCATTTAAGGTATCTTGCATTAATTGAGGATCTACAGATTGGGCAAAAGATGCTTCGGTTTGTCTCAGTACCCCCGTTTTGCGGTCAAATAAATAACCAAGGTCAATTTGGTTGGGCACGAATTTATAAGTGACAGCACGGGTATCACCCCACAATCCTCTTAAATCTCTCTTTGAACCAAGAACTGCTTCTACATCGCTTCTAGCTGTACCTGCGGGAAATGCCGGTGGCTCTTTCCCAATGCTAGCTGTTTTCTTCGGTGGTGGTGAATCTACGGTTGGTGAAGTTTGTGTATTTTCCGGTGTGGTTGGTGATATAACTACGGGTGGTGAAGTTTCCGTATTTTCCGGTGTGGCTACTGGTTGGGGTGTGGATGCCTCTGAAGTAACAGCAGGTGTGGGTGTGACTTCTGGGTTAGGGGTATTGGGTATAGCAGGTGTAGATGCCCTATCTGAACTATTGGGGGTATTATCTGGGGAAAGGGTAGGTATGGGGGATTCGGTAACGGGATTTATATCCGTTTTTTCTTGGATGTTCGTAGTAGATTTAGTCACATTATTGCTAAGTTGGGGTTGACGATTCATGGTAGCGATCGCCACTGCTCCAATTAAGCCACCAACTAGCAAACTACCTATAATTAAACCTGGTTTTTGCCAACCTTGACGATCCTGTTGTGGAGGAATAGTGGCTATTTTTTGGGAAGGGGATAGGGGTTGAGTTTCCTGGTTATTTGCAGCTGCGCGGGGAGCCAGGGCAATTGTGGCTTGAGTTGCTGCCGGTGGCATGACACTGGGAGATGAATGTAAATCTGATAACATTTGCATCGCCGTACCATAGCGATCGCTCACATTGGGTTTAATGGCGCGATCGATTACCATAGCAAAATCAGGGGATATTCCTGGCAGATGCTCGCGCCAAATGATTTCCCCGGTTTGCAGATTGGCTTCTAACTCTTGGGGATGTTTACCAGTCAATAAATATACTGCTGTTAAACCTAAACTGTATAGGTCTGTGCCATAGACTGGATGCCCTGTAGCTTGTTCGTTAGGCATATATCCCGGTGTTCCAATTACCAAAGAACGGGTGGGAGAACCAGAAGAATTACCTACGAAACGGATTGTTTCTTTAACAGCTCCAAAATCAATCAGCATCGGTTTCCCCCACGGCTTGGAGGATGGTTCCAGCATGATATTATCAGGCTTAATGTCCCGGTGAATAATACCTTTGCTATGGACATAATGCAAAACCGGCAACAAATCAGAGACAATTCCCCGGACAATAGATTCATTGAGAGTGCCTTGGGATTCAACCACATCTGCCAGGGTTTGACCTTGAATCCACTCCTGAACTAAATAGAATTGACCATTTTCCGAGAAATAAGCATATAGTTTAGGTATGCGATCGCTACCTTCCCCTAAATATTCTAAAGTCGCTGCTTCCCTCTCAAACCGTTGTTGAATCATTTTATAGGTTTGGGGATCATTGGAAACTGGTTTGAGTTGCTTAATTACACAACGACGACGGGAAGGCATATGGGTGTCTTCCGCCAAAAAGGTTTCACCGAACCCACCACTACCTAGTACCTGAATTACTTGATAACGATTATTGAGCAG
>JAAUYD010255357.1_pt1 | contig 12852 bp, 2 predicted proteins | sample 7278101 | NCBI WGS metagenome assembly JAAUYD01 (sample SAMN14350128, study PRJNA611818) | marine sediment metagenome | isolation source: surface marine sediment (0.6m) | place: French Polynesia: Moorea | collected 2018-08 | reverse complement strand
GGACCGAAAGACGGCACGAATCGGATCGATTGGCACGGCATCGGCCGCGCCCGGCAGCTCGGCGGTATGGTAGTCCTCGAGTCGCATGTAGACGTTGCCCGACTCGTCAACGACGTCGGCATCGAAGCCCGTCCCTCCGTTGCTGTGTCGGACGACCGTGTACAGTCGTGACTTCACGACGCTCGGCTCTCTGAGCTTCGCCACTCGACCGATCTTCGACGGCAGACCGAAGCGCCCGTCGACGCCGAGTTCGTACATCCCGGCGGTCTGGAAACACAGCTCGATAAGCCGCGGTTCAATCTGCGTCGGCAACTCGGGAGGATTGTGGTTCGCCGGCAGGTCGTTCGCCAGCCGACCCACCGCCGTGTCGAAGTCACCGCTCCAGGCGCTTTCGAGCACCTGGTATGCCGGTCCATGGAAGTACACGTCGTAGACGGCGTCCGCACCGATTGCCGCACTGGCTTTGAGCCGCGGCTCTTCGACCTGGAACGTGTCGGGTTTGCCTTGTGTCAGACGCACGACTGCCGTGAAGTGGGTCGTAACGACCGGTTCCGGCCGGGTCTTGATGACGCGTTCTCCCTCGAGCGAGCAATGCGCAGCGATGTGGCCATCGGTTTCAACGATCTGTGCGGACAGCCGCACCTTGCGCGGTTCGTCCTTGTAGAATTTGAACGGCGCCAGGAAGTACACGTCGTCAATCGACTCTACTTGATACTCCGGAAGCATCAGCGTTGCGAGTTCCGCAAACGCTTCGAGACCCATGACGCCCGGTAGCACCGGGGTGCCCTCAATACGATGATCGTTGAGGAAAGCCTGGTCATGGGGATCGAGTTCGGTTTCGACGATCAGGCCCCGGGTCAGGCTGATGCCAACGATGTCACCGAGCATCGGCCCACGTTCCGCGCCCTCCATGAGGCGCTCGACATCGATTCCGCCGGTGTCGTCCCATTCTTCGGTCAGGACACCGAGCCGTTCGCCGACGACAAGCTCAGATACCACCGGACCCTGCGTCAGCTCACGACGCACAACGGGAATCCCGGCTTCGGGAGGCAGCATGTCGATGCCGGCCGCCGCCATCATCGTGGGAATCGAGCCACGCGTTGCCATGCCGATGCCACCCCATGCGGTCCAATCGATCGCAAGGCCGCGCGTTTCGGGACGGCTGTTGGCAAAGCCCATGACGCATTTCGTCAGGAAGTCGTTAGCCGCGCTGTAGTCCGTCTGCCCGGCATTGCCGAAGCGACCGGCGACCGAGCTAAAGACGACCGCGGCGCCGAGTGGCGTATCGCCGATGGCCTGCATCAGGCTGTGCCATGCATTGCTCTTGACGTCGAATACAAGGTCGAATTCACTGCGCGGTTTGTCAGGCAGGAAGTGACTGATCTCGACGCCAGCCGCGTGCACGAGCACGTCGATGCGGTCGTGGCTTGTCAGGATCTCTTCCATGACAGAAGTAACACCAGCACTGTCGGTCAGGTCGACCGAGTGATAGTGCGCTGTGCCGCCGGATCTCTCGATAGCTTTGATCGCGGACAATGCGGCATCCGCGCGCTCGATACGCGCCAGTTCTCTCTCCACCATTGCCGGCGTCGCTCTTTCGCCACTCGCCTTGATGCGTTCGAAGATCTCGCGCTTGAGACCGTCACGATCGGCGGCAAAGCGGGCGATATCGGCATCCGTCGGATCGGGCGCAGGCGCCAGGTCCAACAAGTGGAACGTGGCGCCGCTCGCGGTCGCGAGGTCGGCGACGATTGCGGAGACGATGCTGCCTGCGGCGCCGGTTACGACAAACACCGAATCGCTGCCGAGCTCAAAGCCTGTTGGCGCGCCGTCACACGGAATTTCGCGCAGGCCTATCGACCAGCGTGCATCCTCATGAATACCGACTTCGACGACGCCAGGGTCGATAAGCGTTTCGTCGATGAGCTGCTCTGCAAGTGCTGCCGTCTTGCGACTCTGCGCGAAGTCGACAACCTTGCAAAGAACGTCGTTGCGTTCTCGTTTAAACGACTTGACGAAACCGCACACGGCGCCGCCGAGAGGATTGCTCGCCCCATTCGTGTCATAGCCGTGACGACCGCCGAGGCGGGTTGCCGCAACGAGGAAATGCCCGCTCGATTGCAGGTGCTCGTACAAGGGCTGCACAGCTTCATAGAGCGCCTTGATCTGCAGGTCCGTGGCGGCCTGCCACGTCGCGGCGTCCATCTCTGCAACAGCCTCATGCCCGTCAAGCGCTGGCAACCAGTACAGCCCGGCAACGGGCCCCTCACTGGCCCATGCAGCGACCTGCTTGCCAATGGCAACGCTGTCGTTTTCCGGGTCGAGGACGAGCACCTCGGTGTCTCGTTTGTCGAGCCGATCGATCAGCGCGCGGCCGACTCCGCCGTTGTCCGGCATCACGATAACGCGGGCACCCTCGGTGAGTTCGATGCCCGTCGGTTTGCAGGCATCGAGCGATGGTCGCCAGACCGCCGCCGGCACTCTGCGCGGTACGCGGTTTGCAGCATCGAGATCGCCGGCAAGTGTAGTGGTAGCCTCCGCCGTGTCTTCGGCAGGTTGGTCGTCGGACTGCGCCGGCGTTGCCATTTCTCCAGCCGGTATGCGGTCTTTCACAAACTGCACGGCATGGGTCAATGTCGGGAAATCCGAAAGTTTGAGATCCGGATCGCGCGGTATGCCATAGGACTCACGCATGGCCGCGAAGATCTCGGCTTGTTTGACGGTGTCGACGCCAAGGTCGGCCTCAAGGTCGAGGTCCATATCCAGCATGTCCTCGGGATAACCGGTCATCTCAGACACGATCGCGAGCACGCGCTGTTTGATATCGGCATCGTCGTCGCTGCCCGCAGGGGCGGGTGCTGCTTCGAGGGCGGGAGCCTCCGGTTCGCTGGTCGCTTGCGGCTGATCGGGTCGCCGCTCGTGAACAAAGCCAACAACATGTGCAAGCGTCGGGAACTCGCTGAGTTGCAGGTTCTCGTCACGCGGGATGTCGTAGTGTCCGCGAATCTCGGCGAACACTTCTGCCTGCTTCACGGTGTCCACGCCAAGGTCGGCCTCAAGATCGAGATCCAGGTCGAGCATGTCGGGCGGATAGTCGGTCTTCTCGGCGACGATGCGGATCACCTGCGCCTCGACGTCATCCGACGGCGCCGCTGCCGCAGCGGCAGCCGCTGCCTGCAGTGCGGCAGGAGCGGGTGCCGGTTGGTCCGGCCGTCGTTCGCGAACGAAGCCAACAACGTGTGCCAGTGTCGGGAACTCGCTCAGTCTGAGGTTCTCGTCACGCGGGATGTCGTAGTGTCCGCGGATTTCGGCGAACACTTCGGCCTGCTTCACGGTATCCACGCCAAGGTCGGCCTCAAGGTCGAGATCGAGGGCGAGCATGTCGGGCGGATAATCGGTCTTCTCGGCGACAATGCGGATCACCTGCGCCTCGACGTCATCCGACGGCGGTGCCGCCTCGGCAACGACCGGTTCGGGCGCCGCTTGCGGCGGCGAACTCGGCACGGCTTCTGCCGGGGCCGGTGGTTGACGGTCAAGAACGGGTTCACGCTGCGCGACCGGCTGGGTGCTTGCGCGCATTGGTGGGCCCTGGTCCCTGACGCGCAGTCGACGCTGCTCAACCTCGAGATCGGCGTTGTCGTAACCACTCAGGCTATTGAGCCAGGCCTGCCAGCGAGCACGATCGGCGATGCGGTAGTCGAAGCCGAGCTGATCAGCGTTGCGGCGCCGGCCGTCGGGCGACGGCATCCATCGAACCAGGCTCATCGCGAGTTGCGAACCAAAGCCTGCACCGAGGCGCAATGCGTACTGCACCGGGTAACTGCCGCCCGTCGACAGGTTCAACTGGCCGAGTTCGGGATCGACTTCCTTGAAGTTTGGAACAGGCGGGACGATGCCGGTTTCGAGCGCCTTGATGGCGACGACATCTTCTATGCCCGCGCCCATTGCATGGCCCGTGAAACCCTTGGTGTTGGAAATAACGATCTGGTCCGCGTTGTTGCCAAACACAGATCGAAGCGCGTGGATTTCTGCCGACGCGCTGCCGCCACGGGCGGGTGTATAGGTCTCGTGCGACATGAACATCGTTTGCGGGGCCATTTGCTCACGGGAAAGCCCATGCATTCGTTCCACCCGCGTAACCAGGTCTTCCATGACGCCGGCGATGTGATTGATATCCAACCGCGTGCCGTGGAAGGCGCTGTTTGCCGTAACGGAACCGAGCACCTCGGCAATCGGCTGCAGGCCGCGTTCACGAGTCGCACTTGCGGTCTCGACAACGAGCGCAGCGGCACCCATGCCGGCGATCATGCCGTGACGGCGCCGGTCGAACGGTGTCGCCGCATCCTCCGGGTTCTCGTCAGTTGCTGCTGCGCCAGATGCCAGGAAGCCTGCGCCAATCCACTCCATCATATGATCGGAGGTCACATTGTCTGCGGAGACGATGATCACGCGTTTGCAGCGGCCACCGCGGATCCAGTCTTCCGCCAGCGCCACGGCTTGCGTCGTGCTGGCGCAAGCACCATTGACCTGGGTGTTCGGTCCGCGCGCACCGATCTCTTCGGCGAATTGAGAGTGGCCCATCGACAGAATCCGGAACAGGAAGCGCCGGTCGAAGTGGTATTCGGTCTTGCCGACGAGCGCCTTGAGTTCGGCTATGCGTCGGTCGATCTCGTCGACAGCGCCGCCACTGCCGTTGCCCTGATGGGTCAGCCATTCACGCAGGCTTTCGAGACCCTCCAGCTGCTCACGATGTCCGCGTTCGACATAGTAGTCATCGAGTTGCTCGCTAAAGGCGTCGTAACCGGGGAATGCCGAAGCGAAAATGATTCCCGTGTCGTCACGTAGCGCATCAGGCAAGCGCCAGCGTTCCGGCAGTTTGCTGCCCGTGGTCGTCGTCTTGTAATTGAGCACGAGGGGGATGCCGGCATCACGCAGTGCATCGAGGCCCACCGCAACGGCCATCGCCGTGGTTGAGTCAAATGCAACCGCTCGTTCGGGTTTGACCCCGAACTCCTCAGCAATATCAAACTCGCCGGCGCGACCGCCGAGTTTGATGACGTCTTTCGTGTCGTCGATTGTGACGAATATCGGGTCCCCTTTTTCGGGTTTGACGAGACGCGTGATGTGCTTCTCGGTCATCGCCTGCCGGAGTCTGAATGGCAGGACGTCGATGAACTGTTCGCCATGCAGAATGCGGCTGACGTTCTCATCGTCGAAGACCTTCGGCGTGCCCGGCAGCCCGAGCGCTGCACCGCTGATGACGATGTCCTCAGCGCTTCCTGCGCCGGCGCCGGTCAGGATCTGCTGACCGCGCGCGACGAATTCGTCGAACAGCCGGGACAGTTCGTCCCTGGCGTTTGTGGCGGGCACCGGCGCGGGAGGGGGAGCGGCCACCGCAACAGGTTCGGCCATAACGGGCTCCGCAACCGCTCGTCCGGCGCCATGGCCGGCGGCATACAAACCGCAGAGTGCCTGGTTGAATGACGTCATCGCGCCCGTCTTCGGGTGATTGGCAAACAGCGATACGACATCGCCTTTGTCGCCGAGCACGCTGTCGACGAAGCCCTTGAGGGCCTTCTTTGGGCCAACTTCGACGAATACGCGAACGCCTGCGTCGTACAGCTGGTGCAACCCTTTAACAAACTGCACTGGCGACGCGATCTGCTTGCCAAGACCGTCGATGACCTTGTCCACGGCGCCTTCACCGGTCTCGTAGAAAGTGCCCGTCACGTTGCTGATAATCGGGAGTTCGGGTTCGCGAACCTGCATGCGGGAGAGCACTGCTTTCAGTGGGGCGCTGGCGGGAGCAACGATGCGGGTATGGAATGCATGGCTTACCGGAAGCGGCACTGCCTGCATACCTTCCGCGCCGAAGCGCTCGACCGCTTCGTCGATGGCGGCACTATCGCCGCCGATGACAGCCTGCTCATTGCTATTGATGTTAGCGATGACAAGATAGCCATCGATGCTGGCCAGCACGCGCTGGATGTCTTCCAGTGGCGCGAACACAGCAGCCATCTTGCCGTTGTCTTCCATGGCGACGTGGGTCATTTCCCGGCCACGCGCGCTCACGGCCTCGAGCGCCTCTGCGAAGGACAGAACACCTGCCTGCACGAGCGCCGCGTACTCACCAAGGCTGTGGCCCATGACCATGTCGGGCTGCACGCCATACTCGCTGAGCAATTCCGTCAGCGCAGCATCGGCAGTCAACATTGCCGGCTGCGTGATCTCGGTCTGCCGGAGCGCGTCATCAGCTTCGGCCAGTGACTCTTCATCGTCGGCATCGACGAAAACAAGGTCCGACAACAGGCGATTGTCGATATGCGGACGCATCACGCGGTCCGCCTGCTCGAACACGGCCCGCACTGCGGGCTCATGATCGCGCAGCTCGGCAAGCATGTTGAGATACTGCGAACCCTGTCCGGGATACAGGAATGCGACTTTCTGTCTGTCACCAGAACCGCGGAATACACCTTGCGACGTTAGAGCCGTCCAGACCGATGCCTCATCGCGCTCGAATGCCTTCGACGCAAGGTCGATCTTGCGCGCCAGGTCCTTGGGAGAACTGAAGTCGATGGCGATGCGTTCGGGCGCAGTGAGGTCGCTTGCGAGGGGCGCTTCCTGGCCGAGCGCGCGATTGGCTTCGGCATCGGCTTTGAGGTTGCGCAGGCGGGTCGCGAGTTCGACGCGTGTGTCGGCACCGAGAACGATGGCCCCGCTTAGCGGTGCCTTCGCCGCAAGACCGGAGACCGCGCCCGGAACCATGTCGCTATCCGAGTCATGTCGCTTGCGATCGGTCGTCAGGCTGCCCGGCACGTACTCTTCGAGCACAGCGTGGAAATTGGTGCCGCCGAAACCGAACGCGCTGACACCAGCGCGACGTACACCGCAAGGCGGCTTGGCCCAGTCGCTGAGCTCCGTGCTGACGTAGAACGGAGAGTGTTCAAAGTCGATATTCGGGTTCTTCTGGTCACAATTAAGGCTCGGGGGCAATACTTTCTCGTTGAGAGCCAGAACAGTCTTCAAAATGCCCGCCGCCCCGGCAGCGCCTTTGAGATGGCCAATGTTCGATTTCACCGAGCCCAGCGCGACGCTATTCGGCTGCGCGCCCGCACTTGCGAATACGTCAGTCAGGCTTTCCACCTCGACGACGTCGCCCACGCGCGTGGATGTGCCATGGCCTTCGACGTAGCTTGCAGTCGACGGCGATAGTCCTGCGTTTTCCCAGGCTCGCTGCACGGCGAGCTTCTGGCCGACCGGGTTCGGCGCCGTGATGCCCTTGCCCTTGCCATCACTTGAGCCGCCCATGCCACGCAGTACCGCGTAGATATGATCACCGTCGCGCTCCGCATCCTCGAGGCGCTTGAGCAGGAACAGCGCAGCTCCCTCGCCCATGACGAAGCCGTCTGCACCGTCGGCATAGGGCCGCGTGCCCGTTGCGGACAACGCACCAATCTTGCAGAACTTGACGAACGTAGAGGCGCCCATGTTGCGATCGATACCACCGGTGATAACGGCATCGTAGTCGTGCTCCTCGAGTCCCTCGACGGCCGCGCTGATTGCGGCCATAGCGGATGCACAGGCCGCATCCACGACGTAGTTGGGGCCGTGGAAGTTGAACAGGTTGGCAATGCGTCCCGCCATGACGTTGGCGAGCTCGCCTGGCATTGAATCTTCGGTGATCTCGGGGATGCGTTCACGCAAACCGGCGCGTGCCTCCGCAACGATCTTCTTGCGCAGGTCTTCGGGCAGCTCCCGGAAACTTGCGGCTTCTTCGAGCTCGCGTGCAAATTCGTGGAATGAAACGCGCAGCGCGCTCAGGTAGTGCTTCTCGCCAGCCATCGCATTGCCGAGGATGACTGCTGTGCGGTCCCCATCGAGCGGTCTCTCCGGGTAGCCGTAGTCTTCGAGCACACTTCGTGTGCAAGCGATGCCCCAGCGCTGGGCATCGTCCATCGCGTTACCGACTTTGGGTGGTATCGGCAGTTTCCAGTCGAAGGGTTTCCACTCCCAGTCCCTGACCCAGCCACCAATCTTCGAATAGGTGGCGTCGTCGGTCTCGGGGTCGGGGCTGAAGTAAAGCTCAGGGTCCCAGCGATCAGGATCGACATCGGAAATCGAATAGGTGCCGGATTTCAGGTTGTCCCAGAATTTCTCTGCATCCGGCGCTCCGGGCATGATCGCCCCTACGCCCACGATTGCTACGGCGCGGTGTGCTGTGTCCTTCACGATCTTTCCCCCCTAACGGCCGTACAAGTCGTCGGCAACGTTATTCATATCCTCGATCATCCCGGCTTGCGCGCTGTGGATGGCGTCCAGGTTGATCGCATCTGCGAGGCCTGCGGGCTCGCCCGAGTCGGCGCCGATGACCAGCGCCATACCCTCGGAAGCCATCTTGGCGGCGGCCTGGCGTGTGAGTATTCGGGCCATAGTGCCGAGCGTGGCTGCCCCGTAGTGCGTGTCCGCCTTCTCGTCGAGGCGTTTGTCGGTCGCGGCCGCAGCGCGGCGCGCGAGGCTCGCGGAGCACTCCGCCCAGGCGATCAGCTCGCCGAGTCGGAAGAGCACGTGTTGGTTGCGGGTCAGCCTGCCGGTGCGGCAGCGCTCCAGGATTTCGGCCAGTGCGCGCAGCGCGAGCGCTGCCGTGGCGGCGCCCACTGCGGGATTGGCAGCATGCAGCTCGTCCATTTCCCGGGCCAGCGCGTTGTAGTAATCGCCGCGTGTCTTGAGATGCCATTGCCAGCGATCGCGGGCAATTGTCATTTCCATGATCTCCGAGGTGCCCTCGTAGATCGTCGTGATACGCACATCGCGCTTGATCTTCTCGACCATGTATTCGCGCGTGTAGCCGTAACCACCGAGCGCCTGTATCGCAGCCTCGGCGGCCGCATTTCCGGCCTCGGAACTGAAGTACTTGGCAATGGCGCCCTCGGTATTCAGCGTGCCTTCACCGGAATCGATGCGTGCGGCCGTCTCCTCGATGAACGCGCGGCCGCCTTCGAGGCGTACCACGTGCGGCACGATGAGCTTGTGCGTATAGCCCTGTTTCTCGGCCAGCGGTGCGCCGGCCTGGGCACGCTCCTTGGAGTACTCGATGGCGCGATCCATGGCTTCAACGCCGCAGCCGAGTCCAAATGCCGCGACCATGAGTCGCGTGTAGCCGAAGACTCGCTGTGCCTGTGCAAGGCCCTGTCCTTCGACACCGCCCAGCAGCTGGTCCGCGGGCACGTAGACGTTGTCGAGCATCACGGCAGCCGTGTTGCTGTCGCGAATACCGTGTTTGTCTTCCGGTTTGCCGTGGCTCAGGCCCTCGGTGCCGGCCTCGACAAGGAACCAGCTGGGGCCACCGGGTGCCATGGCAAGCACGGAGTACAAGTCGGCGAAACCGCCATTACTGATCCACTGCTTGGCGCCGCTGATCTTGTAGCCTTTCACGCTGCCGTTGTCGCCGACGGGATCGGCGCGTGTCTTGAGGGCGCCAAGGTCACTGCCGGCCAGCGGCTCGGTGGCCGCATACGCCATCAGGAGGCCGTCCTCGGCCAGCCGGGTCATCCAGTGAGCTTGCTGCTCCGGAGTTCCGCCGACCCGGATCGGGTCGCTGCCCAGGAACGTCGCCAGTACACCTGTCGCGATGCCCAGGTCGACGCGGGCCATTGCCTCGCAAACGCGGTAGACATCGAAAGCCCCGCCGCCCATGCCGCCGTATTCCTCGGGAATGAACAGCAGCTGGATGCCGATGGTCTCTCCGCACAGGTCCTTAACGAGCTTGACCGGAAATTCTTCGTCCGCGTCGAGGTCAAGCAGTAGTTTTTCGGGAAGCGCGTCGGCGGCGAACCGCTCCACGGCCTCAATCGTCATGCCGAGTACTTCGGCGTCAATTGCGCTGGTCATTGCGAATACCTGATCATCCCCAGGCTCGCGCGCAGCTTAATTCTCCCCCCGGCTGCGGCGCAGCCTATCCCCCACTCTTATTAGCGCTACAGGGGCCCGCCGGGTCAATTGCGGAACCTATCTATGCGTGTTTCGAATTAGTTGCTTTCGAAAGCTCTGGCGGGCCGATTTCAGCCAGCGCTGTAGTAGGTGGGCGACGCGGGCCCGACAGGGAAGCCGAGGACGAATGTCCAGGTGAAGAAGAACAGCGACCAGAAGATCAGGAAGGCAGCGGAGTAGGGGAGCATCATGGCGATCAGGGTGCCGACGCCGGCCTTCGGTTCGTACTTCGCAACGAACGCCATAATCAGCCCGAAGTAGCTCATCATCGGAGTAATGATATTGGTGCTCGAATCCCCGATGCGATACGCGGCCTGGATGACTTCGGGGGCATAGCCCAGCAGCATGAGCATTGGCACGAAAATCGGCGCCGTTACCGCCCATTGTGCCGAAGCCGAGCCGAGCATCAGGTTGATGAACGCGCAGACGAGAATAAAGAAGAAGAACAGTAACGGTCCCGTGAAGCCGATGCTCTGCAGGAAATTGGCGCCTGTCACAGCCGTAATGGAACCGAGGTTGGTCCAGCCGAAGAAATTGACGAACTGAGCGGCGAAGAACACCAGGGCGATATAGAGGCCCAGCGTACTCATGGCATGTGCCATCGCGTTGATGACATCGCGATCAGACCTGATTGTGCCGACCACCCGGCCGTAAACGATGCCGACCATAAGGAAGTAGACGAAGATGATCGCGACGATGCCCTTCAGGAACGGCGAGCCTGCGACCGCGCCGGTCTCCTGGTTGCGCAGGATGCCGCCCTCGGGAACGACCATCGACGCAATGACCGCTGCGAAGATCAGCGTTGCCCAGAGCGTATGCCAAAGGCCCTTCTTTTCCTCGGCCGTGAGCGCATCCATGCGATGCGAGTCTTCGTCGGTTACGTCCGAGGGCCTGCCTTTGTACTCGCCAAGAGACGGCTCGACGATCTTGAGACTGATGAAGCTGCCGATGGCGGTGATCAGGAACGTGCTCGCGATCATGAAGTACCAGTTGGCGCTGACGTCGACTTCGTAGCCCGGATCGATAAGCCGTGCAGCCTCGGTCGTGATGCCTGACAACAGCGGATCGACGGTACCAATCAGCAGGTTGGCGCTGTAACCGCCGGAGACACCGGCGAACGCGGCGGCCAGCCCGGCGAGCGGATGCCGGCCGAGTGAGTAGAAGACAACGGCGGCCAGCGGCACCAGCACGACGTAGCCCATCTCGGAGGCTGTATTCGAGAGGACGCCGGCAAAAACGATGATGACCGTGACGTACGCCGGCTTGGCGTTGAGCACCATGCCGCGGATGACCGCGGTCAGCCAGCCTGATCGTTCGGCCACACCGACGCCGAGCAGTGCAACGAGGACCGTGCCGAGCGGCGCGAATTCCACGAAGTTCTTGACGAGGTTGAGGACGATCATCCTCAGGCCCTCGGCGTTCATGAGGCTGACGACCTCGATCAGGCCGTTGGCCGCGCGACCGTCGGCGCCCTCGGGCCGCGGGTCCACCACGGCAACGTCGAAGTAACCGAGGATGCCCGACAGGATCACGACGCCGACGGCGAACATGGCGAACAGCGAAACCGGGTGGGGTAGTGCATTGCCGAGCCACTCGACGACATGCAGGAATCGAGTAATTCGGCTCTTGTTGTTGTTCGCCGGCGCGGTTTCTTCTGCCATAAATTTGAGCGGTGACTCTAGTTCCGGGGGGTCAGCTTGAGCAAACGCCCGGTGCTGTCCCTGCGTTCATCTTCGAGCACCCACAAGGCGCCGTCGGGGCCCTGTTCGACACTGCGAATGCGTGCGCCCATGTCATAGCGTTCGACTTCGCGAGCCTGCTCGCCGTCGACTTGGATACGCACCAGGCTGCGTGAAGATAGCCCGGGAACGAGAAAGTTGCCACGCCAATCGCCAAAAAGCTTGCCGGTGTACAGCATCAAGTCTGCTGGCGAGATGGCGGGCGTCCACCAAATGGCGGGCTCCAGGAATTCAGGCCGCGTGTCGTGGTCTGGAATCTCGCGGCCGTCGTAATGATCGCCATTGGAGACGATCGGGTAGCCGTAGTTGCCGCCGCGCGTGACAAGGTTCAGTTCGTCACCGCCGGCCGGGCCCATTTCGATGGTCCAGAGCTGGCCGTCGAGGTCAAACGCAATGCCGAGCGGATTGCGATGGCCGAGGGACCATATCTCGTCGTAGACGCCCCGGCCGTTGACCAGCGGGTCCTGGCGTCTGTAGTTAACGAACGGGTTGTCCTCGGGAACGCTGCCGTCTTCCCGCAGGCGAACGATCTTGCCGATGTTGGACTGCATGTCCTGCGACGGTGTGAACATCTGGCGGTCGCCCGAGGAGATCCAGAGGTAACCCGCGTCGTCGAATAGCAAGCGATACCCGTAGTGACCAAAACCGGAGGTCTTCGGGTATTGCCGCCAGATAATCTCCGAGTCAGCGATAACCCCGCCGCGACTGTTTAGCTCCAGTACGCCCCGGACAACGGCGGCGCCACGAGTGTCGCCAATACCGCCCTCTACATAGCTGAGGTAGATAATCCCGTTGTTCGCAAAGTCAGGGTGTAGCGCAATGTCGCCGAGCCCGCCCTGGTTGCCGTAGTCGACATTGGGCAAACCGCTTATGGGACGCGATTTCTGACCGTCCTGTGTCACGACGTAGAGACGGCCCATTTTTTCCGAGACCAGCATTCTGCCGTCGGGGAGAAAAGTGAGCGCCCAAGGCTCGTCGAAGGACGTCAGGGGCGTCACGTCAAAAGGCAGGTCGTTCTTTGCATATGCAGTGCTGGCGGCCAATACAAGAGCGGCCAGCAGGAGAGAAATTCTTCGTGTCATCATCGGGTCGCGCGTCGGTGTTGCCAACGTGAATTGTGTCGCAT
>JAAUYD010068770.1_pt1 | contig 12854 bp, 8 predicted proteins | sample 7278101 | NCBI WGS metagenome assembly JAAUYD01 (sample SAMN14350128, study PRJNA611818) | marine sediment metagenome | isolation source: surface marine sediment (0.6m) | place: French Polynesia: Moorea | collected 2018-08 | reverse complement strand
TACACGCTGGCTCCTTTTCATCTGGTCAACGTTTACGTGCGAGGAGATTCCATTGCGGAATTTTGGGCCATGGCTTTTTATCCGCTGGTGATTTTGGCGGTTGAAAAGGGGATACAGACGAGAGACCAGAGACGAGAGACCAGAGACGAGAGACAGCAGGCTGCGGCTGTAAAGTGCATGCTGCAAATCGGGCTGGCGTACGGGGGGCTGATCTTGTGCCACAATATTTCGGCGATGATATTCAGCCCGTTTATCGTTTTATATGCTGCGGGACGCTGGTTCTTACATAGCGGAAGTGAAGAAGAGCCGCCGCCTCTATGGTCATTTGTCAGCCGGTTAACGGCCGGGTTGATGATCGGCCTGCTGCTGTCAGCCTGGTTTTGGATACCGGCGATTGGTGAACAGACGCTTACCCGGCTGGATGAGGTTACGGTAGGCTACTTTAATTACGCTTATGGTGACGGGTATCATTTTCGCTCATTTGATTTGGTGCAAGGTGGCGTGGTTTTTGATCCAGATGTAAATGAAGGCCGCTCATTTCGCATGGGATTGGTTCAGGCGCTGTTAACTGTGGTCGGGGGAGTGCTGCTGTTGATTAAGCGGCCTTCATCGGCATTAGAAGCCCGCTGGATTTGGCTGATCCTTTTTGCCCTGGCAACCTTTATGGTGACCCCATACTCCCGTTTTTTGTGGGATACGCTGCCCCTGCTGCCGTTTACCCAATTTCCGTGGCGCTTTTTGTCGATCCAGGCATTTTTTGGGGCGCCAATCATCGGCGTTCTGGCCACCCAATGGTTGACCGGTTTTGAAAGATTACCCCAGGGACTGCTCCTCATCGCGCTGCCGCTGCTGCTTTTTTCGAGTTTGGCCGGCTTAAACCTTGATTATTTACCGCTGAGCGATGATGAGATTTCAGCCACAATGCTGGCTCAGTATGAGTGGTTTACCGGCAATATCGGCACCACCGTCGGAGCTGAATATCTGAGCGCGGCCGTTGATCCACGCCCTTTTACCAGCAGCTGGTTGATAAGCGGTGAGCGGTGGGAAGCAGCGGTGTTAAGCGGCCGGGCGCAGATCGAAGCGGGAGAGATGTTGACCGCTCGTCAGACCTGGCAGGTTACTGTCAATTCGACAGAGGCTGAAATCCTTTTTCCCACCATGTACTGGCCTGGCTGGGCGGCCCGCATAGATGGCCAACCGGTAGACCTCAACCCTGCCGGCGGTTCCGGTTTGATTGTGGCTAACCTGCCGGCCGGTGAGCACGAGCTGACCTTGCTGCTTACCCGCACGCCAGTGCGCTGGGTCGGTGAGCTGCTGTCGCTGGTAACGCTGCTGGGTCTGGCCGGATATGGGATATGGGTTATTCGGCCGTGGGAATTTGCAGCAGGTTTTTCACCGCTGCCGCTGGCGGTACCGGCTGTTTTTGTGATGATGACCTGGATTTTTTCTCCCCCCTCACCGGCCGCCAATGCACCAGCGACCTGGGATTTTGGTCAACTGGGATTTTTGCATCGTCAGTCAGAGATTTTTTACGGGAACGGGGCTGTTTTGGCCGGATATGAGATCGATCAACGCGAAATTACCCCCGGTGAAACGGTTCAAATCACCCTGAACTGGTCTGCTGTTCCGCCGGGAGAGGTGCGGGATGTAACCCTTGAACTTACAACTCCGGCTACCCATTTCTATAATTTTGTTCCACCGCTGGCCACGGTCACGCGGCCGCTGGTGAGTGGACCCGTCACCTATGAGATAACGATTCCCGATCACGCCCCGACCGGTCTTTATTTGCCGCAGCTCACGTTGAGCGACCGCAATCGGCCGCGAACCCCGGCTGAATTTAAGCGCGGCTCTCTGCATTTGGCACCTCTGCGCGTCTCTGATTTGGAGGGGCTTGATGGCGGAGAGGTCGAGCGAGATGTCGAGGTTCGGCTGGTTGAGAGCACCAGTCGCCCCGATGCAGCCGTTTTGGATCTCAAAGTTCAGTGGTGGACCGCTCAGCAGTTAAGCAGCAATCTTTCCGTGTCGTATCGTTTGGTTGATGAGCAGGGGCTTCTTGCCCACAATATTCAATTTGACATTCAACCTTACTATGGCCAGCGTCCATCGGTTTCGTGGCCGGCCGGTCAATGGGTTGATGATGCCGTGGCCCTCGACTTGCGCCAGGTGCAGCCGGATGATCAAGCCTATCGACTGCTGGCGATTTTATACGATCGCCGCAGTGGCGAAAGCGTTCTGACGCGTCGTTTAGGCACCCTTGACATCAACGATGGTGGCGTGCAGCTGACTCCGCACGACCCGGTCCGCACCCTGCCGGACAATCTCATTGCTGAGGAGGCTGTTTTTTATGATGCCAGCGGCCGTCCTTTGATCGCCCTGCGAGGATATCAGAGAGAGCGGCGGGAGAATCAACTGCACGTCACTTTATATTGGGAGGCTTTGACTGAGATTCCGGCCGATTACACCCATTTTGTCCATTTGCTTGATCCTGAGACGGGAGAGCGGTTGACCCAGCACGACGCCCAACCACAGCAAAATACCCTACCCACCACCCAATGGGTAACGGGCGAAATTGTAGCCGATCCGGCCATCCTGCTGTTTGATGAATTAGATGGGAATTTGCGAATTGGAATATATGCCCAAGAAGCCGGTCAGGTAACCAACCTGCAGCTCGAAAACGGGGAGCAGTGGGTGATTTTAGAAAAATAGAAGTTCAATTTTTTTGGAAATTGAACTTCTGTTTGTGCTATCCTACAATTGACTTTAAGGCCCGATCGATGCTTTTAGCCGGGCTGATTTTAATTTGAACATCTTCAAAATTGCCTTCGGCATCGATAATAAAATGGCTGCGAATCACTCCCATATATTTTTTGCCGTACATGCTTTTTTCGCCCCAGGCGTGATATTGATCAGCCACCACGTGATCGGGATCTGAAAGAAGATTAAACGGCAAATTTTCCGCTTTGCGCCACTTGGCCAGCGTCTCGGGATCATCCGGGCTGATGCCCAATACCGTTGCCCCATGGGCTTCAAATTCACTGTAATTGTCGCGCATGCCGCAGGCTTGCTTAGTGCAGCCACCGGTAAACGCCTTGGGATAGAAAAACAGGACCAGCCGTTTTCCCCGATAATCTGATAATTTAGTGGATTTCCCTTCATCCGAAATGAGCTCAAAGTCTGGAGCTGTTTCGCCAATTTGCAACATGTTCTGTACCTCGGTTGACAAGTATTTGTAATCAGTTGATGGTTATCTGATATTCGCTGATGTTTATCGATGATCGATCAGCGAACAAAACGTATCGTAAGCTTTTCATCTAAATAACACCTAAACAAATCAAATGAAAATGAGCAATTAACATTTACCCTCTACACTAACAACCAATAGCCAATAAGCAATAACCAATTGTCAAACCTATTTGTCATGTCACCAACTTCAATTGAACACATCGATATTCTCATTATTGGATCAGGACCGGCCGGGGCATCCACCGCCATGCATTTGCTGCAGAGCGATCCTAGTTGGGCCGGCCGGATGATTATTGTTGATAAAGCGGTTCATCCCCGGGAGAAACTGTGTGGCGGTGGAATCACCTATCTGGGCGAAAATATTTTGGCCGATCTGGGGCTATCGATCGAACCGACCAATTTCCCCGTGCGTGAAGTGCGGCTTGTTTATGAAGATCAATCTTACTCATTTTGGGGGAATCCCGTATTTCGGATCGTCCATCGAGCGGAGTTTGACCACTGGCTGGTGCAGCAGGTTGAGAAGCACGGTGTGGATGTTCGGCAGGGTGAAGGCGTCGTGGATGTCATCCCGCACGATGAGGCCGGATTTGTCGAAGTGCGTACCGAACACGCCGTATATCATGCGAAAAGCGTGGTGGCTGCTGATGGCTCTCGCAGCCTGGTTCGCCGCCGTCTTAAGTGGGATGACGACTCCCGCGTTTCCCGGTTAATTGAAGTGTTGACCCCTGAAACCCGACAAACATCATGGGAAATTCAGGATGGGGTGGCGGTGTTTGATTTTTCACCGATGACCACGCAGCAGCTCCAGGGATATTATTGGGATTTTCCCAGCGTGGTCAACGGCAACCTGATGATGAATCGCGGCGTATTTGACAGTCGGGCCCGGCCGGAGCGGCCCAAGGCAGACCTCAAGCAAACGCTGCGCAACGCTCTTGATGAACGAGAACGCGATTTGAACGATTATGCCATTAAGGGTCACCCGATTCGGTGGTTTCACTGGCAAGGAAAATTTTCTCGGCCGCACGTGCTGCTAGCCGGAGATGCGGCCGGGGCCGATCCGCTTTTTGGTGAAGGGATCGCCATGGCGCTGGCGTATGGCAAGGTCGCTGCGGCCGAGCTCGAGCGGGCGTTTTCCACCACAGATTTTAGCTTTAGTGGATACCGCCGCCGCATTTTGTCGAACGGCATTCTTTTAGGGGTTGCGGTGCGCACTGCGCTGGCCCGCCTAACATATTTGAAAAAATTTCCGCGTTTGATCCGCTTAGGGTGGCGAATTGCCGGCTGGGTCATTCGCTTGACACCGTGGGCCAATCCGGATTACGTGCCGGCCCGGGCCCCCAAGCAAAGCTCGACTTTTAGAAGTTCAACTTCATCAAAAAGTTGAACTGATGCAATTGTGAGGAAGAAATGAGGACACAAATTCGACTTGGTACCATCTGGGGCATTCCGATCGGATTACACACCAGCTGGTTTTTGGTTTTTATCCTGATTACCTGGACATTGGCCCAGGGCTACATGCCGGAAGATTTTCCCGGTTTGTCTGTGGCGATGCGATGGATACTGGCTGCGGTAACGAGCCTGCTGTTTTTTGCTTCAGTGCTGGCCCATGAATTGGGTCACGCTTTTTTTGCCCAGCGCTACGGCATCCCGGTTCACAGCATCACCCTATTTATTTTTGGCGGCGTGGCCCAAATTGAGCGGCAGCCGGAGACGGCCGGTTCAGAATTTGTGATCGCCATTGCCGGACCGGCCGTCAGCCTGCTGTTGGGAGGCATTTTTGGCGGGCTGTGGTTTGTGACCCAAAGCGTGGCATTTTTGGCTGCGCCGCTTTTCTGGCTGGCGCGAATCAACGTCATTTTGGCCCTTTTTAATATGATTCCCGGTTTTCCGCTTGATGGTGGGCGAGTGCTGCGAGCGGCGGTGTGGGCGTTTTCCAATAATTTCACCCTGGCCAATCGGGTTGCGGCCGCTTCCGGGCAAATCGTGGCGTTTGGTTTCCTAGCCGTGGGCATCTTCAACGTATTTAACGGCAGCGTGTTAAACGGAATCTGGCTGGCCTTTATCGGCTGGTTTTTGCAAAATGCCGCCGCCGCCAACTACCAGCAGTCCAATTTGCAGGAGCAGCTGCGCGATTTAAGGGTCGATCAGGTCATGACCCGTGAACGGCCGATGATTTCGAACCGCCTGCCGGTGAGCCAGCTGGTCAATGAAAAGATCATGCGTGGGGGACCGCGTTACTACTTTGTACAGCGAGACGGATATGGGTTTGAGGAAGGAGATGCCCGGCCGTTTGGCATGGTTTCCGTCAGCGATGTCACCCAGGTCCCCGCTGAAGGGTGGCCCTTAACCCCGGCCGAGCAGATTATGACTCCGTGGGAAGATTTGATTACCACCACGCCTCAGACTTGCCTGACCGATGCAATGCAGATTATGGACGAATCGAATGTCGCTCAGCTGCCGGTCATTGAGGACGATCAGCTGATCGGGGTTCTTTCTCGACAGCAGGTGTTTCGCTACATTCGGCTGCGATCACAGTTCAGCAATTGAGTGCTGAGCTGCTAGGTTCTGTCGACATTTGATTCAATATGATCCTTAATTTTGCGATATTTTCTACAGCCGTTGATTAAAACCGCTACCCGTCGATTAAAACCGACGGCTAAAGGGTTGGTTACCCATCAGGTCAGCCCTTTGGCCCCACAGGTTTGAGTTTTGAAAAATAAAAACCCATATCACAGCGTCATTCCCGCGAAAGCGGGAATCCATTGGATGGCCACCGGTGGATCCCCGCATACGCGGGGATGACGGGCCAGTGTTGGAAGATGGTTCGTATCTGTATTTATTTGTAAATCTTCAATAATGCGGGGGTGGAGGAATATCGCAAATGTTAACAAAACCTGGAGTGTGTTAAAAAACTCGTTTTCGACAAGCTCAGCCAGCACTTTTCAGGTGTTTTTAAACACTTTCAGAGAGATTAACCGGTACTTTTCATAAAAAATTTTGAAACTCGCCTAATCCCAAGGATTAACTAAGGACAATCCGGTGTGGACAAAGTCGGATATATTTCGCGTAACGAGCGTCAGTTGATGGCGTAGGGCTGTGGCCGCAATCAAGCCATCCATCACCGCGATTTTTTGCCCTTTTCTGATCAAATTTCCGGTTAATGTTCCCCATTGAAGCATGCATTCCTGATCAATGGGCAAAATAAATGGCGCATAAAGCACGAGGATCGTTTGATTTAACCATTCCAAAAGATCCTGCTGTCTTTTAGAGGGTGGCAAACGCACAATACCCTGCTGAATTTCGCCAATCGTAATGACGCTTAAGTAGAGTGCTTCATTTTGATGGGTTTCCAGCCAGGTTTGGACAGCATAATCGGGCTGAGACTTGGTAAACTCGGAGATAATATTTGTGTCCAGCAAGTAATTCATAAAATTGACTCACGCCCGAAGTCTTCTTTGTCTCGTTCTATGATTAAACCGGAGTTGGTCAGGGGAGAGTTGAGCAGAAGATTTAAGAGTGAAGGTGGAGGTTGAACCATTTTTTCATAGTCAGAGATCGACAAAACGACGACCACCTTTTCCCCGTGGCGCGTGACAATTTGGGGGCCTTCATCAATTGCTTGATTGACCAACTGACTAAATTTGCTTTTTGCTTCCTGCAACTGCCAATTCATATGTACCTCCACACGGTAAAATAGTCTGACTAGTCAGACTATTTTACCGTTTTTTTGTGCGGAAGTCAATTAAGCGAATGGCTTTAAAGCCGCTGCTTCTCCAGCCCTTCAAACTGCTTCATATAATCCTGTGAATGCATGAGCGCGGCCTGGGCGGCCGCCAGGCGGGCGATGGGCACGCGGAAGGGGGAGCAGCTAACGTAGTTGAGACCGATACGGTCGCAAAAGGCCACGCTTTTGGGTTCGCCGCCGTGTTCACCGCAAATACCGATTTTAATCCCCGGGTTTGATTTGCGCCCTTTGGTGACCCCGATTTCGACCAGCTCGCCCACCCCGCTCTGATCGAGAACCTGAAAAGGATCTTCCGGCAGAATTTTGTTGCTAATGTAGTGGGGCAGGAAGCGGCCGCTGTCGTCGCGACTCAGGCCAAACGTGGTTTGGGTCAAATCGTTGGTGCCAAAGGAGAAGAAATCGGCATGGGTGGCAATTTGATCGGCCGTCAACGCCGCGCGAGGCAGCTCGATCATTGTGCCGATCATGTATTTGAGGACCATCCCGTGCGCCCCCAGCACTTCCTGAGCGATTTCTTCGACTATTTGGCGTTGGTTTTCTAATTCAGCGGCCGTGCTGACCAAGGGGATCATAATTTCCGGCAGCACGGTGATCCCGGTGCTGGCCGCTTCACAGGCGGCTTCAAAAATGGCGGTGGCCTGCATGCGCGTGACTTCCGGAAAAACCAGCCCTAGACGACAGCCGCGGTGGCCGAGCATCGGATTTGCTTCGCGCAGCATTTCTACCCGACGAAGCAGCTGCTCTTTCTCCCAAATTTCGCGCAATATCTGATCGATCTCGGTAAATTGGTTGGACTGCTGCATCGACAGCTTCAGCTGAGCCAGCTCCATCTGCAGCTCATCAAAATTGGGCAAAAACTCGTGCAGGGGCGGGTCGAGCAGGCGAATCGTGACCGGGAGGCCGTCCATCACCCGGAAGATCTCGATAAAATCGTGACGCTGAATGGGCAGCAGCCGATCAAGCGCCTGTTTACGACCGGCCAGGTCGTCCGCCAAAATCATTTGACGCATGAGGGTCAGCCGCTCATCCCCAAAAAACATGTGCTCGGTGCGACACAGACCGATCCCCTGCGCCCCAAACTGTCGGGCGACGGTGGCATCATGGCCGTTGTCGGCATTGGCCCGCACCCCCAAACGGCGAAAGGAGTCCGCCCAATTCATCAGGGTGTCAAAGTACCCTCCCAGCTCCGGCTGGCGAGTGGGCACTTTGTCGAGCAGAATGTTGCCGGTTGAGCCATCAACGGTGATCCAATCCCCCCGCTTGATTTCATAATCGTTGACGGCCAGGGTACCTTTTTCGTAATCGATGTGCAGGTCACCCGCCCCGACCACACAGGGGGTGCCCATGCCGCGGGCCACAACGGCCGCATGGGAGGTCATCCCTCCGCGAGCGGTCAAAATGGCCCGCGCGGCCGCCATGCCGTGAAAATCATCCGGGCTGGTTTCGTGCCGGACCAGGATAATGTGGTGTTCCGCGCTGAGTTTTTCCGCTTCATCCGGATCAAAAACCACCTGACCGGTGGCCGCACCGGGGCTGGCGGGCAAGCCGGTGGTTAAAATCGTGACGTCGGCATCGGGATCAACCATCGGGTGCAGCAGCTGATCGAGCTGTACCGGATCGACCTTCATGACGGCCGACTGCGGGTTTAAGACCCCCTCGTCGACCAGCTCCACGGCGATGCGCACGGCCGCTGGACCGGTGCGCTTGCCGGTGCGGGTTTGCAGTAAATAGAGCACGCCCCGCTCGATGGTAAATTCGATGTCCTGCATGTCGCCATAATGGCGCTCCAGCTTTTTGGTTACCTCGGTGAGCTGTTGATACACTTCCGGTAAATCATGAACCAATTCGGCGATTGGCTGCGGGGTGCGAATGCCGGCCACCACATCTTCTCCCTGGGCGTTGAGCAGATACTCTCCAAACAGCACTTTTTCACCGGTTGACGGGTTGCGCGTAAAGCACACCCCGGTGCCGCTGTCCCAGCCGAGGTTGCCAAAAACCATCGCCTGCACGTTGACGGCCGTGCCCAAGTCATCGGGAATGCGGTGTAGGCGGCGGTAATCAACTGCGCGCCGGGTGTTCCAGGAGGCGAACACGGCCGAAATCGCCATGCGCAGCTGATCAAAGACGTCCTGGGGAAAATCATCCCCTTTGCGGTCGGAGAAAACGATGAGTTTAAACGCCTCGATAATTTCGCTCAGCTGGGCTTCTGACAAATCGGTATCGCGGCCGTTTTCGGTTTGCGCTTTAAAGCGATTGAGGACGCGGTCAAATTTCTCGGTATCGACTCCCATCACGATGTGACCAAACATGGCGATAAAGCGGCGGTAGGCGTCGAGGGCGAAGCGGCGGCTGCCGCTGATTTTGGCCAGCCCTTCAACCGTTTCGTCGTTGAGGCCCAAATTGAGCACCGTGTCCATCATGCCCGGCATCGAAATCGCCGCGCCGGAGCGAACCGAAACCAGCAGGGGATCATCGACGTTGCCAAAGGTTTTGCCGGCCGCTTTTTCCACTTCTTTTAGGGCCGCCTGCGTCTGGCTCCACATCCCTTCCGGGAATTGCCCATCATATTCCAAATACCCCAGACACGCCTCGGTGGTGATGGTGAATCCCGGCGGAACCGGCAGACCAGCGTGCCGCATCTCGGCCACGTTGGCTCCTTTTCCACCCAGGAGATTTTTCATTGTGGCGTGGCCATCCTGAAATAAGTAAACCCATTTGTGATCGCGATTTTGGAACATCGTATTCTCCTACCGATACAAAAATGCTGAACAAATTATCGTTGATAGCCTTCCACCCCTGGGTGAAACGTGCCAGGTTGACGGTCTTGGTGAGAGAGGGAACGTGGTATGATTGAGCCAAATGCAATCGTTTCGCGACCGTTTGCCGGACACATCGCGAACATTATACACAAAATAAACGGGCTCGTGAAAAAATGCACAAAGTTGAACCATCAACTTCTTTAAAGATTCTTTATTTGGATGAGCATCTGGCGGCCGTCTACAAACCGGCCGGTTTGCTGGTTCACCGCACCGATATTGCCAGGGGGCAGGATGAGCGTTTTGCCCTGCAGATGGTACGCGATCAGCTGGGGCAGCCGGTGTATCCGGCCCATCGCCTCGATCGCAAAACGGCCGGTATTTTGCTGTTTGCGCTCGACAGCGAGACGATGAGCCGGCTCAAGCCGCTGTTTGACGAGCAGCGGGTCAAAAAGAAGTATTTGGCTCTGGTGCGCGGGCACGCGCCTGAAGAGGGGGAAATTGACCGGCCGCTCAAAAAGGCGTTTTTAAGCGGGGCGCAGAAGGCGGCGGCCGTGGCCAAACCGGCCGTGACCCGCTATAGGCGGCTGGAAACGGTTGAACTGCCGATCCCGGCCGGGCCGTATCCGACCGCCCGCTATTCTTTAATTGAAGTGGCGCCGTTGACCGGCCGGACCCATCAAATCCGGCGTCATCTGGCTTCGATTTCTCATCCGATTGTAGGGGATACCCGCTACGGGGACAGCGCTCACAACCGCCTGTTTCGCCGGGAATTTGACAGCTATCGCATGTTTTTGATCGCCCATTATCTGTCTTTTCCCCATCCACACGAAGAGAAACAGGTGAGTGTGGCTGTCGAGCCCGACGAGGATTGCCGCGCGATCTGGCGGCGTGTGGGGATCGATCGGATGTAAGGTGGTTCAGGGGGGTACAGGTCTTCAATGGCAACTGTCCTTGCCGCGTTCAAGCTGTGGACAAAGCGTAGAAGTGGCTAGGGTGAAACCAGAGCCTTGTTGTAAGGGCTTGGCTAGCCAAGCCCCTACCAATGTCTAACTGCCTCCTGACACGGGTGGGGAATTTGTTGAGCTAAAAAAAATAACTTTTGGTTGGTGATATTTCAATCCATCTGGGCTATCTGCTATAATCGTGCTCCAGCGGCAAGCAGATTGAATGAAGGAGATGTGCATGCCTGAAGAAGAAAACCGATATGGAGAGATCGAAATCTCATCAACAGCGGTGGCCTCGGTCGCCAGCCAGGCGGTTGACCAATGTTACGGCGTTGTGGGGATGGCCAGCAAAGGTTTTGTGGACGGCATCGCCCAACTTTTGACCCGCGATCCCCATCGGGGCATTGATGTCCAAATGCATGATGATGGGATCCAGGTTGACGTCTATGTGATTGTCGAGTATGGCATTCGCATTCGTGCGGTGGCGGAGAGTATCCAGAATACGGTTCAATTTCACGTGGTCCAGGCCACCGGCCGGCCGGTTAAGGCGGTCAATGTGTTTGTCCAGGGTCTGCTCCATACTCCGGACCAATAATTTGACACGCTAAGATTTGTGTTGGGCGAAAGATTGGGATCAATAACTAATAACCAATACTCAATAATCAATGGCCAATTATCAATTATCAATGGCCCAACACCCATGAAGAGGTTATCCATTTGACTAAAATATCCGGCGCCCCATGGCACACTTGTAATGGCCTCACGTATAAGAAGCTGGTGCAGGCTGGTTTATATGTGCTCGAGCAAAACCACCACACCGTCAACGCCCTGAACGTCTTTCCCGTTCCGGATGGCGATACCGGCACCAACATGCTGTTGACGATGCGCTCCGCGTGGCGGGCGATCAAGGATGCGGACGAATCCCACGTAGGGGCGGTGGCACAGGCATTTTCGCGGGGGGCGCTAATGGGTGCCAGGGGGAATTCCGGGGTGATTTTGAGCCAGATTTGGCGGGGAATCGGCCGTTCACTGGCTGAAAAAGAGGCGTTTGAAGCGGATGATTTGGCGGATGCCCTGCAGGCGGCCGTCGAAACCGCTTACGGGGGGGTGATGAAGCCGGTTGAAGGGACCATTTTGACCGTCATTCGCGAGGGGGCGGCTGAGGCGGTTGATGCGGCCGACAAGAGTGACGACATCCGCTTTGTGCTGCGGCGCACGCTAACTCGTTCACGCCAGTCGTTGGAGCGCACCCCCGAGCTGCTGCCGATCCTCAAACAGGCCGGCGTGGTTGATTCCGGCGGGATGGGTTTGGTTTTTATTTTGGAAGGGATGTACAAGCTGGCCACCGGCGAACTGGAAGGAATCGACGAAGCGGCCGGGTCGACCTTCGAGGCGCAGGTTGCTTCTTTACCGGCCCAGGCGCACGCGGTGCCGGAGGGTGGCGTCCTTGAAAATCATTACGACGTGCAGTTCATTTTGATGGGCGAAAATTTAAATGTCGAAGTGGTGCGCAATACGATAGACGCCATGGGGGATTCAACGGTGGTCGTGGGGGATGAAACGACGATCAAGGTGCACGTCCACGTCGACAATCCAGGTGAGCCGCTTTCATATGGGATCAGCCTGGGGGAGATCACCGACGTGGTGGTTGAGAATATGCAGATGCAGATGGAGGAGATCGTAACGGCCGGTGCTCCGCCGGCCGCGCCATCGGCTCAGGAGCTGGCCCAGAAGATCCAGATCGAGCCCGGGCAAATCGCCGTTGTCACGGTAGCGCCGGGGTCCGGGTTTGAGACGCTGTTTCAGGATTTGGGGGCCTCAGGGATCGTGCCGGGTGGGCAGACTAACAATCCCAGCACCGAAGAGCTGTTTGCGGCGATCGAGGCGGTAGACACCGACAAGGTGATTTTGCTGCCCAACAACAAAAATATCATTTTGGCCAGCGAGGCGGCCCGCGATTTGGCTGATAAAAAGCAGGTCGTGGTGGTGCCCACGCGCACCGTCCCACAGGGGATCGCGGCGATGCTGGCCTTGGACCCGGCCGGCGAGATCGAGGCGGTGGGTGAGGCGATGATGGCCATGGCGGCCGATGTGGTGACGGTGCAGGTGACCGTGGCCACCCGTTCGGTGCAGCTCAACGGGGTAGCGGTGGCTGAAGGGGAT
>JAAUYD010073555.1_pt1 | contig 12855 bp, 11 predicted proteins | sample 7278101 | NCBI WGS metagenome assembly JAAUYD01 (sample SAMN14350128, study PRJNA611818) | marine sediment metagenome | isolation source: surface marine sediment (0.6m) | place: French Polynesia: Moorea | collected 2018-08 | reverse complement strand
TGGCTGATGGTCAAGGAAATAATCGTCTAAGTATTTTGCTTGGTGATTCTTTAAGTATGTGGTTTCCTAAGGAAAAATTACCTGATGGTCAATTATGGCTGAATCAAGGAATTTCTGGAGACACCTCTACAGGTATTTTAAAAAGATTATCTGCTTTTTCAGCAACAAGACCCCGCACTATTTATATCATGGCTGGTATCAATGATTTACGCAGGGGTACGAAAGCAAAGACAATTATTAACAACCATCGTCTAATTATTCGCCGTTTACGCCGAATTCACCCCAAGACTGAAATTATTATCCAATCAATTTTGCCTACTCGCAGACCTAATTTACCCAATAATTATATTCGTTATATTAATAAACAATTAGCGATCGCAGCTAAACAAGAAGGTGCTAAGTTTGTAAATATCCACCATTGGTTTGCAGATTTTCAAGGCAATCTACGTCGGGAGCTAACCACAGATGGGTTGCATTTGAGTCAACAGGGTTATGAAGTCTGGCGTTCGGCACTACAGCGGCCAGAATATCAGTTTACTGTTTTGGAAATGCTGAATTTGTATTAATTTTTTGGCAGTAAGTAGTTTATCAAGGGAACCCATGCCAGGTTTGTAGTTGGGCTTTAGCCCTTTGATTTGATGGGGGATAACCACACTTAAGTGCGATTACAAACCTTAGATAAACAAATATGAATAAGCTTCGATTTCGTCATATCCGTGATAGAGTTATTCTGTTTCCATTAATACATAAAAATGGAGGATCAGATGATACTCGATACAATTGGGTCAAAGTCGGGAAAAGTCTGTCAAAAACTAATTTCGACCTTTATCGCCGTAGCTCTCATTACATCTGTTCTGTTAGGCTTTCCGGGATTGACTTCACCCGCATATGCAGGACCAGGCTGGACTAGAACAACGGGATGGGTAACACGATTCAATGTTAGCAATCTAGAAAAATCACTAAATTGGTATCTCGACAAGCTGCATATGGATTTAGATTATGATAATCTAGCATTTCCTTATTACGCACAAGTTTACTACCCAGAATATCCTGGCACGCAAATTGGTCTGAGTGCTAGTAATCCTGTTCAATCGGGACAAGCAACAGCTACAATCGTTGTTGATGATATTGCCGGAGCCAGAGATTATATCTTGTCTAACGGTGTTCAAGTTGGGGAACTTTGTAATGCAGGGAACGGTAGAACTGTACTTGCCTTCTTTTGCGATCCCGATGGCAATAATCTTGCTCTTCGTCAGAATTATTATCAGAATAACTTCCCTCAATGTGGCCCGCCTATATGCAACAATTGCAATTAATTTGAGTGGTTCACTTATCTCCAATAGATACCACTGGTAAATCAGGGGTTTTGAACTGGAAGCTTGGAGATAAAATTAACCCCAAATAAAAATGATAATTATTCAAGTAGAGGGTGGGAGTTCGCCCTACCAGCCTCTACTTGAATTAATTTAAATGTCAATTGATTTATTTTAATTAGGGTCAGCTTGGATACAAAAACAAGTCCTCCAGCCTCAGCATATGGTGTTGCTGAATGCCGGGATGGATTTGATGTATTAAAAAATCTTCTCTGCGCCTCTGCGCGCATAAATCTTAAAATTACTTAAAGCGGGTAACGCGATTCGAACGCGCGACATTCACCTTGGCAAGGTGACGCTCTACCACTGAGCTATACCCGCATTTACAGTCGTATATATAAATATCTCAAATTCTTCTGCATTTGTCAACTAATAATTGGAAATTTCCTGAAAACAGTCCACCTGGGATTCACATCCCAGGCTAAAAATAAAACCCAGGTCAAAACTTGAGATATACAATTTGCAGGGATTGAGGATTCCAAATTGCTTCAAGCCAAATCTTCCGATTCGGTTGTCAATGTCCCAACTATATGACCGGGAAGGGAAGCTGGTAAAGATTGGGAATTATCCGAGTATGCCTGGGTAATACTGGGGCGTAAATTCCGCATTAAACTGGCCATTTCTAGGGCATTCATGGCGTATTCCCAGCCCAGGTTACTTTTAATACCTGCCCTTTCTAAAGCTTGTTGCATGGTGTCTGTGGTCAAAATGCCAAATATGACTGGTACGCCGGTTTGAAAGGACGCAGCAGCGATTCCTTTGGCAACTTCAGATGAGACTACATCAAAATGGGGGGTTTGTCCCCGAATCACCGCACCCAAGCAAATTACCGCATCGTAACGTTGGGATAGTGCTAATTGCCGAGCCACCACAGGAACTTCAAAGCTGCCAGGAACCCATATGTAGTCTACTTGGGCACCTTGGGGATTAGTATCTATACCGTGGCGCTTCAAGCAATCTTGACACCCTTCTAGTAGCTTATTGGTGACTAGATCGTTGAATCGACCAATGACCATTGCAAATCGCAATGGTTCTGTTTGAGTAAAAGTACCTTCAAAAACCGCCATGACCACCTTTAAATCTACTATACTTTTTGCAAATACACATTTTTTCAGGAATCACAGGAGCAGTAGAGTCCTGAAACATGGTTCACCTGAATCAAAGCGATCGCTTTTTCTTCTTTATACTCGATTATCCATGTCTTTTGAGGTTATTCTTCTACCCCTGTATTTCCTATGCTATTTGCCTGGGACTGGTCATAGCAGTGGCTTAAACTACGAAAAAGTTTAATATACCAACAGTGATGACTAAAATAGCCCAGGCAATGGAACCAATCCAAAGGAACTTTTTAGATTCAATCCAATTTTGGGGGGAGGCGTAGGCAACAGGTACGCCAATTACCATCACAAAAGACAAAAAGACTAATCCTAATAAAGCAAATTGGAATATGATATTCATCAGAAAAATGGGTTTAAAACCCCGTCCTAGAAGGACGGCTTTACAATTTGTTGCCATTACCGCCTTGGAGTCTTCTAATTCGGTGTGCTTTTGTGTTGCACTTTCAACGGGACAATTACCGTTTCAAATTTTACAACCCTGTACGCATAATGGTTTTGCTCCGTGGAGCCTCGCTTTCGCGGTTAAGTTAGCTTCGACCTGTTATAAGAGCTTGTTGGGCTTGCAACACTGTTTCAGTGACCTTAGAACTGTTTAATTACAAGCGACAGAGCGGGGAACTAGCTACGCATTCCGAGGTGTCGTGACTCAAATAACGGCTACTCGTTTTACCGAGTGGTCTGGTCAGTACAGCTTGCTTGATTTTTCTTACAAGCCCAGTTCCTTTAGGGCTGGGTTACTGACTTTCCCTTCTCCCAAAACGGTTAATTAAAAATAGGATATCTGACACCTGGGGGCTGACAGATTTCGCCTATTTGTAAATTATCAGAAAAATCATCCTTTTAGTTGTTTTAGTCTTTGTGTTGCCCCTATTGATCGCTGATAATAGTAAATTATGGACTTAATTTTATGTCACACTACAGCAGATTTTGATGCCTTGGGAGCGGCGGTAGGACTCACAAGGCTATTACCAGGGAGTAAAATTGTTCTCACTGGGGGCGCTCATCCACCTGTAAGGGATTTTCTGGCGCTGCATCGGGATGAATATTCTTTAATTGAAAGACGTTCGGTTAATCCCAAAAAAATCCGTTCTTTGATTGTAGTCGATACCCAGTACCGCGATCGCTTGGGAAAGGCCGCCTCATGGTTCGATTTACCCCAGTTACAGGGGATAATTCTCTACGATCATCATTTGGGACAACCAGGGGATATTCCAGCGACGCAGGTACATATTTGTGAGGTGGGAGCCACTACGACTCTCATTGCCGAGGAATTACAACAGCAGCAAATTCAACTGACGGCAGCGGAAGCTACGGCAATGGCTTTGGGTATTCACGTAGATACTGGTTCCCTGATGTATGATTGTGCCACCCCAAGGGATGCCCACGCTTTGGCTTGGTTAATGGCCCAGGGAGCTAGTTTATCGGTTGTGGCTGAATATGTGGAACCAGGATTATCTCCACAATTACAACAGCTATTAACCATGGCTCTTGACCAAATGCAGTATTTGTGCATTAGGGGGTATACAATTGCTTGGGTAGTTCTGAAGACCGATGGATTTGTGCCGGGATTATCTAGTTTGGCATCGGAGCTAGTGGAGTTAACGGAAATTGATGCTTTGCTGTTGGCAAATGAATATCTCAGCCGGGAAGGAGAAACTTATCGGCTGACGGTAATTGGGCGATCGCAAATTCCCGATGTGAGTCTCAATCAGCTATTTCAGCCCCTTGGTGGTGGTGGCCATTCCCAAGCAGCGTCTCTAAATTGCCGTGGAGTTGATACCCAGGATATATTAAATCCACTGTTGGAGGGACTGAAGGCGCAAATTCCCCATCCCCCCAGGGCGCGGGATTTAATGTCATCCCCTGTGCGTACCATTCGCCCGGAAACTACCATTGCCCAAGCCCAGCGAATTTTATTGCGTTATGGACATTCGGGCCTCTCGGTGGTGGATGCTGGGGGTAAGTTGGTGGGAATTATTTCCCGCCGGGATTTAGATATTGCCCTCCACCACGGTTTTAGCCATGCCCCCGTTAAGGGTTATATGACCTTAAACCTGAAAACTATTACACCTGAAACTACTTTGCCACAAATTGAGTCATTGATGGTGACCTATGATATTGGCAGGTTACCAGTGTTGTCAGGAGAAAATTTAGTCGGTATTGTCACTCGCACTGATGTGTTGCGAGAGTTACATCAGTCGGAACAAGGTAGGGGACAAAAGGTAGAAGGTGATAAGTCAGAGGTAGGGAACTTACCCACCTTGGCGGAATTACGGGAACGCCTGACTCCTTCTTTGTGGGAATTACTCACCAAAGCCTCTTTACAGGCAAAAAAACGGGGTTGGCATCTCTATTTGGTGGGGGGAGCGGTGCGGGATTTATTGTTAGCAGAGAAAGCATCTGGTAGTTTGTTAATTCAAGATATTGATTTGGTGGTGGATGGTTTTCATAAATCTGCTGATGTGGGGGCTGGGGTAGAGTTAGCCAAGGCACTGCAAGAAATTTATCCCGGGGCGCGGTTAGAAGTTCATGGAGCTTTTCAAACTGCGGCTTTGTTATGGCATAATGATTCACAATTGGATTCATTGTGGGTAGATATTGCCACCGCGAGGACAGAGTTTTATCCTTACCCCGCAGCTAATCCGGAAGTGGAAGCTAGTTCCATTCGTCAAGATTTGTATCGCCGGGATTTCACCATTAATGCCTTAGCTTTGCAACTCACCCCTCCCCGGGCTGGTAAATTACTGGATTTCTTTGGCGGTTTACTAGATTTAGATGGGAAGCAAATTCGGGTATTACACGCCAACAGCTTTATTGAAGATCCTACGAGAATTTTTCGTGGTGTGCGGTTTGCAGTGCGTTTCGGTTTTGAAATTGAGTCCCAAACCCAGGAATATATCCGCTATGCTATTAACAGTGGAATTTACGATCGCACCACGAAGGAAAACAGTCGCGCACCTGCTCTGCAAACCCGACTGAAGGCAGAATTAAAGCATATTTTAGAGGCTCCCTATTGGCGATTAGCTCTACAATTGTTGGATAGTTTAGGAGCATTGAAGTGCATTCATCTAACTCTTAAGCTTGATGGACAACTTCTGCGGCGTTTAAGGTTGTTGGAGTATTGTGTAGGGCGTTTTGATGACCAGTATGGTTTAATATTGTGGCAAATGCGCCTAGAGGTTTTAATTGCCCACATAGCACCTGAGTATCGGGAGAAGGTGGCTAAAAATCTGCAATTACATGAAGATGGTATTAAGCGATTGCAGAATTTAGCAGCAGCACAAGCTCACATACAAGCATCCTTACCTACATACGAGTATCCCAGTCAGATAGTTAAATTATTGCGTCAGTATGATTTACCGATGTTACTTCTGATTGCTATCCATAGCCCAAGAATTTTGAGAAGACAAATTTGGTATTATGTGACTCAATTAGCTCATATTCAACCAGTTCTCAATGGGAATGATCTGAAAAAATTGGGTTACAAACCAGGGCCAAATTATCGACAAATGTTAGATGATTTACTAACTGCTACCTTAGATGGGAAAATTAGCGATCGCACCCAGGCTGAGTTGTTTTTAATGGAGCATTATCCGCTTTTTTGATGATGAGGTGATGAGGTGATGAGGTGATGAGGTGATGAGGTGATGGGATGATGAAGGGATGAGGGGATGGGATAAGGAGTGAAGAAATTAAAACTCCCAACTCCTAACTCTTAACTCTTAACTCTTAACACTGATTAAATGGATGACACTGATGACACGGATATTTGATAATGCAGTAATTAACTCTTAACTCTTAACTCTTAACTCTTAACTCTTAACTGCAAATGTCCCAAGTTGATATTCTCATTCTTTCTAATGGCCCAGGGGAGGTAACTACCTGGGTGCGTCCAGTTGTGAGGGCGTTACGTCTGGGTTTGGGAAATGACAGATTGCAGGTGAGAATTTCTGTGGTTTTATCCCCTTGTCCCAATGCTAGTGGTAAGGAGGTGGATATTGCAGCATCCTATCCAGAAGTGGACAGGGTACAAGGTGCAGAACATTTTTTCTCTTTTTTACTCTGGGGAACCACTGCGGATAATTGGGATTGGAGAAGTAAAGGGGTAGTCATATTTCTGGGTGGCGATCAATTTTTCCCCATTATTATTGGTAAAAGATTGGGTTATAAGACAGTTGTGTATGCAGAGTGGGAAGCAAGATGGCACAACTTAATTGATAGATTTGCAGTTATGAAGCCGGAAGTTGCAGCCAAGATTTCTCCGAAATATGCCCATAAGTTTACCGTGGTTGGGGATTTAATGGCATCAGCTAGGGAAAAGGAGAGGGATGATAATTCCCCTACAAATAATACAGAAATAATTGGTTTCTTGCCAGGATCTAAAGGTGCAAAATTATCTCAGGGAGTGCCTTTAGCATTAGCGATCGCAGAATACATCCATGCAGTAAGATCCCAAACTAAGTTTATCATTCCTGTGGCTCCCACATTGGATTTACAAACTTTGGTTGATTTTGCCAATCCTGACAAAAACCCTTATGTTCATACCTTTGGGAGTCCATGGGCAGAATTATTAAATTCCCAGACTCCAGTATTAAAAACTAAAACAGGGTTAGTCATAGAGCTAATTACCGTTAATCCTGCCTATGAGATTTTATCCCAATGCAGTATTTGTCTAACTACCGTGGGAGCAAACACGGCTGAACTCGGTTCCCTGGGGGTACCGATGATGGTTTTATTACCCACCCAGCAACTAGATGCGATGCGGGCTTGGGATGGTTTACCGGGGTTATTGGTGAATTTGCCTTTGGTTGGTTCTGCCTTGGCTAAGGGGATTAATTGGTTATTTCTCAGGCGCAAGGGTTTGTTAGCATGGCCGAATATTTGGGCGCAGAGGGAGATAGTACCAGAATTAGTGGGTAAATTGCATCCTCCTGAAATAGGAGAAATGGTTTTAGATTATTTGCAAAATCCAGATAAGTTAGCAGATATGCGCGATAAGTTAAAAGGTGTTAGGGGTGAAGCTGGTGCAGCTCAAAAGATATGCGATTTAGTTGTGGAAGAGTTGACTGATTAGGGAAAGGTGGAGTAATAAACCTTTAATCATGGTGCGTTATGAACTCCCTTCTAACTGATAATATCAAATCCGACTGTACTGGAATGATAAAAAACCACAGAGGCGCAGAGGACGCAGAGAAAGAGAAAAAGAGAAAAAGAGAGGAAATTTAAATAATTCTGATACAAACGGGAACGATATAACGATAACTTGCAGCAATCTGGTTTAGCCCACATTCCCGCCTTGAAATCAATTTCAAGGCTAATAAACCAAGCACGTTGAAACGCGCTCTCGTGTCTTTCTCAGTCTGATTTATCAGACGCATGTCTTTGAGCCTGGGAATTAATTCCCGTGACATTTGGGCTAATTGAGAATGGTACAAGTTAGGAGATAGGGTGGTAAGAAAAAAGTAAGAAAATTTACTGTTTTCAAAAATTCAAGTCTTATGGGGCGGGAATTTGGGGAAGATGGAACTAGTCAAGCCCCCTGCTCAGAATAAGCTAAGGCAGGAGTGTGGATTATTTGTAATTTTCTACCAAATAGAACCCTCTAGAGGTTTTCAAGTAAAGTAGTGTAGCTATATTTATTATTTACAAATAACCTTAATCAAAACAATCAGCATCTATTAAATTAACACAATGATAATTCAAGCAGCAATCTTAAAACTTTTTTATAATAAGTGATTTAACTGTAGTATATCAAATTCTAAAGGGGTAGATAGTGTCTAATTTAACCAGTATTGATCGTATGAAACTCGAAAAATTTTTGGAAATGAATAGTGGCTATGTTCTTGATTTTTATGCAAATGCAACGTTCTTTGATTTTATTCTAGAAAATACAGATGTTGATGTAGACCAAGAAAAATATGAATTCATAGGTACGTCAAAAGCAAAACGATTAAGAGCTTTCTGGGAAATAGAATCTAATGATACGGTTGCGAAATTAATATTTGCTTTCTTAGAACGCTGGAAAACTCAAAAATTAGTTAGAGATTTAGAGATAACTTCTTCCGAGCAAATTTTATTTGATGAATGCTTTCAAATAGCAGTAAGACTAAAGGAAGATAAAGAAAATTGCGAAGAGATAGATGATGTTTCATTAGACTCACATTTTGATAATATTCCAAACGAAATAATTGATGCGATTAATAGTGCTAGATTTACAATTTGGATTGCTGTTGCATGGTTTACAGATAAAGAGATATTCAATCTTTTGGTAAATAAAAAAAATCAAGGGGTGAATGTACAATTAATTATAATGGATGATGATATAAACCAAAAATATGGTTTAAAATACGAGGATGAATTTGAGACCTACAGAATTAAAGAATTTGGGAGATACAAAAATATTATGCATAATAAATTCTGTATTCTAGACATAGAAATAGTTATCCAAGGTTCTTATAACTGGACAAATAAAGCAAAATATAACAAAGAGAATATAACTGTTGTGACCAATCGTGAGAATGCAAAAAAATTCACAGAATATTTTATTCAGATGAAAAAGGATGCGATTGATTGCGAGTTAAACTAAATGGATTTTGACTCACCTTAAATTAGATATTATCCATGTCGTTTTAGATGTATTTAACGACATTCCCCTGTGTTTCCTACCCCCTGCCTCTTCCTGTCCCAAACCAGGAGGTAATTGTACAATGGATAAATTAGAAAAATACAGACAGATAATTGAAAGTGTTGTGAAAAAACACGCTCAATATCAACCAAGTCATGGGCAAATTGAAAGTCTATCTATTTGTGATAGAGAAGCTGATAATTATTTGTTGATGGATACAGGTTGGGATAAAACAGGTAGGGTTCATGCTGTGGTATTTCATCTGCGAATTATTGAGGGTAAAGTGTGGATTGAATGGGATGGAACGGAAAGGGGTATAACTGAAGATTTACTGGATTTAGGAATGGCTCCAGAGGATATTGTGTTAGGTTTTATTCGCCCTGAAAATCGCAAGTTTACTGATTTTTCTGCGGCTTAATAAAGCATCAACGTTTTACTGTAACGTCAAAACCTATTCTCAATAAAAAGCAATACAAACTAGAAGTTGAGACTGCTTCTCTAAAACACGGCATAATGAAAACACCGATTGTTTGAAACTTATGACCCAGTTGTCCCAACCCCATCGTACCCGTATCCTGCCACCATCTTCGGTTGATCCACAAGAGGTTCAACTTCAGCAATCCAAACAACGTATCCTTGCTAATCGGTGTCGCCCCTTGTTTGAACGCTTGCGCCCCAATTTAATCGAAACCCATTACAACTGGTATATTGCTATTGACCCTGATACGGAAGAATATCTCCTGGATCAAACTTTGCAGGGCATTACACGACAAATCCGCATTGCTTATAGTGGTGATGAAGTAAAACTAACAATTTTTCGCCTTAATGATACTGGTACCTGCGGTAGGCTATGGGTTTAGGCACATTTGGTGCAGATGGCGAGTTGTTGTTTGAAATCCAGCTTGTTGCTGCAAATGGTGAAATATTTTCTATTTCAGCCCTTTTCGATACGGGGTTTACCGATGGATGGTTAGCGATTAACAGCCAGGATTTGCAAGCTTTGGAATGGCCGCTGATTTTAGGACAGGTTGAAATGCAAACAGCGCGGGGAGAAGGAGTGTTTAACCTTTATGAGGGTAAGGTAATTATTGATGGAATTGAGGTAATTATCCCCGTCCATGCTGGATATGATATTCCCGAAACTGTTATGGGTTCTGCATGGCTTAATATTATGCAATTAGTGGTCAATAAACCCCAAGGAGTTTTGACCCTCGAGCTAATTGATAATTCTTAGGGAATTCGGTGAAAATAAATTATCCCATGTTGTGGGATGGGCATCCTGCCCGTTCTTTATCATTAGCAGGCAAGATGCCTGCACTACAAAATATTTTGGGATATTTGTTTTAATTGGAAGTCCCTTAAATGGAATGTTTCTTACCGATTGTGACACACAGCTTTAGTCCTAAGATTTTAAATTCTTATCGCTTTGATAATTTCAAAATTATTGACATACACACCGGTATGTATAATAATTAAATGTGATAAGTACCCAATCGTGATAAAATGGCTTCACTTGTAGCAAACAGAGAGACAAGACAAAGGCTGCTCAAAACAGCCTTAAACCTGATATGGCAAAGCGGCTACGAATCAGTGGGAATTGTCAAAATTTGCGATGAAGCAGGGGTAACAAAAGGCGCATTTTATCACTACTTTAAATCGAAAGCAGACCTAGTCACAGCAGCTTTTGAAGAATATTTGCAGAATATGAGAGTGGGTTTTGATCGAGTCTTTTCACCTCAAAACTCCCCTTTAGAAAGAATTGACCTGTATTGCGAATTTGTCATTTCCACACAGATAGAAAAATATGCTCAAGTAGGTTATGTAGTTGGTTGTCCCATCATCTCTAGCGGACAAAGTACCCAAGAAGTTAAACTCAAAAATCTATCTGCTGATACCGTAGAGCGGATGATCAAGTATTTTACTTCTGTTGTTGTTGATGCCCAACAGCAAGGTATAGTTGATAAAGATATAGATCCAGTAGCAACTGCCCGTTATATGTATGCATTTGTACAGGGTATTCTAACTTTAGGAAGAGTGAAAAATGATTTAAAATTTGTTAAAACTGATTTAAAGCCAGGACTATTGAGAATTTTGGGTGTAGCACCATAATTTTTTTTAGCCATAAACATACCAACTGGTATGCATAAATTTTTCAAATCTTAACAAAGAATTATTACCCAGTACTAAAACAAGTCATGAAAAACTTACAACCACCCAGTACAGTTGAGCAAAAGCAGTCAGAAACAGAGTTACAAGCTAATTTAGAGCAAGATCAAGATATTGATGTTTCGACCACAGAAGCAAAGCAGCCCAACTTTGAGAAAAATAATCAACAATCCTGGCTAGGATTATTATTATTCATTTCAGTTGCCATGAATGGTGTTGCACTATGGCAGATGTTCTCTTCCAATCAGCCAATATCCCCACCAAGTGCAGTAGCAGCCAAAGCGCCACCACCGCGCCCAGTAGAAGTGACAACCCTCTCCAGGGGTAATTCCACAAGAAGAGTACAACTTTTAGGTCAGGTGGAATCCCGTCAGCAGTCAACCATCCGCGCCCAGACAGGAGGTGCAGTCCAGCAGATACTGGTACAACCGGGGGATAGGGTGACACCGGGAATGACAATTGCGATTCTCGATGATGCTGACCAAAAATTAGCATTGTTTCAAGCACAAGCACAACTTGCCCAACAGCGTAATAATTTGGCAAGGTTGGAAGTAGGTACCAGACCAGAAATTATTGCCCAACGTCAAGCTGCGTTACGTTCGGCTCAAGCTATGGAAAGGGAAGCTCTTGACAACGTTCAACGCCAGACTCAATTAGTCCAAGAAGGAGCGATTGCCAAAAGATTATTGGTAGAAGCTCAAGCAGCAGTAGGTAATACACGGGGAGAAAGATTGGAGGCTCAAGCTAGATTAGCAGAGGCTAAAGCTGGTCCTACCCGTGAGGAGATTGCAGCGCAACGCTCAAGTGTTGCAGCAGCAGTTGCAGCAGTAAATCAGGCAAAACTACAGTTAGAACGCACTCGCATCAAAGCTGGTTCTGGTGGTGTAGTCTTGCAAAGACAAGTTAGCTCTGGGGACTATGTAGAGAGGGGTGGTGAAATTATTACTTTAGTTGCTGGGAATAGACTGGATATTTTCTTAGAATTACCCGAACAACTGAGCGGTAGAGTTGCAACGGGAACCAGGGTAGAATTGACGGCTCGGGCTTTACCACAGTGGCGCGGAAATGCGACCATTACCGGGGTTGTGCCTTCCGCCGATGCAGCATCGAGGCGGCAACGGGTGCGGGTAAAATTGGATAAACCACCCCAAGGATTGTTACCCGGTATGGCAATTACAGGTAACTTGCAATTATCAAATAATAATCAGGGTTTTGTTGTTTCTAGGGATGCCTTAACTCGCCGAGCAGATAAGTGGTTGGTATTTACTGTAGAAAATGGCAAAGCCAAGGCATTAGAAGTAGACATGGTTGCAGACATGGGGCAACAAGTGGGGATTTCTGGTGCTGGATTACAAAATGGTCAAAACCTAGTTGTACGGGGTGGAGATGGTTTGAGGGATGGAGCAAAAGTGAGGGTTGTTGACAGTTGACAGTTGACAGTTGATAGTTGACAGTTGACAGTTGACGGTATTGGGGAAACTCACTTACTCATTACTCATTACTCATTACTCATTACTTATTACTTATTACTTCCCTCATCCCCTCATCCCCTCCTAATACTTAACCCGGGGAT
>JAAUYD010257712.1_pt1 | contig 12863 bp, 10 predicted proteins | sample 7278101 | NCBI WGS metagenome assembly JAAUYD01 (sample SAMN14350128, study PRJNA611818) | marine sediment metagenome | isolation source: surface marine sediment (0.6m) | place: French Polynesia: Moorea | collected 2018-08 | reverse complement strand
CGTCTACGAGAAGGTGATCTCGAACCTCGAAGAGGTACGGGCCCGGGACGGCCAGGTCATCGCGATCGCGTCGCTCGACGACGACGTGATCGGCGAGAAGGCCGACGCCGTGATCCGGATCCCCGACCTCGGCGACTACCTGACCGCGCTGATCGCGACGATTCCCGTGCAGCTGCTGGCCTATCACGTCGCCACGCTCAAGGGCACCGACGTCGACCAGCCGCGGAACCTCGCGAAGAGCGTCACGGTCGAGTAGCGGCGGTCTCCCTCCGCGGCGCGCGCGCGAAACGCGCGCCGCGGGCGGTCCGCGCCCCTCTGTTTTCGTCGGCCTTTCGCTAGCCTCCGGCGCGAGTCGAGACTCGCTCCCCCGCGAGCTCCGGCTCGCTCCCGGAGGTACCGCCGTCCCGTGCTCGCCGAATCCCTCGTCGAAGGTCTGAACCCCGAGCAGAGCCTCGCCACCACGACGACCGAGGGGCCGCTGCTCGTTCTGGCGGGCGCGGGCAGCGGCAAGACCCGCGTCCTGACGCACCGCATCGCGTACCTGATCGGCGTCTGCGGGATCGCGCCCGAGGCGATCCTGGCCGTCACCTTCACGAACAAGGCTGCGGGCGAGATGCGCGAGCGCGTCGAGAAGATCCTGGGCCCGGGCGCCCAGGGGGTCTGGCTGTCGACCTTCCACTCGACCTGCGTGCGCATCCTGCGGCGCGAGATCCATCATCTCGGGCGAGAGCGCAGCTTCGTCATCTACGACGAGACCGACGCGATCGGCACCGTCAAGGAGGCGATGCGGCGCCATTCCTTCGACCCCAAGACGCAGGACGCGAAGCGGCTGCGTTGGGCCATCGACCAGTGGAAGAACGCGGGGTGGCTGCCCGCCGAGGCTTCTGCCAAGGCCAACGACATCGACGCCGAGCAGAGCGCCGAGATCTACGCGACCTACCAGAAGCTGCTTGCCGACGCGAACGCGCTCGACTTCGGCGACCTGCTGCTGCTCACGGTCGAGCTCTTCGATCGCCACCCCGAGGTGCTGCGCCACTACCAGGAGCGCTGGCAGTACGTGCTCGTCGACGAGTACCAGGACACGAACCGCGTGCAGTACCGGCTCGTGCACCAGCTCGTCGGGCCGCACCGGAACCTCTGCGTGGTCGGGGATCCGGACCAGTCGGTCTACGGATGGCGCGGGGCCGACATCCGCAACATCCTCGACTTCGAGCGCGACTTCCCCGACGCGCAGGTCGTGAAGCTGGAGCGCAACTACCGCTCCACCCAGCGCATCCTCGCGGGCGCCGACGCCGTCGTCGAGAACAACCCCGATCGCCCCGAGAAGAAGATGACCGCCGAGGGAGGCGAGGGCGAGCAGATCGTCTTCTACCAGGCCCGCGACGAGCGCGACGAGGCCGGCTACGTGGTGCGCCAGATCCTCGAGGGCGTGAAGCAGGGCGAGCGCTCCTACGGTCAGTGCGCCGTGTTCTACCGGACCAACGCCCAGTCGCGTCCGATCGAGGAGGAGCTGCTCAAGTACGACGTTCCCTACGTGATCGTCGGCGGCGTGCGCTTCTACGACCGCGCCGAGGTCAAGGATGCGCTGGCCTACCTGCGCCTCGCCGTGAACCCGCGCGACGACATGGCCCTGCGGCGCATCGTGAACCGGCCCGCGCGCGGCATCGGCAAGACGACCATCGACCGCGCGGCCGCGATCGGCGAGGAGCGCGGGATCCCGCTGCTCGACGCGCTGCGCTGGTATGCCCAGGAGGCGGGCGGCCGCGTGCGCAGCAAGGTGGGCGAGTTCCTGCTGCTCGTGAACGAGCTCTCGGGCGGCCTGCGCGCCTGGCAGCCCGCCGACGCGATCTCGGCCGTGCTCGACCGCAGCGGCTACCTGCGCGCGCTCGAACGCGAGAATACGCCCGAGGCCGAGAGCCGCGTCGAGAACCTCCGCGAGCTCGTCGCCTCGGCCGAGGACTTCGAGGTCGCGAACCAGGGCCCCGAGGACGAGGGGCGCAGCCTCGTCGAGCTCTTCCTCGACCAGGTGGCGCTCGTCTCGGATCTCGACAGCGCCGAGATGCGCGACGACCGCGTCTCGCTCATGACCGCGCACTCGGCCAAGGGTCTCGAGTTCCCCGTGGTCTTCCTCGTCGGCATGGAGGAGGGCGTCTTTCCGCACCAGGGATCGATGCGCGACGAGAGCCAGATCGAGGAGGAGCGCCGGCTCTGCTACGTGGGCATGACCCGCGCGATGGAGGAGCTGACCCTCTGTCACGCGCTCGAACGCCGGCGCTTCGGCTCGCGCACCTTCGGCACGGCCTCGCGCTTCCTGCGGGAGATCCCGCAGGAGCTCGTCGACGAGCGCGGCACCTCGATCCTCACGAGCTCCTTCGACGACGGCCCGTCCGCGGGATCGTCGCGCTACGACTACTCCTACGACCAGTCGCCGCCCGAGGACGGCGAGGGAGCCGCGAACGTGGTGAAGGGGATGCGCGTGCGGCATCCCGTCTTCGGCGTGGGTGTGGTCGAGGCCGTGAAGGGCCGCGGTCCCGGCCAGAAGCTCGACATCCGCTTCGAACACGCCGGTCGCAAGACCGTGGTCGTGCGCTACGCCAACCTCCAACCGGCCTGATCGATGAGCCTGCTCGACCAGCTGCGCTTCGGCCGCCGGCTCTCGTTCGCGATGCGCGGTCAGCTCGAGCTCGCCGTGCTGCGCGCGGGGCTCGAGAGCGGTCTCGTCGATGCGCTGACGGAGGCACGCACGGCGGAGGAGCTCGCCGAGGCACTCGAGCTCGAGCTCGACCTCACGGAGGCCTGGCTGCGAGCGGCGCACGCCCACCGGCTCCTCGAGCTCCACGACGGCCGCTATCGACGGAGCCGCTACCTGCGCTGGCTCGGGCGCGGAGAGGCCGGCGAGGCCGCCATCGCGATGATCGGGCAGACGACGAAGTCCTATGCGCCGACGCTCGAGCGCTTTCCCGGCCTCGTGCGCGGCGGCGATCGGCCGCCCTTCGGTCACGATCCCGAGGAGAACCGGCGCGTCGCGATCGGATCGCGCGTCACGGAGCCCGCCGCTCTGCGCGCGCTGCGTACCGTGCCCGGCGTGCGTCCGGCGCGCCGCATCCTCGACATCGGCTGCGGCGAGGGCACCTACCTGATCGACCTGCTCGGCCGGCACCGCGATGCGATGGGGACCGGCGTGGAGGTCGATCCCGACGTGGCGGAGCAGGCGCGGCAGCGCATCCGCGTGACGGAGGTCTCGCGCCGCGCGCAGATCGTCGAGGGCGACGTGCTCGAGCTCGACCTGCCGCGCGGCGTCTTCGAGCTGATCCTGCTCAACAACAACCTCCACTACTTCGATGCCGCGGGACGCCGCGCCCTGCTCGAGAAGGTCCACGCCTGCGCGGCGCCCGGGGGCGTGGTCTGCATCCAGACCCCCGTGGTCGCCGATACCGTCGCCGCGCGCGCGATCGGCTCGCGGGCGATGCTTGCGACCTTCGATCTGTTCCTGCGCAGCCACGGCAACCTCCACGGGCTGCCCGTTCTCGACGAGCTCTTCGAGATGCTCGAGGAGGTGGGATTCCGGAAGACCGGACGGCGCACGATCACGCCCGGCGGGATCGCGATCTACGTCTGGGCGAGAAAGGGCGAGGGGCGCGGCGACGAGACCGGGGCGGATGCGACGCACGAGGCCGTCGCGCCCGCCGAGGGGGCCGGGGCGGAGCCCGAGGCGGACCGCTAGGCGCGGCTCGGCGGGCCCTTGAGCTCGACGACGTTGCCGTCGGGGTCGCGCAGGTACATCGAGGGGCCCTGTCCTTCGGCGCCGTAGCGCTGCGCGACCTCGCCGGGCTCGATCCCGGCCGCGCGGAGCTCGCGACCCAGCTCCTGTTCGTCGAAGGGATCGATGCGCAGCGCGAAGTGATCCATGTTGCGGCCTTCCTCGCCCGCAGCCGCGCCGCCCTGTTGGCCGAGCGGCGAGTCCACGGGCACGAGGTCGATCAGGGCCGCGCCCGCGCGCAGCTGGATGAGCCCGAGCTCGTCGAGGCGCCGCTCGATCTCGGCACCGAGGCCGTCGCAGTAGAAGCGCAGCGACGCCTCGAGGTCGCGAACGCGAAGCACGACGTGGTCGAGGCCGAGCAGCTTCACGGCAGGATCAGCCGACGCGGTACTGCCGGACGAGGCCGGCCGTGGCGCGCGCGCGCTCGAGCGCGAGCTCGATCAGACGGTCGAGGAGCGCGGGATAGGAGAGGCCCGATTCCCGCCAGAGGCGCGGGTACATCGACACCTCGGTGAAGCCCGGCAGGCTGTTCACCTCGTTGATCCAGATCTGCTCGCCCGTGCGGGCCAGGAAGAAGTCGACGCGCGCGAGCCCCTGGCCTTCGAGGATCTGGAAGGCCTCGAGCGCCATCTGCTGCATGCGCGCGGCGACCTCGTCCGGGATCGGCGCCGGCACGAGCAGCTCGGTGCCCTCGTCGACGTACTTCGACTCGTAGTCGTAGAACTCGGAGTGGGGGACGATCTCGCCCGGGACCGAGGCCTCCGGCACGTCGTTGCCGAGGATCGCGATCTCGAGCTCGCGGGCGTCGACGGCCTTCTCGACGAGGATCTTCGCGTCGTACTGCGCGGCCTCCTCGATCGCGGCGGGAAGATCGTCCGCCGAGGTCACCTTCGAGATGCCGACGGACGAGCCCAGGCAGGCCGGCTTGACGAACAGCGGCAGCCCGAGCTCGTCGACGATCCCGCTCGCGATCCCGTCCGGGTCGGTGCGCCAGGCGTGCAGTCGCACGCAGGCGCCCGGCACCACCGGCAGGCCCGCCGCGGCGAGCAGACGCTTGGTCACGTCCTTGTCCATCTGGACCGCGGAGCCGAGCACGCCCGCGCCCACGTAGGGGATGCCCGCGAGCTCGAGGAAGCCCTGCAGCGAGCCGTCCTCGCCACCCGTCCCGTGCACGATGGGCAGGATCACGTCGAGCTCGGCGACCGGGGAGCGGTCCTCGATCGAGATCAGCTCCCGCTGCCCGGGGACCGCCGGCAGCGTGACCTCCTGGGCGTCGAGCACGGCCTCGGGGAGCAGGTCGGGCCCGCCCAGATGCCAGCGGCCCTCCTTCGAGATCGCGATCAGCTGCACGTCGTAGCGCGAGGGGTCGAGGGCCTGGAGGATCGACGTGGCCGACGCGATCGAGACTTCGTGCTCGACCGAGCGGCCCCCGTACACGATGCCGACGCGGATCTTCGCCATGATCACTCTCCGACGGGCGAGCATAGAGCCCGGTCCCGACCCTGTCCTATGGAGTCCGGTCCGCGCCGCGCGGTTCCAGGGGCTCGCTTGACCCGCCCGCCGGGGCCCTCCTACCCTCCCGAGGTGCCGTCCACCCCCTCGGAAACCATGGAGCTCTCGCCCGAGCTGCAGCGCAAGGAGGCCGACCTCCACGCCGCCCTCCGGGCGCGCGGGCGCGTGCTCGTCGCCTTCTCGGGCGGGGTCGACTCGAGCTACCTGGCCTACGCCGCGCGCCAGGCGCTCGGGGACGGGGCGCTGGCGGTGACGGCGGTCTCGCCCTCGTATCCCGAGTCGCACCGCAAGGTCGCCGAGGACGTCGTGGAGCGCTTCGACATCGCGCATCGCTTCGTCGACACGCACGAGATGGACCGCGAGGACTACCGCGCGAACCGGCCCGACCGCTGCTACTTCTGCAAGACCGAGCTCTTCGAGGTGCTCGGCAAGGTCTGCGTCGACGAGGGCTACGGGGCCGTGGCCTACGGCGTGAACACCGACGACCAGGGCGACTTCCGGCCCGGCCATCGCGCGGCGCAGGAGCACGAGGTCCTGTCGCCCTTCCTCGACGTGGCGCTCTCGAAGCAGGAGATTCGAGCGCTCTCGCGCAAGGCGGGGCTTCCGACCGCCGAGATGCCCGCCTCGGCCTGCCTGGCCTCGCGTCTGCCCTACGGCACCAAGGTCACGCCGGAACGTCTCAAGCAGGTCGAGCAGGGCGAAGACCTGCTGCGCGATCTGGGCTTCCGTCAGGTGCGCCTGCGCCACCACGGCATGCTCGCGCGCGTGGAGATCGAGCCCTCGGAGCTGCCCCGCGCACTCGATCCCGAGATGGCCGCGCGCATCGTCGCCGCGATCAAGCCGCTCGGCTTCCGCTTCGTCTCGCTCGACCTCGAGGGCTACCGGACCGGGGCGCTCAACGAGGTGCTGCCGCCCGGCACCCAGGCGTGAGCGGGGACACGCGTTCGTGATCCGCCCCCCGGCGGTGGCGTGCGAAGGCGCGCCCCGCGATCTCGGTCTCGACCAGGGTCGCTTCGCGCGGCACCAGATCGGCTCCATCCTGCGGGGTCGGCCCACGCCGGGCTGGCTCGACCGCGTGCTGCCCGACCCCCACGACGCCGAGGTGCGCGTGGGGCGCGATCTGCGCCGCTACTTCCCGCACATGGCCGAGCGCACCATCGGCCTCTCCCGAGGCGCCTCCGTGACGGAGCGCCAGCTCTGGGCACTGCTGCGCGATCACGTGCGCGCGCCCGGCGGCGCGGTCCTGGCGCGGAGTGGCGAGATCGTCCGCAGTGTCGCCGCCGCGGAGACCCTGATCCGACGCAGCGCGCCCGGCGAGGACTTCGCCTCGATCGAGCTCGCCTGCCCCGGGCTCGTGCCCGCGCTCGCGGGCGTCAACGAGCACGGCCTCGTGGTCGCGGGGACGTGGCAGCCCGTGGAGGGCCCCGACCGCGACGAGCCCTGCCGCGCGCCGGGGCTGCTCCTCGTGCAGGACTGCCTGCAGCGCTTCGAGAGCGTGGAGGCCGCCGTGGAGTGGTGCGAGTGCCGACCCGCCGGGGGCGAGACGACCGTGGTGCTCGCGGACGCGGGGGGCGTCCAGGCCGCGGTGCACGTGACCTCGACGACCCGCCAGCTCGTGGAGCCGCGCGACGGCCTGATCGCCGCACCGTTCGCGACCGCGAGGGCGGAGGGATTGCGCAAGGCCGTCTCGGAGACGGGCGATCTCGACGCCGCGCTGACTCACTGCGACGAGCCGGGCGCGCTGCGCGTCCACCTCGAGCCCGGGGCCCCGCGGCTCGGGCTCGCCGAGGCCGGGGGCCGCGTCACCTGGGTGGGGCTCGCGCGCTAACGCCTCGCTCGGCCCGGTCGGACGGACCCGGCCGTGCCTGCGCGGTCCGGCGCCGCGAGGGCGGGCGCCAGGGACGACCTAGCGCCTGCCGCGTCCGCCCCGGCCGCCGCCGCGGCCACCTCCGCCGCCGCCACGTCGCGGGCGGCGTCCACCACCCCCGCCGCCGCTGCGCGCCTGGCGCCGTTCACGCGGCGATTCGTCGGTCGCGCCGCTCGTCGGCGCGGCCGGCTCGTCTTCGTGCACGGTGGTCTCGGGCTTGTGCTCCTGGAGGTAGGAGGAGCAGATCGCAGCGAGTTCCCGGCGGCCCGAATCGCTCTCGGCCATCTTCGTGACGAGCGGGATCATGCGGTCGATGCGCATCTGGCGATCGCGTGGTGCGAGCGCGCGGATCTCCTGCTCGACCTTGTTGGCGAGCCGTTCGCGAACGCGCTCCATGAGGTCCTCGTCGGTCGGGAGCGGACGCTCCTCGACCGTCATGCGGTTGACCTTCTGGAGGTTGCGGAAGCTGCCGACGTCGAGGCCCGAGATCAGGGAGAGCGCCATGCCCGCCTTGCCCGCGCGTCCCGTACGACCCGTGCGGTGCACGTAGGTCTCGGCCGAGTCGGGCGCCGAGTAGCTGATCACGTGGGTCAGGTCGCTGATGTCGATGCCGCGCGCCGCGACGTCGGTGGCGACCAGGAAGCGCAGCTTGCCGGCCTTGATCCGCGCCATGGCCTTCTCCCGAGCGGCCTGCGAGAGGTCGCCCGAGATCTGGTCGGCGTCGAGCCCGTGCCGCTGCAGGTAGCTCGTGACGAAGCGCACGTCGTCCTTCGTGTTGCAGAAGATGATCGCGCTCTCGGGATCTTCGTACTCGATGATGCGGCGGAGATTCGCCTCCTTCTCCTGCGCCGTCGTCAGGTAGAAGTAGTGGTCGATCTCCTGAGGGCTGCTGTGCCCCTCGACGAGCGAGATGAACTCCGGCTCGTGGAGGAAGGCGCGCGAGAGCGCGAGCACCTTCTCGGGCATCGTCGCCGAGAACAGGCAGGACTGGCGCTTCTCGGGCAGGTAGCTGCGGACCTCCTTCATGTCGGGCCAGAAGCCGAGCGAGAGCAGCTCGTCGGCTTCGTCGAAGACGACGATCTTGATGTTGTCGAAGTTCATGCGGCCCGCGCCGAGGTGGTCGAGGATGCGCCCGGGCGTGCCGACGATCACGTGCACGCCGGCTTCGAGCGCCTCGACCTGCGGGCCGTAGGCCGTGCCGCCATAGACGGCCAGGCAGCGCAGGCCCCGGTGACGACCGAGGGCCTCGACCTCGATCGAGATCTGGTTGGCGAGCTCGCGGGTCGGCGCCATCACGAGGGCCTGCGGCGCGAAGAGCTCGGGGTCCACCTCGGCGGCGATCGGGATGCCGAAGGCGCCCGTCTTTCCGCTGCCCGTGCGGGCCTGGACGATCAGGTCGCCGCCCTTTCGCATGACCGAGATCGACTGGGCCTGGACGGGCATGGGCTCGGTCCAGCCCAGATCCGCGATGCCCCGCTGGACGTCGTCGGGAAGCTCGGAGAACAGTTCGTTGGATTCGCTCAAAGTCGCAGCAACCTACCGGAAACCGCCTCGTTTCGCCTTGTGCGGGCTGCCCCGGCGCCCGCTCCGGTCGTTAGAATCCCCCGATGTCGCGAATCGACCGTGAGGACGTGATGCGGGTGGCCGCCCTGGCCCGCCTGCGCCTGACCGACGAGGAGGCCGCCGGGATGACCACCCAGCTCGAGCGGATCCTCGGATACGTGGATCTGCTGGACGAGGTCGACGTCTCGGGCGTCGAGCCCACGAACCAGGTCATGCCCGGCGAGACGCCCGTGCGCGCCGACGAGCCCGCGGACGAACTCGACCCCGAGCTCGCGGTCGCGAACGCGCCGGCCTCCGCGGGCACCGCCTTCGCCGTGCCGAAGGTGCTCGACGACGAGGCCGAGGGATGAGCGAGGCGACGGCGCCGGGTCGGCTGTCGGCTCTTCGCGAGGGACTCGAGGGCGGGAGCCACCGCTCGGTCGATCTCGTCGAGCGCTCGCTCGCCGCGGCGCGCGAGACGCAGGAATCGCTCGCGGCCTTCCTGCAGCTGCGCGAGGACGGCGCCCGCGCCGACGCCGAAGCCGCGGATGCGCGGCGCGCGCGCGGCGAGAGCCTGTCACCGCTCGACGGCATTCCGATCGCGCTCAAGGACAACATCGTCCAGAAGGGCGAGCCCGCGGGCTGTGCGTCGAAGATCCTCGAGGGCTACCGCTCGCCCTTCGACGCGACGGTCGTCGATCGCCTCTCCGCGGCGGGAGCGATCGTCGTCGGCCGCACCAACATGGACGAGTTCGCGATGGGCTCGTCGACGGAGAACTCGGCCTACCGACCGACGCGCAATCCCTGGGACCGGGAGCGTTCCCCGGGAGGCTCCTCGGGCGGATCCGCGGCAGCCGTCGCGGCCGATCTCGTTCCGCTCGCGCTCGGCAGCGACACGGGCGGATCGATCCGCCAGCCCGCGGCCTTCTGCGGGGTCGTCGGCATGAAGCCGACCTACGGGCGCGTGAGCCGCTACGGGCTCGTGGCCTTCGCATCGTCGCTGGACCAGATCGGTCCCTTCGGCGCGAGCGCCGCCGACTGTGCGCTGCTCCTCGATGCGATCAGCGGTCACGATCCGCACGACTCGACCTCGCTGCCCGAGCCGCCGCTCGCCACCGCGTCGGCGCTCGACGGACGGGTCGAGGGGCTCACGATCGGCCTGCCCGCGCAGTACGTCGAGACGGAGGGCGTCGACGCCGAGGTGCTCGCACGGGTCGAGGCCGCCGCGCGCACGCTCGAAGGGGCGGGCGCCAAGACCGTTCCCGTCTCGCTTCCCCACACGCGCTACGCGATCGCGGCCTACTACCTCGTGGCGACGGCCGAGGCCTCGAGCAACCTCGCCCGCTTCGACGGCGTGCGCTACGGGCATCGCGCGGCCGACCCGAAGGGCCTCACGGATCTCTACGAGCGCAGCCGCTCCGAGGGCTTCGGCGACGAGGTGCAGCGCCGGATCCTGCTCGGCACCTACGTGCTCTCCGCGGGCTACTACGACGCCTACTACCGGAAGGCGCAGCGCATCCGCACCCTGCTGCGCAACGACTTCGAGCGCGCCTTCCAGGAGTGCGACGTGATGCTCACGCCCACGACGCCCGAGCCGGCCTTCCGCATCGGCGAGAAGAGCGACGACCCGCTCACGATGTACCTCTCGGACATCTACACCGTCTCGGCGAACCTCGCGGGCCTGCCCGGTGTCTCGGTGCCCTGCGGCCTCGCATCCGGCCTGCCCGTGGGCCTCCAGGTGCTCGGCCCGCCGCTGGCGGACGACCGCGTCCTGCAGGTCGCGGACGCGTTCCAGCGGCTCACCGACCATCACGAGCAAAGGCCCGAGGACATCCGATGAGCGCGCATCCCGACTACGACGTCGTCATCGGCCTCGAGGTCCACGTGCAGCTCCGCACGCGCACGAAGCTCTTCTCGAGCGCCGAGGTCTCCTTCGGCGACGAGCCCAACCATCACACCACGCCCGTGTGTCTGGCACTGCCCGGCGCGCTGCCCGTGCTGAACGGGGAAGCCGTGGACCTCGCGATCCGCGCAGGGCTCGCGACGAACTGCACGGTTCATCCGAACTCCATCTTCGCGCGCAAGAACTACTTCTACCCCGACCTGCCCAAGGGCTACCAGATCTCCCAGTTCGAGGAGCCGCTCGCGACCGGCGGCTGGCTGGACATCGAGGTGGAGGGTGAAGGCGACGAGCCGGCCACGAAGCGCATCGGCATCACGCGGATCCACATGGAAGAGGACGCCGGGAAATCGCTGCACGACGCGTCCGCGGTCGATACCCACATCGATCTCAACCGGGCCGGGGTTCCGCTCGTCGAGATCGTGTCCGAGCCCGATCTGCGTTCGTCGGCCGAGGCAGGTGCCTATCTGAGGAAGCTCCACGCGATCCTCAAGACCGTCGGGGCGTCGGACGTCGACATGGAGAAGGGACAGTTCAAGTGCGACGTCAACGTCTCGCTCCGGCCCCACGGGCAGGAGGAGCTCGGGACGAGGCGCGAGATCAAGAACGTGAACTCCTTCCGCTTCATCGAGTCGGCCATCGAGACCGAAGTCGAGCTCCAGGCCGAGCTGCTCGACGAGGGCAAGGAGGTCCGGCAGGCGACCGTCGGCTACGACGCGGAGCGCGATCGCATCTTCCTGATGCGCCTCAAGGAGAACGCGGACGACTACCGCTACTTCCCCGATCCCGACCTGATCCCGCTGCGCGTCGCCGAGGCCCGCATCGCCGAGATCGGCGCCTCGCTGCCGGAGCTGCCCGACGATCGGCGCGCGCGTTTCGAGGCGGAGCTCGGTCTGCCCCGGGCCGACGCGGCGAAGCTGGTCGCGAGCCCGGAGCTCGCGGGCACCTTCGAGGCGATGGTGGCCGCGGGCGCGCCCGCGCGCGCGGCCTCGAACTGGCTCACGCGCGAGGTCCAGGCCTGGCTCAAGGAGGAAGACCGCGAGATCGAGAGCGTCGCTGCGACGCCGCAGGCGCTGGCGCGCCTCGTGGGCCTGGTCGAAGAGGGACGGCTCACGGCGAAGAACGCGCGCGACCTGCTCCCCGATCTGCTCGCTCGAGGCGGTGATCCCGAAGCGATGATGGGCGAGCGCGGACTCGAGGCCGTCTCCGACGAAGGCGAGCTCGAGGCGATGGCGGACGGCGTGCTGGAGGCGCAGCCCCAGGCGGTGGCCTCCTACAAGGAAGGCGACACGAAGTCGCTGAACTTCCTGATGGGCCAGGTGATGAAGCAGACCCAAGGCAAGGCCGATCCGGCCCGTGTGCGCGAGATCCTCGCGCGAAAGCTCGAGGAGTCCCGATGATCCGACGCGTGATCCTGGCGTTGGCCGTGCTCGTGGCCGTGGCCCTCGCCGCGGTGGCGATCCTGCTCCCCCGTCTCGCGGACCGCCCCGAGGTGCGCGAGCGCCTCACCGAGGCCGCGCGCGAGGCCACGGGTCGCGAGCTCCGCTACGAGTCGATCGGGATCGGCCTGTTCCCGCCCCGACTGGAGATGGTCGCTCCCGATCTCGTCGGCGACGAGGGCGACGATCCGGTCCGCGCGGACCGGGTCGGACTGCGCGTGGCCTGGCTGCCGCTGCTCTCGCGCCAGGTGCTGATCGAGCGGATCGACGTCGAGGGCGCCGAGCTCACGGTGCGGCGCACCGACGAGGGCTTCGAGCTGCCTTTCGCTCCGCCCGACGAGGAGCCCGAGCCCGAACGACCGAGCACCGAGCCGCGCGAACCGCGCGAGCAGAGCGAGGGCTTCTCGCTGCTCGTGAAGCACGTGCGCATCCGCGACGCGGCCCTGCGGCTCGACGACCGCACCCTGGAGCCTGCGGCGGCTCTGCTGCTGGGCGTGCAGACCCTGGATCTCGAGATCGAGGATCTCGCCGGCGCCGTTCGCTTCGATCTCGACGGCGACGTCGCGGAGGCGCCGCTCCGGGCCCGCGGCACGCGCAGCGCGGGAGGCCTGCTCGACGTCGAGCTCGAGGTCGAGGGGCTGGCCCTCGGAGCGCTGCAGCCCTGGATCGGCGACGACGACTTCGGCGGTCGTCTCTTCGTGACCGCGACGGGCAAGGCGGAGCGCGACACCATCGAGAGCCTGCAGGTCGATGCGCGCCTCGACGAGGGCGTCGCGGCGAAGGGTCCCGACAAGGTCGCCGTGAGCGGGATCGCGCCGCGCACGACGAGATCGCCCATCGCCG
>JAAUYD010071847.1_pt1 | contig 12863 bp, 10 predicted proteins | sample 7278101 | NCBI WGS metagenome assembly JAAUYD01 (sample SAMN14350128, study PRJNA611818) | marine sediment metagenome | isolation source: surface marine sediment (0.6m) | place: French Polynesia: Moorea | collected 2018-08 | reverse complement strand
GCACCCTCGTGCTCGAGTCGCATTACGTCGCGGGCGGCAACTCGCAGGTCTTTCGTCGCAAGCACAAGGGCGACGAGTACGAGTTCGACGTCGGCATCCATTACATCGGTGAGTGCGGACGCGACGGGCTCATCACGGCGGCCCTCAATGGCGTCGGCCTCGCCGAGCGCGTCGTCTTTCGTCCGCTCGATGCCGACGGCTACTCGACGCTGCACTTCCCCGACCTCAGCTTCAAGATCCCCTTCGGCTGGCAGAACTACCGCGCGCGGCTCCGGGACACCTTCCCCGACGAGCACGAGGCGCTCGATGCCGTGCTCGACGTGATGGAAGAAATCGGCGACGCCGGCCACCGCCTGCGACGCGGGCAGCTCGAGATGAGCAACATCATGAGCGAGGCGCCGCAGTTTCTGCAGTGGGGGCTTCGCCCGGTGACCGAGCTCTTCGCCGAGCATCGACTCTCCGACCAGGCGGCCGCCGTGCTGCTCGGCGAGCAGGGCTGCTACGCGGTTCGCCCGTCGGACACGCCCGTCGTGATGGCGGCCGGTCTCACGGACCACTTCCTGCGCGGCGCCTACTACCCGGTGGGCGGCGGGCAGGTGATCGCCGGCCGGCTCATCGAGGCGATCCGCGCCTACGGCGGCGAGGTGCGCACGCAGAGCCCGGTGCACCGCGTGCGAATCGAGCAGGGCCGGGTGAAGGGCGTGGTGACCGGCAAGAAGAGCCGGCCCGCCGTCGAGATCGATGCGCCGATCGTCGTCTCGAATGCCGATCTCAAGCGCACGTTCGTCGACCTGGTCGGCGAGGCGCACTGGGCGCCCGAGACGATCGAGCGGGTGCGCTCACTCGAGATGGCCGTGCCGCTCTTCTGCGCCTACATCGGCCTCGACGTGAGCCTCGCCGAGCGCGGCATGCCGAACAGCAATCACTTCATCTGGGGCGACTACGACATCGAGGGCGTCTACGACGAGCTCGACGCCGGCAAGATGACGTCGAAGGCCATGTGTTACATCACCGCCGCCAGCCTCAAGGACCCCGACAGCAAGCACCTCGCGCCAAGGGGCTACACCAACTTGCAGATCATGACGCTCGCCCCGAGGACGTACGACATCTGGCACGTCGACAAGACGCCGTCGGAGGGCGGCAAGTACCACCGCGATCCCGACTACCGGAAGAAGAAGGAAGAGGTGCTCGACCAGCTGATCGACACCTCGGCTCGGGTCATCCCCGACATTCGCGAGCACATCGTGTGGAAGGAGGCCGCGACGCCGGTCAGCCAGGAGCGCTTCACGCACTCGACCGGCGGCACCTCGTACGGCATCGAGATGTCGTGCACGCAGGCCGGACCGCTGCGCGTCGGCCCACGCACCGAGATCGAGGGCTTCTATCTCTGCGGCGCGAGCACGCCGAGCGGTCCCGGCATCGCCGGCGTGATCGGCAGCGGCCTCTCGGCCGCGGGCGAGGTACTCGAGACCGATCTCATGCGCCCCGTGCTCGCCGGCCATCGCTTCGGCGACGCATCCCTGCTTCCCGAGCTGCAGGAAGGTTGGGACGCCTGGCGCGAGAGCCACTGAGACCCATTCGAGTACGAACCAAGGGTTTCAACCCATGGGTATCGAAGTGCGCATGCACGCTTGCGAGCTCATTCCTCGGGAATGTGGTGAGTCCCCACCAAAATCTCATCCATGCGGATCCGCGCATATCAAGAGTCGGGTCGCTTCGCTCGATGACGAGTGAACGCACGATTGTGTCCGGTCTTGCCCATTGCGCGCTTCCGACGTAATCGTTCGAAAGGGGAAAGCCAAGTTTCGAGACCATGGCCGGTGATCCGTGCGTCGGGTCACCGTGCCGTGGTGGGGGAGACACGATGGTCACTCGTCCGATCGCCAGCTCGCGCGCCATTCGATCCAGCTTCTTTCGCACATGCTTCTCGCTCTTGTGCATGGCCGCACTGGCCCTGCCAGCGACGGTAGCCACTGCACAGGATCCCGAGGCGCCGGTCGCGGTCGACGAGGTCTCGATGGATGACTTCCCCGAGTCCGACACCCCGACCGAAGACGAGATGCTCGAGGCCGAAGAGGCAGAGGTCGCCGAGGAGCAGACCGGCCGCCGTGGCGTCGAGACCATCACCGTGACGGCGCGCAAGCGAGAGGACGACCTCCAGGAGGTCCCGATCCCGATGACCGCGTTCTCGGGACAGATGCTCGACATCCAGCGCATCGAGAACACGCTCGACCTCCAGTTCAACGTCCCGAACCTGCTCTTCGGCAAGACGAACTTCACCGGGTCGAACCTGCAGATCCGCGGCATCGGCTCGGCCGTCATCAGCTCGAGCGGCGAGCCCGCCGTCGGCATCCACCTGAACGAGGTGCCGCTCACGACGTCACGGATCTTCGAGCAGGAGTTCTACGACATCGAGCGCATCGAGGTGCTTCGCGGCCCTCAGGGCACGCTCTTCGGTCGCAACGCGACGGGCGGCGCCTTCAACGTGTACACGCGCAAGCCCACCGACGAGTACGAGGCCACCGGCGAGGTCTCCGCCGGCAACTACGCACTGGCACGAGTGAAGGGCGCGGTGAACGTGCCGCTCAGTGACTCGCTGCGAACGCGCGTCGCGGGCATGTACCTGCACCGCAACGGCTACATCGACAACATCTACACCGACAACGACATCGACGACCGCAACCTCTACGGCGTCCGCGGCAGCATCGGCTGGGACATCACCGAGAAGCTCACGTCGAACGCGATGGTCTCGTGGTTCTCGGAGAGCGACAAGCGATCGCGCATCGGCAAGCAGCTCTGCGACAAGGACACGCGGCAGGGCGTCTTCAGCATCGGTTGTACCGACCAGCCCCCCGGCTTCGAAGGTGTGGCCTCCTACGCCACCCTCGGCGGCATCCTCGAGAACTACACGCTGCCCCTCTTCGGCCTGCCGGCGATGTACCCGCCCGGCTACAACTTCCTGCCCGATTGGGTGCCGTCTCCGCCCGCGCCGAACCCGCCGGGCTTCACGTACTCCAACCCGCCGGACGCCCTCGGCTTCAATCCGGACGACTTCCGCGAGCACGCAGCCCGCGTCGACCCGAGCTACGAGGCGAACGAGCTCTTCGTCACCCTCGATCTCAACTGGGACGAGGATTTCGGCTCGTTCAAGGCGCTCGTCGGCTACCAGAAGACCGAGATCGAGACGGTCCAGGACTACGCCATGAACATCCCGACGATCGCGTGGGATCCCACGTCGGTCGCCACCCTCGCGTTCGCGGGTCTCACCGGCTGTAACACGGGAACGGACCCGGGTCTCGAGCTGCCCTCCTTCGGATGTATCGATCGGACGGCCGCGCTCGACAACTCCGACGCGAGCAGCGAGCAGATCAGCGGTGAGTTCCGGTTCACCTCCGACTTCGACGGCCCCTTCAACTTCACGGCGGGGACCATCTATACGTACTTCTCGGCCGAGACCGACTACCGCGTGTTCTTCACCGGCGCCGAGATCATCTCGGCCCTCTCCGGCCTGCCGCAGGAGACGAGCTACTACAGCAACGAGACCAGCCCGGCGATCACCAACTCGTTCGGTCTCTTCGCCGAGGGCGACTACGAGCTCTTCGAGAGCTGGACCCTCACCGGCGGCATCCGCTACACGAACGATCGCAAGAGCGTGCGCTCCCGCGTCTCGCTGCTCGACCCCGCCCTCCCCGACTTCGAGAAGCAGGAGGAGTCGTGGAACGAGGTCACTGGCCGCGCGATCATCCAGAAGGACTTCGACTTCGACTTCGCCGATCAGAGCAACGCGTTCGTCTCGTACTCGCGCGGCTACAAGCCGGGCGGCTTCAACCCGCCGGCGGCGACGCAGTTCGAGGGCACGCCGGAGACCTTCGAGCCCGAGTACATCAATGCAGTCGAGTTCGGCTCGAAGAACCGGTTCTTCGACAACACGCTCCAGGCGAATACCAGCGTCTTCTTCTACGACTACGACGGCTACCAGATCTCGAAGATCGTGAACCGGACGGCCGTCAACGAGAACGTCGATGCGTTCGTGTGGGGCGTGGAGGCGGAGCTCGTGTACGAGGTGATCGAGGATCTCCTCGTCTCTCTGAACTTCGCCTACCTCGGCTCGAAGATCCGCGGCGGCGAGTCGATCGATCCCGCCGATCCGGCGGCGGAGCGCGACGACCCCATCACCGGCGACTACGACGTGATCAAGCGACTCGACAACGCCGCGAACATCCTCTGCCCGCGCTCGGCACCGGGTGCCGTCGGCAGCTGCCGTCTGGATCTGGCAGAGCCGCTCCCCGTGGCTGTCCCCGGCGGGCTCGGATACGAGAACCCGGACGGAACGCTACGGGACCCCTACGTCGAGGGCTTCGCGAAGCAGCTCGACGGCAAGGAGCTCCCGAACGCGCCGAACTTCAACATCAACATCGGCGCCAGCTACTCGTTCAACCTGATCGTCCCGGGTCAGTTCACGCCGCGCATCAGCTGGTACTGGCAGAGCGACATGTATGGCCGGATGTTCAACAGCGAGCGCGACAAGATCGACTCGTGGTCGCAGGCGAACGCGGGGCTGCGCTGGAACGACGACGACAACCGCATCTGGGTCGACTTCTGGATCCAGAACTTCACCAACAACAACGACATCACGACCATGTATCTGACCGACGCGAGCTCGGGCAACTTCACGAACGTGTTCCTGCTCGAGCCGCTGACCGTCGGAGGCACGATCGGCTTCAGCTTCTGAGGTCGGCTCCACCGAGAGAGCCCCGCGCGGGTCGTCCCGCGCGGGGCTTTTTCTCTCCCGGCGAGTAGACAAACAGTCCCATTTTGTCTACTCGTCTGCCATGCCCAGGACCGCCCCCCAGGCCCGCGGCGCGGCCGAGAACGTCACGCGCGAAGCCCTCCTCGACGCGGCCGCGCGCCGCTACGCGCGCTTCGGGCCGCACAAGACGACCATGCAGGAGGTGGCCCGCGAGGCGGGCCTCTCCCGGGCCACCGCGTACAAGCACTTCGCGAGCAAGGACGATCTGTATCGCGCGCTGCTCGACCGCTCGGTCGGCGCGTTCGTCGACGAGGTGCGGGCGTGCATCGCCGCTCCGGGGCCTGCGCGCGCGAAGCTCAGGCGCATCGTCGAGATCACGATCGCTGCCTACTCGCAGAGCCCGGTGCTGCTCGGCGCCGCCGCGAGCGACGACGACATGCGCATCGAGACCATCGCCAGCGAGGTCATGCAGCGGCAGGAGAGCGAGATCATCCGCTCGCTGGCGAAGGTGCTGCGCGATGGCATCGCCGCGGGCGAGATCCGCGAGGTCGAGCCGAAGCTGGCGGCCTATCTGATGTTCCACCTCGGCAACGTGCTCGTGGTGCGCGAGCTGTCGGGGCGGCGCGACTTTCCGCTGAAGAAGATCCTCGACGCCATGGACGACTTGATCGACCGCGGCCTGTCCGCCCGTCGATAGGAGAACCCCAGAGATGAAGATCGAGCTCTCCGAAGACGCGACACGAGCGAAGTTCGCGCACCTCATGAAAGAGCCGCAGGTGGTGAAGGGGATCCACGAGAAGATCCACGACCGCTTCCTGCTCGCCTACTTCCTCATGAGCGTGAGCGAGGGCGAGGCGATGGGCGAGGCCGGCGTCAAGGCGATCCGCGAAGAGGAGATCGCGAGCCTGATCGAGGACATCGAGCGGCAGGAGCGCGAGGAGGCGGGCCACAAGCAGCTGACCCTCGACCTCGCCCGCGAGCTCTTCCCCGAGTACTTCGACGAGGGCGGGTACCGCTGGGCCGATCGGCTCTTCGGCCGCGAGTACTACGTCACGGTGCTGCAGGAGAACCGCGACTACCTGAAGGCCCGCGGCGCGTACTCGAAGCTCAACATCTACCTCACGACCACCTTCGGCTACGAGATCATGGTCGGCCTCTACTACGGGGCGGTGCTCGACGCGATCGCCGCCTCCGACCTCGAGACCGGCCTCAAGGACCCGCTCCTGAAGCAGCTGCGGCGCATCCTCGACGAGGAGGACACGCACCTCGAGATCGCGACGCAGCACGACCACCTGCTCGAGGCCGACCGCGCCGGGCTCGCCCCCGGCACCGTCGAGCTGCTCCGCAAGCTCGAGCTGCTCACCGCGGAAGACTACGAGTACGCCGCCGAGCTCTCGATGAAGCAGATCGTGAAGACGATCGGGCGCTATGCCGACGGGGCGCGCTACCGCGCCGAGATCGAGCGCGGCACGGCGAGCGAGGCCTAGCCGATGCTCGACTTCTCGTTCACGCCGGCGCAGGAGGAGTTCCGCGCCGGGCTCCGCAAGATCGCCCTCGAAGAGCTGCTGCCCCGCTACCAGACCGGAGACGCCCAGCAGATCTACCCGGGCGAGCAGATCAAGCGCGTGCTCGCGTACGCCGCCGGGTTCTGGGCCGGGCGGGAGGCCGAGCGCGACCTGATCAGCGTCGGCATCGTCGCCGAGGAGATCGCCCGCGGCGACTTCAACGCCGTGCTGATGAGCCTCGGCCCGAGCTACACGCGCCACTTCATCGCCGAGGCGAAGAGCGAGGTGATGGAGCGCTGGCTCCCCGGTCTCGCCACGGGCGACCAGGTCATCGGTCTCTGCCTCACCGAGCCGGGTGCCGGCTCGGACATGGCGGCCATGTCGACGACCGCGAAGCGCACCGAGAGGGGCTTCGTGCTGAACGGCGTGAAGAACTCGGTCAGCTTCCTGAGCGCCGACGTGTTCTACGTATTCGCGCGCACCGACCCGAGCTCGAAGGGCTGGCGCGGCATCTCGGCCTTCCTGATCCCGCGCGACACGAAGGGCCTCTCGTTCGAGCAGTGGGACGATCTCGGCTGCCGGGCCGTGCCGCGCGGCACGCTCACGCTCGAAGACGTCGAGGTCGACGCCGACTGGATGGTCGGCCCCGAAGGCGCCGCCTTCGCGATGATCAGCCAGTTCTTCGACATCAATCGCGCGATCATCGGGCTCAAGTGCATCGGCGCGGCGATGCAGTCGATCGAGGAGACCATCGCGTACACGAAGGAGCGCATGGTCTTCGGCGCCCCGCTGGCCTCGAACCAGGCCGTCTCGTTCGGCATCGCCGAGGACGTCACCCAGCTCGAGCTCGCCCGCATGCAGTGCTACCGGGTGCTGTGGATGCGCGAGCAGGGCATCCCCTGCCAGGACCACGGCGCCATGGTCAAGTGGTTCGCGCCGAAGAAGGCGGCCGAGGCGATCCACCGCTGCCTGCGCTTCCACGGCCACTACGGGTACAGCAAGGACCTGCCGCACCAGCAGCGCCTGCGCGACGTCATCGGCTGGCAGATCGGCGACGGCAGCGAAGAGGTGATGAAGCTGCTGATCGCCCGCAGCCGCTTCGGGCGCGAGGTCTTCGACCCGCCCATGCGGCACGAGGCGCAAGCGGGCTCCTGAGACGAAGCCCTACAGGATCAGCGCCGCGAGCTTCCTGCGCTGGTACAGCGCGTCGCCGAACTGGCTCTCGCCCCAGATCGCCCGGCGACGATAGAGCCCGGCGTCGCACTCGTAGGTGAAGCCGTAGCCGCCGTGGAACTGGATCGCGCGGTCGCCGGCGAACGCGAGCGCCGGCCCGGCGGCGGCCTTCGCCATGCGCACGGCGACCTCGCCCTCCTCGCCCTTCTCGAACGTGTGCGCCGCGGCGTAGACGTGCGAGCGCGCCTGCTCGACGCGCACGTGCGCGTCGACCGTGGTGTGCTTGAGCGCCTGGTACGCGCCGATCGGGCGACCGAACTGCTTGCGCGTGACCAGTCGCTCGACCGTGGTGTCGATGCAGGCCGCACCCGCGCCCACCATCTCGGCGCTCGCGAGCAGCGCACCGGCCAGCTCGATGCGCGCGAGCGCCGCCGCGACGCGGTCGCCGTCGAGCAGCGCGCGCTCGGCCACGCGCACGCCGTCGAGAGCGAGCGCGAACGAGCGCCGCGTCTCGTCGATGACGATCTCGCGCCGGGGCGTACACGCCGCGAGCGCTTCGGCATCGAGCAGCACGAGCGCCGGCGTGCCGTCGAGCAGCACCGACACGACGGCCCACTGCGCGACGTGCGCGTCGAGCACGAAGCACTTCGTCCCCTGCAGCACCAGCGCGTCGCCCTCGCGCGAGGCCGTGCATCCGCCATGCGCGGGATCCCAATCGCCCCCGGGCTCGCTCAGCGCGATCGTGGCCGGGGCGCCCGCGGCGATCTTCGGCAGCGCCTCGGCCTGCTGCGCCTCGGTGCCCGCCGCGAGCAGCAGCTGCGCCGCGAGCGTCGTGGGCACGAAGGGGCCCGCCATCAGGCAGCGCCCCATCTGCTCGACCACCGGCACCACCTCGGCCAGCTCGAGGCCGGCCCCGCCGTGGGCCTCGGGGATCGCGATGCCGAGCCAGCCGAGCTCGGCCATCTCGGCGAACACCGCGGGGTCATGGCCCGTCTCGTCTTCGATCAGCTCGCGTACGCGCGCGACCGGCGACTTGTCGCGGCAGTACTTGGAGGCCGACTCGAGCAGCTCGGCCTGCTCGTCACTGATGCCGATGCGTCCTTCGCGCTCACTCATCGCTTGTCCCTCGCCTTCTCGCCCGCGTTGTGCTTCGGCAGGCCGAGCACGTGCTCGGCCACGATGTTGGCCTGCACCTGGCTCGTGCCGCCGCCGATCGTCGCCGAGAAGGCATTGAGATACGCGCGTTGCCACAGGCCACCGTCGACGGCCTCGGGGTCGTCGATCCAGTAGCCGCCCTTCGCGCCCTGCATCGTGATCGCGAACTCGTTGAGCCGCCGCACGAACTCGGTGTTCATCAGCTTGCCCGAGAGCGGCAACGACATGGGCCGCTCCTGCACCAGCGGCCCGATCGCCGCGCGCGCCATCGAGAGCTGGATGCCGCGTCCCTCGATCATCAGCTCGACGAGCTTGTCGGCGACGACCGGGTCCTCGGCCGCCGGTCGCCCGCCGCGCAGCACCCGGTTCGCGAGGTCGATCGTGCCTTCGTGATCGGGCACCGTGATCGAGAAGCCGCCCGCCTGCCCGCCCCGCGCGCTGCGCTCGTACTCGAGGGTGCGCATCGCGACGGCCCAGCCCTGCCCCTCCTCGCCCATCAGGCAGTCGGCGGGGATCCGGGCGTCGGTGAAGTACGTCTCGGTGAAGCCGTACTCACCGGTGAGCTTGCGGATCGGCACCGCCTCGACACCGGGCACGTTCATCGGCGCCAGGAAGAACGAGAGCCCTGCGTACTTGTTCGGCGCCTCGGGGTTCGTCCGCGCCAGCAGGATCATGTACTTCGCGTAGTTGCCGTGGGTCGTCCACGTCTTGGTGCCGTTGATGACCCACTCGTCGCCGTCGCGCACGGCGCGGGTCTGGGCGTTGCCGAGATCGCTGCCGTTCTCGGGCTCGCTGAAGCCCTGGCACCAGATGTCCTCGGCCGAGAGGATGCCCTTGATGTAGCGGCGCCTCTCCTCCTCGGTACCCATGTCGAGGATCAGCGGGCCGGCCCAGCTCAGCCCGATCGTGTTCATCATGATCGGGCTGTCGTGGCGCTTCATCTCGTCGGTGGCGACGTCCTGGAATGCCTGATGCAGGCCGCCGCCGCCGTACTCGGCGGGCCAGGCCGCGCCGAGGTAGCCGGCCTCGTACACCTTGCGCTGCCAGTCGCGGAGGAAGTCGAACTGCTGGTCGGTGCCGACCTCCATGAAGGTGAGCGGCAGCATGAAGCCGGGGTCGGGCGGGACGTTCTCGGCGAACCACGCCGAGCACTGGGCGCGGAAGTCGTCGAGCTCGTTCTGGGGCGGTCTCGGCATCGGGGCTCCTCGTCGGCCGGGCGTTTCGACCCGCCTCGGCCGGATCCCCGATGTTAGTCGTCCGCTGCGCCCGGGACACCCGCGTCGGGCGCGCTCCCATCGGCGTTGAGCCCGCGCTCGGCGCGGCTCGCCATGACCTCGACGCGGTACTCGCAGTCGATGCACTGGCGCATGGCGCGCTTCATGTTCTCGTTCTGCGTGCGCAGCCGCTCGACCTCGGCGCGCAGGGCGACGGGGTCGTCGTTCGAATCACCGCCCGACAGGCGGCGCAGCAGACCGCGGATCACGCGCTCGGCTTCCAGCTCATGCGCGCGGTGCACGCCGTCTCGGGCAGGTGCGGCTCGAACTCCATCTTGAGCGCCGTGTCCTCGCCGTTCATCAGCGCCTCGAACGCGCCCTTGCAGATCAGCAGGCACCCCTCTTCGGGCAGCTTGTCGGGGTTCGGCAGGTCTTCGCGCCGGCCGCAGACGTGCCAGGCGCAGTCGGGGATGTACATCGTGACCTTGCCGCCGGCGGGATCGTACTCGGTGATCTTCGCAGGACCGGTGAGGAAGCCCGCCGGGTTGAACATGTCGAACATCAGCGTCTGCAGCCACGTCGGCTCGGTCGATCCGTCCTGCGCGCGCTTCGTCTTCTTCTTCGTCTTCTCGGCGGGCTCCTTCGCCATGCCGTCCATCATGTCGAAGAACTCGGCCGAGTTCTCGCGGCCGAGCGCGGCGGCGGTGCCGACGACGATGCTCTCGTACTGCTCCTGGCTGAAGTGCTTGCGCAGCTCGAGCAGCGCCCACTCGACCTCGCGCACGAAGTTGCCGTAGCGCTTGCGCCAGCGTTCACGAGGCGAATCGAAGAGCCGGATCCTCTCGCGGCGCGTCTTGATCTCGGCCCAGCCGCGGTCGATCTCCTCGGGGTCGGCGCTCATCCGCAGGATCGGCAGGAAGGTGTAGGGCACGAGCGGACCGGCCCGATCGACCAGCATCCGCTTCGACATCACCATGTCGATCCAGGCCTGGGGCCCCCACTTGTAGAGGAGCCCCCCCTGCTGGCCGGGCGTCGAGCGTGCGCGGTCGGCATCCGACGTGGAGCTCGAAGGGGACGAAGAGAGCGGAGCGGATTCGCTGGCCATGGGCTCACCTCCCGGCGTCGGCTCGAGGCGCGTCGCCATGCGGAGGGTAGCAGTCGGTCGGTGCGAGTTCGCGTTGCACGCGTCTTGCGTCACGCGTGTGGGGTCGGAAGGGCCGCGCGCAAGGTGACGACATCCGAGGCTTCGGATCCGACAAACGACTTCGAGACGTCCAGGACCGCCGCGCGGAGAGGGCCGCCTACTCGCTCGCGCGCGCCGCCAGATAGTCTCGAGCGCGCTGCTCGATCACGTCGTTGGTGATGCCGGCGCGACGCCCCACGGCGATCGCGTCGTCGACGGCGAGACCGTGCTGCGTCACCAGGTGCGTCGCGAGCCAGCCGCCGACCCGATTCGACGTGCTGCAGTGCACGAGGATCTTGTCGGGGTGGCGCTCGGCGACGAGCGCTTCGATGCGCGCGAACGCTTCGGGGTCGAAGGCGTCGCCCGTGACGGGGACGTTCTCGTAGGCGAGGCCGAGCCCCTCGACGACGGCGCGCTCGTCCCAGTCGCGCTCGCCGGGCGCGCGCAGGTCGATCACCGCGACGACGCCCGCCGCCTTCGCGGCCTCGAAGCCCGCCGCGTCTGGCTGGTCGGCAAAGTAGAGATGGTGCAGCCGGGTCACGCGCGTGGCGGCGCCCCAGGTCATGGGCCCCTCCACGTCGTCGGGCGTGATCGCCTCTTCGCCCGCGGCGGGCCAGGCGATCGAAGCGACGAGCAGACACATGCCGATCACGCGGGTGAGCCGGGCGCTCATGTCGGTGTCCTCTCGCGTGCGCACTAGATCCCGCTCCCCTGCAAGGCATCGAGCCCACCCTCGAGGTGCGACTCGATCCCGCCGCAGACGAGCGAGCAGAGCGTCTCGATGTTCGGGTCGACGATGCGATAGACCGCGAGCTTGCCGTCGCGGCGGCGCGCAACGACGCCCTCGCGGCGCAGCAGCCCCAGGTGCCGCGAGACGTTCGTCTGCGACATGCCCGACGCCTCGACGAGATCCTGCACCGACATCTCGCCGCGCATCAGCAGGTTCAGCAGGCGGATGCGGGAGGGGTCCCCCAGGGCGCGGAAGCGCGCTGCGACGAGCGCGATCGCGTCCTCGCTGAGCGGCGGCTTCCCCGACTGACTCTTCCTGGCTGCCATGACGGGAGATTATATTGACAATCACGCATACGTCAATATGATCAGGCGTGAATTTCGCTTCGCCAGGAGGCCCCCATGGCCCACGACGACGCCAGGTCGCGCGCCGACGACTCGTTCCTCTCACGGATCGTCGACGTCTTCCTGCACAACGACATCGCGCCGCTGCTGATCCTGATCTCGTTGATCGGGGGTCTGGTCGCGCTCTATCTCACGCCGCGCGAGGAGGAGCCGCAGATCGTCGTGCCGCTCGCCGACGTGATCGTCGAGGCGCCCGGGCTGCCCGTCGACGAGGTCGAGCGCCTCGTCTCGACTCCGCTCGAGAAGCTCCTGCACCAGATCGACGGCGTCGAGTACGTCTACTCCATGAGCCATCCGGGCCGGGCGATCATCACGGTCCGCTTCTACGTCGGCGAGGATCGCGAAGACAGCCTCGTCAAGATCTACAACAAGATCGACTCGAACACCGACCTCGTGCCCGCTGCGGTCACGGGCTGGGTGGTGAAGCCGCTCGAGATCGACGACGTGCCGATCCTCATCGTCACGCTCTGGAGCGACGACCCCGAGCGCGTCGACGACTTCGGCCTGCGCCGCATCGCCGAAGAGGTCGAGATCGAGCTGCAGTCGGTGCCGCGCACGAACCGCGTGCACGTGGTCGGCGGGCGCCCCCGGGCGATCCGCGTCGAGCTCGACCCCGAGGCGCTGGCCGGGCGCCAGATCTCGCCGCTCGAGGTCGCCGACGCGCTGCGCGTCTCGAACACCCGCGCCCGGGCGGGCACCTACGATCGGCGCGACGCCTGGACCCCGGTCGACGTCGGCGGTCTGCTGCG
>JAAUYD010075048.1_pt1 | contig 12866 bp, 11 predicted proteins | sample 7278101 | NCBI WGS metagenome assembly JAAUYD01 (sample SAMN14350128, study PRJNA611818) | marine sediment metagenome | isolation source: surface marine sediment (0.6m) | place: French Polynesia: Moorea | collected 2018-08 | reverse complement strand
TTCCCCGGCTCGAAGAACGCCGTTCACAGGCATCGGGCACCATGAGCGGCGGTGAACAACAGATGCTGGCCATCGGCCGTGCCTTCATGAGCGGCCGCCGTTTGATGCTGCTGGACGAACCCTCCATGGGATTGTCGCCGCTGTTGATGATGAATGTGTTTCAGGCGCTCAAGGAGATCAACCGGCAGGAGGGCACGGCCATCTTGCTGGTGGAGCAGAATGCCCGGCTGGCACTGAAGTTTTCCCAAAAGGGCTACGTGCTGGAAAATGGGAACCTGGTGCTGGAAGGCGATTCCGACACACTGATCAACGATCCTGAGGTTAAAAAGGCCTATCTGGGCGGATGAGCGGATCGATACGCATCTCAGCCGGGGAATCTCATTTGGTTTGAGCTTGGTTATTTGGTTTTTGTCGTTTGGATTCGATGATGGCAATCTGTTATTCCCGGTATACCGGGTTAAGGAGTTTCCATGCTTCGTGCAGCAGTAATCGGCGCCACCGGATACGCCGGGGCCGAATTGGTCAGAATCCTTGCCGGTCATCCGAATGTGGCCCTGTCGGTAATCACCTCACGGCAGCATGCCGGCATTCCCTTTGATACGATCTATCCCGCATTGAACGGGTTCGTGAATCTGGATTGTGCGGACAGTGACCCGGCAGCCGCGGCAAAAGATGCCGATGTTGTCTTTCTCGCGCTGCCGCACAAGGCTTCCATGGCCATGGTTCCCGACCTTTTGGACGCCAAACGACGGGTGGTGGACCTCTCAGCGGACTTCAGGTTCAGCCGCCGTGACACCTATGAGGCCCACTACCAGGCCCACACCTGCGCCGAATTGCTGGACAGGGCGGTTTACGGGCTGTGCGAAATCTATGGCGATCAGGTGGCGGTCTCAGACCTGATCGGCAACCCGGGCTGTTATCCCACCAGTGTGCTGCTGCCTCTGCTGCCGCTGGTCAAAGAAAAGCTGGTCGATCCGATGACCGTCATCGCCGACTGCAAATCCGGGGTCAGCGGGGCCGGCCGCGAAGCCACGGCCACGACCCATTTTTGCCATGTCAACGAATCCTTCAAAGCCTACAAAGTGGGCGGGCACCGTCACACGCCGGAGGTCGAGGAGAATATTTCCCGTTTCGCGGGGGTAGCGGTAAAAATCACGTTTGTACCCCACTTGATGCCCATGACCCGGGGTATGGAAAGTACGGTCTATGTGACGACCGCTTCGAACGCCGATGAAAGGCAAATCCGGCAGTGTCTTGAATCCCACTACCACGATAAGCCTTTCATCCGCCTGCTGCCCGGCGGCCGCTTCCCGGACACCTTGCATGTCAAGGGAACCAACTTCTGCGATATGGGTTGGGCGGTGGATCCTGGCAGTGGCCGGCTGATCCTGATGTCAGCCATCGACAACCTGGTCAAAGGCGCGGCAGGGCAAGCCGTGCAAAACATGAACCTGATGTTCGATTTGGATGAAACCGCCGGTCTAAAAGGCGTTCCCTATCCGTTGTAGCTGCAGCGACCATTTCCAACGAGATCGCTTGGTTGACATCCACGCCGTTTTGAACTAAACAAGGGGCGATTTCATCACGGGCAAAGCCGTGTCCTTGCCATTTCATGATTTACAATCCATCGTTTTTTGAAAATGCCAATGGCTTTTCATTTGAACCATTTCGCACCGAAACCATCAATGTGAAAGGAGACTGGAGATGACAGCAACGCTTATCAAAGGGACTGAGATCCGGGAGCAGATCCTTGAAGAAATTACCGCCGAGGTAAAACAGATCAAGGAATCGCACGGTGTGGTACCCGGTCTGGTCACCATCCTCGTGGGAGAAAGCCCGGCATCGATTTCCTACGTGACCCTGAAAATCAAAACCGCTCACCGCGTCGGATTCAAGGAAGTTCAGGACAACCAGTCGGTGGACATCCCGGAGGCGGATCTGTTGGCGCTGATTGAGAAGTACAACCAAGATGAAAGCATTAATGGCATTCTGGTTCAACTTCCCCTGCCCAAGCACATCGATGAGAAAAAGGTTCTCAATGCCATCGATCCGGACAAGGATGTGGATGGCTTCCACCCGGTCAACGTGGGACGCCTGATGATTGGCGGCGACGAAGTCAAGTTTCCCCCCTGCACGCCTGCCGGCATCCAGGAGATGATCGTGCGTGCCGGCGTCGAGACGAGCGGTGCCGAAGTCGTCGTGGTGGGCCGATCCAACATCGTCGGCAAACCGATAGCCAACATGATGTTCCAAAAGGGCCCCGGTGCCAACGCCACCGTTACCGTCGTTCACACCCGCACCAAAGACCTGGCCGGCCACTGCAAACGTGCCGATATCCTGATCGTTGCCGCCGGTGTGCCGGATCTGGTGAAGCCGGAGTGGATCAAGCCCGGTGCCTGTGTCATCGATGTCGGTGTCAACCGTGTGGGTGAAAAAATAAGTGAGAAGACTGGCAAGAAGATCGCGATCCTTAAAGGCGACGTTGACTTCGATGCCGCCAAAGAGATTGCCGGCTCCATCACCCCGGTTCCCGGGGGTGTGGGTCCCATGACCATTACCATGCTAATGCTTAACACCCTGAAGTCACTCAAGTTCAAACTGGGTATCGCATAGGCGATGGAAAGAGTACTTCCCTCGGCTTGGACCGATCCATTTGTCAATTAAAATGGGCAGTTAAAAGGAAGCAAGGGCTACCGTGGTATTGACATGAGGTCTTTAGCATGGTAGCCTTTTTTTTGCTTGGGCTAATTCAGTGGGCAACCAATTGATATTTATATATAAAACGGTTTGCTCGCATTTTTGGGGGAAGTGGTGGTGGCCAAAAAAATATCGCTTATCATCCTGAGCAACTCGGGAACGACGGTCAAACAGCTGGCCGTCCCCGTCGGCATGATCGTGGTTTTGGCTTTGGTGGGCGCTTTGATTGCGGCGTTGATCGGTATCTCCCTGCATGATTACCGGGTTCTTCGACAATCGCTTGACACCAATCAGCATGTGACCCAAATCATTGACGAGCAACGCGAAGAGATCGGACAACAGCGGTTGCAGATTCAATCGTTCGCCCATCAAATCAATGCGCTCAAAGAGAAGCTGATCCGGTTGGACCGCTTCGAGGAAAAGATTCGCGTGATTGCCAATCTTTCGTCCAGTCAAACCGACGACAACCTTTTCGGAGTGGGCGGGACAGCTCCTGAAGATTTGGAACCGCGACTTGAGCTGACCCAACGGCACGAGGGGCTGATGCGTGAAATGCACCAGCAGGTGGATGAATTGGACACGGCCTACCAGCGCCAGGAAGAGAGCTTCGACAACTTGCTGGACAAATTGGAAGGTCAACGCAATCTGCTGGCGTCAACACCGGCCATTCGACCCGCTGGCGGTTGGATGACCTCCCGTTTCGGCCACCGCGTTTCTCCGTTTACCGGCCGAAAAGAGTTCCATAAAGGTGTGGACATCGCCAATCGAAAGGGAACCGCCGTCATGGCTACCGCCAATGGCATCGTCTCCTTTGTGGGTCACAAGGGCACCATGGGCAAGGTGCTTGTCATCGATCACGGCCATGGCATGATCACCCGCTACGCCCATCTCAGCGAGGCTTTGAAGAAACAAGGCGAGAAGGTCGAACGCGGTGACATCATTGCCCAGATGGGCAACAGTGGCCGCACCACCGGTCCTCATCTGCATTATGAGGTTCACCTCAACGGCATTCCCGTTAATCCCGTCACGTATATCTTGAATTGACCAAGCAGGTGTCATACCGACCGCCTCAGCGAATTCCCCGATTCGTCATTCTGGCCTGTCCTGCCGTTCGTGTCCCGACACGAACGGTCTCGTGCGGTGGATCGCCCTTATGGCTTGAGTGGTCCGGCAAAATGGTTTAACATACCCGCGCCTCGACACCGGGGTGAATCGCCGAATTCGATTCGCGTGCCATCCACGTCCGGAGACACGACCCGGTCGATTTAATTGGAGATTGAATAGATGATTGGCAAAATTCTAACCCAGATGTTCGGCAGCAAGAACGAACGTGAACTGAAAAAACTTCAACCCGTCGTGGAAGCCATCAATGCGCTGGAGCCAGAGATGAAGGCCATGAGCGACAACCAGCTCAAAGATCAGACGCCGCGGCTCAAGACGCGCCTGGACAACGGGGAACCGTTGGATGATCTGCTGCCCGAAGCCTTTGCCACGGTCAGGGAAACCGCTTTTCGCGCCCTGGGCATGCGTCCCTACGACGTACAGCTCATCGGCGGCATGGTGCTCCATGACGGAAAAATTGCCGAGATGAAGACCGGTGAAGGCAAGACCCTGGTGGCCACCTTGCCCGCCTACCTCAATGCACTGGGCGGGCGCGGGGTTCATGTAATCACTGTCAACGATTACCTGGCGCGGCGTGATACGGAGTGGATGGGGCAGATCTACACCTTTTTGGGTATGTCGGTGGGAACGATCCAACACGGCATTGACGACCGGCAGCGCAAAGCAGCCTATGGCGCGGACATCACCTACGGGACCAACAATGAGTTTGGTTTCGACTATCTGCGTGATAACATGAAATTCGATGCACAATCGCTGGTCCAGAGGGATCTTCATTTTGCCATCGTGGATGAAGTGGACAGTATCCTTGTCGATGAAGCCCGGACGCCCCTGATCATTTCCGGTCCTGCCGAGAAGTCGACTCAGCTGTACTACCGGGTCAATGGAATAATCCCCAAATTCAAAGCGGAGGTGGACTACAAGATCGACGAAAAGGCCCGAAGTGCCGCCCTCACCGAAGCGGGCGTGGCCCACGCCGAGCAACTGCTGGGCGTGGAAAACCTTTATGACCCGAGCAATATCGAGCTGCTTCACCACACCAACCAGGCCCTTAAAGCCCACACCCTGTTCAAACGCGATGTGGACTACATCGTCAAGACGGGCGAGGTGATCATCGTCGATGAATTCACCGGGCGACTCATGCCCGGCCGACGGTACAGCGAAGGTCTGCATCAGGCACTGGAAGCCAAGGAGAATGTCAGGATCGAGAACGAGAACCAGACCCTGGCCACCATCACCTTCCAGAATTACTTTAGGATGTACGACAAATTGGCGGGCATGACCGGTACGGCGGACACCGAGGCGGCCGAATTCAAGAAAATCTACAACCTTGACGTGTCTGTGATACCCACCAACATGCCCATGATCAGAACCGACTTTCCCGATGTGATCTTCAAGACCCGCCGGGAAAAGTTCAATGCCGCTATCGAGGAGATCAAGGCACTCAACCGGACAGGCCAGCCGGTGCTGGTGGGTACGGTTTCCATCGACATCTCCGAACAATTGGCCAAAAAACTGAAAAAACAAGGCATCTCCCACGAGGTGCTCAATGCCAAGAATCACGAGAAGGAGGCGGAAATCATCGCCATGGCCGGCCAGAGGGGGGCGGTCACGATTTCCACCAACATGGCCGGGCGCGGCACCGACATCGTTCTGGGTGAGGGCGTTACCGAGTTGGGCGGCCTGCATATCCTGGGCACCGAGCGCCACGAGAGCCGGCGCATCGACAATCAGCTGCGCGGCCGCTCCGGACGCCAGGGGGACCCGGGTTCTTCCCGCTTCTATCTGGCACTGGAGGATGACCTGCTGCGCATTTTCGGCGGCGAGCGCATTACCGGTATCATGGAGCGCCTGGGGATGGAGGAGGGCGAACCCATCGAGCACAACCTGATCAGCCGGGCCATCGAGAATGCCCAATCGAAGGTGGAGGCGCACAACTTTGACATCCGCAAGCACCTGATTGAGTATGACGACGTCATGAATCAGCAACGTGAGGTCATCTACAAACAGCGCCGCGATTTGCTGACCGGCGTTGACCTCAAATCCACCATTGAGGACATCATGATGGAGTCGGCCGAGAAGATCGGCGCCAATTTTGCTGATGAGCGAGCCCTTCCTGAAGATTGGGAGTGGGAGGCCATTTCAGACGCTGTCTTCCAGCAGTTCAATTTCCGCTTGGCCAAATTGGATGATAACAGCCTGGACGGACTGACGGAAGCGGGGTTGATTCAAGAGATATACGAGCAGGCGCACGCGGTCTATGCGAAGAAAGCCGATATGCTGGGCGCGGAGGAGGATTTCCGCCAACTGGAGCGGATGGTGATGCTTCAGACCGTGGACAATTTATGGAAGGATCACCTGCTCTCCATGGACCATCTCAAGGAAGGCATTGGGCTGCGCGGCTATGCCCAGCAGAATCCCCTGCTGGTATACAAAAAAGAAGGTTTCGATATGTTTCAGGAGACCATTGACCGCATCAAGTCCGAAACGTTGGGCATCCTCTTTCGTATACAGCTGGCAGAACCGGACCACATCGATAACCTGCAACAGCCGAAGGAACAAAAAATGATCTTCTCCGGCGGCGGCGATGCGCCGGCCGCCAAGAAACCGGTCAAAAGAAAATCAGAAAAAATCGGCCGCAACAGCCCGTGTCCGTGCGGTAGCGGGAAGAAGTATAAAAAGTGCTGCGGGAGATAGCGTGAATTCAGCATTCAGAACCCAATGAACCCAATGAACCCAACAACGATCGGCATTCTTTCCGACACCCACGGCATGCTCCACCCGGCGGTTGAAAGGGCCCTTGAAGGATGCCATCACATTTTGCATGCCGGTGATGTCGGCAATGGAAAGGTGTTGACGAGGCTGAAGCAAATCGCTCCGGTAATGGCTGTCCGCGGAAACATGGATTACGGTTCGTGGTCCACTGGACTGCCTGTCCAAGAGATGGTGGAGATCCAGGGCATTTTTTTTTACATTTTGCATGATCTGTACGATCTGGACGTGGACCCGTCTGCGGCCGGAATCCATGTGGTCGTCAGTGGACACACCCACCATCCTAAAATTTTTAAAAAAAATGGCGTCATTTTCATCAATCCGGGAAGTGCCGGTCAGCGTCGGTTCAATTATCCGTTGTCGGTTGCCATCGTAAGTATTGAAAACGGTGCCGTGATCCCTCGTATTGTTGAAATCGATCGGTGAACTGGCGGCATCCCGAACCATCGACGTGACGCCGATGGCAAACCGATTCGACGAAATCCGATCTCCCCGCCCCCCCTTTCGGTCAAGAAAGGCACTTTACAATCCATATCTGCGATGATTATACTCAAAACAGATGAATATGGTCAGTTCATTGCCAATCGTTAAAGGAAACCAATGATTCCGTTTGGTGATGACGGACCGTTGGTTTAAACGACCGCTACGGACTTAAACCGCAGGCTTTGTACTGATCGCTTCATGCGGTCGGATGCGCCAAGCCCGGCAGTTGCGACCCCATATGGCCAGTGACCGTTACCAGACAGAAGAGCTAATCGGTTCAGAGACCCGGGATGAAACCAGGGAGCCACCCATGTACCGGGTGCTGTTGCACAATGACGACTACACCACGATGGAGTTTGTCGTCGAGATTCTGATGTACGTTTTTAACAAATCGCCTGAATCGGCGGCCAAAATTATGTTGAATGTCCATCAAAAGGGCATTGGGGTCTGTGGGAGCTACTCCCGTGAAATTGCCGAAACCAAGGTCGATACGGTTCACAATCTTGCCCGTGAAAGCGGCTATCCGCTGCGCTGCAGCATGGAACAGGAATAGACTATGATCAGCAAAGAACTCAGCGCCACATTGGGCTTTGCGGTTCGCGAGGCCAAAAAACGGCGGCATGAATACGTCAGTGTTGAACACGTGCTTTTTGCCATTTTACATGACCGTTCAGGACTTGAAATCGTTGAAAAGTGTGGTGGAAATGTCGAAAACATCAAAGCCAATCTGGAAATGTTCTTCAACGACAACATCGAGATGCTTCCTGAAGAGAGCGAATACGTGCTCCAGCAGACCATCGGCTTTCAGCGGGTGATTCAGCGGGCCGTCAACCATGTTCGCACGGCCGAAAAAAAAGAGGTGGCCGTCAGCGATATCCTGGCCTCCATATTCATGGAAAAAGATTCTCATGCGGTCTATTTCCTGCACGAAGAGGGAATTTCCCGGCTGGATGTGCTGCGGAACATCTCTCACGAAATGCCATCGGAGATGTCCGGCGCGGCGTCTGAAACCGATGCACCCGCCGAACAGAAAACGGTCAAGAAGAAGTCCAGTCCGCTGGAAGCCTACACGATGAACCTGATTGACCAGGCGGCCAAAGGTCGCCTGGACCCACTGATCGGCCGGGAACTGGAAATGGAGCGCACCATGCAGGTGCTCTGCCGGCGCAGGAAAAACAACCCCATTTTCGTAGGCGACCCGGGTGTGGGGAAAACGGCCATGGCCGAAGGCTTGGCTCAGAAAATCTGGAGCGGTGAGGTGCCGGACCTGCTCAAAGAGGTTCGGATTTTTTCGCTGGATCTGGGCGGCATGCTGGCCGGATCGAAATTCAGGGGTGATTTCGAGCAGCGCCTCAAGGGTGTCGTGGCCGAACTGAAAAAACGCAAGAATGCCATCCTTTTCATCGACGAAATTCATACCATCGTGGGGGCCGGCGCCACCAGCAGCGGATCCATGGATGCCAGCAACATTCTCAAGCCGTTTCTCTCCACCGGTGAACTGCGATGCATCGGCTCCACGACCTACGAGGAATACAAGAACCATTTCGAGAAGGACCGCGCCCTGTCCAGGCGATTTGAAAAGATCGATATCCTGGAACCACCGGTCAAAGAATCCATTAAGATCCTCAAAGGACTGCGTACGCGTTACGAGGCGCACCACGAGATTCAATACACGGATGCGGCGCTAAAAGCGGCATGTGAGCTGTCGGCCAAATACATCAACGATCGATTCTTGCCGGACAAGGCCATCGATGTCATCGATGAAGCCGGGGCGGCCATCCGTCTCAGCGGTGCCACCAATCGCAAGAAGATCCACCCGCTGGATATTCAAAAGATCGTTTCCAAGATTGCCCGTATTCCCGCGGTCAATGTCTCTACGCCGGACAAGACCAAATTGGAAAATCTGGCCGACCAGCTGCGCCGTGTCGTGTTTGGCCAGGACGCTGCCATCGATTCCCTGGTGACCGCGATCAAGCGCTCGCGGGCCGGGTTGGGGCAACCGGAAAAGCCTGTGGGTTCGTTCCTTTTCACCGGCCCCACCGGTGTCGGCAAAACCGAAGTGGCCCGGCAGGTGGCCCGACAGCTGGATGTGGAGTTCATGCGCTATGATATGAGCGAGTACATGGAAAAACATGCCGTGGCCCGGCTGATCGGTGCGCCCCCCGGATACATCGGGTTCGACCAGGGCGGTCTGCTCACCGACGGCGTGCGCAAACACCCCTATTGTGTTTTGCTGCTGGACGAAATCGAGAAGGCCCACGAAGACCTGTTCAATATTTTGCTGCAAGTGCTCGACCATGCCACCCTGACGGACAACAACGGCAAAAAAGCGGATTTTCGCAATGTGATCGTCATGATGACCTCCAACGCCGGTTCGCGCGAGATGAGCAGTGCCACCATCGGCTTTGGCGATCCCAAAGGCGATTCGACCGGAAGGGGCAAAAAGGCCATCGAAAAAATTTTCAGCCCTGAGTTCAGAAACCGCCTGGACGGCATTATCACTTTCAACGCCCTCGACCGTGAGATCATGGCCTTGATCGTCGATAAATTTATGCAAGAGTTCACCGACCAGCTGGCGGTTAAAAAAGTTTCCCTGGTTTACTCGGAAAAGGTAAGAAAATGGCTGGCCAAAAAAGGTTATGACCCCCAATACGGGGCCCGGCCCCTGGCACGCGTCATCCAGACCGAAATCAAAGATGTGCTGGCGGAAGAAATCCTCTTCGGCAAACTGGAGAAGGGTGGCGCGGTTAAGCTGGATATGAAAGCCGACGAATTGCTCTTCAACTACAGCTGATCGCTCATGATGCCAAAGGCTTCGTGTCGTCATCCAATTCAAGTTTCACTTACCGCAGGCAAAGCATGATACCATGCGCGTCGGGATCATGACGTGCAAATATTTTTACGCATTTTTCCTATGCGCCATCAGCGTTGAGCGGTGAGCCATCCCATGCCCGTTTTCACCCTCTCCAAAAAGCTCTCCTTTCCGCCACCGCATCTCGCCATCAAAGAAGGCCTATTGGCCGTGGGCGGCGACCTGAGTGCAGAACGGATCCTGTTGGCATATCGCCAAGGCATATTCCCCTGGTACAGTCCGGGTGAGCCCATCCTTTGGTGGTCGCCGGACCCGCGACTGGTGCTTTATCCGGATGAACTAAGAGCTTCGAAATCACTTCGAAAACTCATCAAGCGGAAAACATTCCGTATCACTTTTGACACCGATTTTGACGCCGTGATTCGGGGATGCGCCGAAGCAAAAAGAGCATATGGCGAGGGGACATGGATCACCGATGAGATGAAAGATGCCTATCGTCAGCTGCATCGGCGGGGATTTGCCCATTCGGTGGAGGCTTGGCAGGATGAACGCCTTGCCGGCGGGCTGTACGGCGTTGCCCTCGGTCGCGCGTTTTTCGGCGAGTCTATGTTTAGCCGGGTCAGCAATGCCTCCAAAGTTGCCTTGGTTACGCTTGTTGAGAATCTAAGGCGTCTCGACTTCAAGCTAATCGATTGCCAAGTGAGAACCAATCATCTCATCCGTTTCGGCGCCCGCGAAATCCCGAGAAAGTTGTTTTTGGACCAGCTTGAAAAGGCGGTCGGCAGTTCAGGAATTGGCGTTGATCGATCCCAATAGCAGGGTATCACCCATTATCCACCATCCCGGGGCTTTGTTCAGGTAAGCATGGGGCATCCAATTTGAACGCCGGGGGGATTTGGGCAGGGTTGGCGGAATACGAGCATTGGGATATCTATTCCAGCAGTTCCAGAATGATGCGTTTTTTGCTCTTTCCGGAAGCGGCGTTCAGAATGGTTCGGATGGCTTGCACATTCTGACCCTTTTTCCCGATAATTTTTCCCAGATCCTGTTTGGCCACAGCCAGCTCGACGACGACGCTCTGCTGGCTCTCAATCTCATTTACCGATACCTGCTCCGGAAAATCAACAAGTGCCTTTGCTATCTCCTCGACCAGCTTCTTCATGGTGCCTCTCCCTGGGTATGATTATAGAAAATCTGGCGTCTCTCACTCAGCATCAGGTTGACCGGTTAAAACAAACTGGGTTTATTTCGTTGTTATCATCATCGGCTGAAATCGATGACAAGTCAATCCGTCTTAAAATATGGCTTCGGATCCCTCAGCCCCACTGCGAGGGAGCCGCCTACCGCAGGTATTTTACCAGCCCGCTGATGCCGCCTTTCCAAGAGCATCCCGCACTGTGCAGCACGGAAAAATCTTTCCCGGACAGGTCGGCACCCGAAGTTTCCGTGGGGAAGGGGACATGGTTCCAATCCACATGAAAATAGACGTTCTCACCGTTTTTATCTTTGATGAAAAATCGGTGGGTTCCACACTGCGGGCATAACAGATAGCGTTTTTTCATTGCGGGCTCCTGTTGATCAACAGCCCTGGTTATGGCACACCGGTCATGCGTGCCGCAGGTTTGCACCTATCCGCAATAAAACCCATTGTTACCCAAAAGCGTCGACGCTTTCATAGAGATGCCGAATCGGCTGGGAGAATGATCTATATTTGTAGCCTATCGCAACCGTTAACGCCGTGTCAACGGTGAGAGCCCATATTTGTCGCCCTCAAAAACAAGCCAGGAAAAGATCCAATGAGTACCGTTTCAGATTGGTGGTATTGTCGATAACCATCCTTTTGTCACACTTGTCCACCATTGGGCATTCGCTGGCTGTCGGTGGATATCCGGGCGGGGTGAATGGTGTGCGCAACGGCTGAAGGGATCAAAAAGAGAAAAGCGGACCGGGCCGGTTGAATTCCGGTCCGCTTTAACGACCATCGATGAGCGCGGTTTTGGGTTTAACCGATTTTCAGAATCAGCGAAGCACCACAGTCGCCGGCCGCACAACCCGTCCACAGCAGGTAACCGCCGCCCTGCATGACCGTCTCTTCAATGCCTTCGATGATCAGCCGGGTGGCTGTGGATCCTTGGGGGTGGCCGTAAACCACCGATGAGCCGAAGTTGTTGAAACCGTCAACGTCGATCTCCATCTTGCGGGCAAAATTGATGTCGTTGACCACAAAGGGGTTGTGGCTCTTGATGACCTTGATGTCGCCGATGGACAGACCTGCTTTTTCGAGGGCCATGCGGGCTGCCGGCACCGGTGCGGCGGCCATGTAGCCTTTCTTTTCTCTGGAAAATCCGTAGGCGATTATCTGGATGGGAACCGACGCATCGGCACTCAACTGGGCGGCCTCCTCTTGCGTGGTGACCACCATGGAGGCGTTGCCGTCGGCCGGATGGGTCTGGGCGCCGAAGCTCAACACACCACCGGGGACCAGCGGCTTGAGCTTGGCCAACCCCTCCGCCGTGGTGGGCATGATGCCTTCGTCTTCCTCCACGAGGATGCTCTTCTTCCGGGAGATCTGGATTTCGGCAGGGAACATGTACCGCTTTTGAAAGGCCCGATCGTCGGCGAGGGCCATTTGGTATTGCTCATAGCGGCGCAGAGCCAAGCGGTCGCAGTCTTCCTTGGTGATGCCTTCCTCTTTGGCGACATTTTCCGCCGTTTCCACCATGCGCAGTCCCACATTGGGATCGGCATTGAAGTTGTCCATCAGCCAGTTCTCGCTGATTACCTCACCGCCGGGACCCTTGGGATTGGGCCAGATGGTGTGGGGGCCGTTGGAGGTGCGGTCCGTGGTCAGCGAGAACTGGCTCATGGACAACTTCAACGCCGATCCGAACGTGGGCCTGCGCATGGTGGAAACGGCTGAAAACGTGGCTCGCGAGGAAGGTATCACCAAGGAAGACTGCGACCGCCTGGCCCTACACCGCTA
>JAAUYD010057022.1_pt1 | contig 12866 bp, 9 predicted proteins | sample 7278101 | NCBI WGS metagenome assembly JAAUYD01 (sample SAMN14350128, study PRJNA611818) | marine sediment metagenome | isolation source: surface marine sediment (0.6m) | place: French Polynesia: Moorea | collected 2018-08 | reverse complement strand
TTGGCACAATAAAGCTACATTATTTTGCTTACCTTTTATCGCTAAATTAAGCTTTTACTATTAATACTGAGTGATTAAAGTACATCAATTTTTATTGGTGCAAGATGTGAGCGCCCTACGAGGGGAAGTCAAAAGTAAAAAGTCAAAAATCAAAAGTATTGAACCCCCTCGCAACGAATGAAACTAGCACATTTTTTGGCTTTGGCTAAAACCTTTGCTATGTAAGGGTTTGAGAATGTGCTAGTTAGGAGTCAAGACCAATTACGAACAAGTTAAGTTTAATGTGAATTAAATTCATAAATTCAGAATTTTTAATATCAAGGTTTTCAAGAGTTCTTCTCAATTACCTTTGTGATTTTTCCAACAAAATGATGTCATTTCAGATTCTAAGTTCGCATAATGGGTTAATGATGGAACTATATAATAATTCATCCTCATTGCTGATTTCTGCGAAGTTTGATTAATTATTATAGATGTACACCCTGAGGTTTAATCTTTGCAGGGGTGTGTGAAAATCTATAGCTTGATAGTATCAATTTTAATATATTTATACTGTTTTGTTTTGTCGCAAAGGAATCTCAATCAAAAATTCCGATCCTTCCCCAGGTAAAGAACTACATTGTAAGCAACCGCCATGTTTCTCAGCAATAATTTGGTAGCTAATTGACATTCCCAAACCAGTACCCTTACCAACTGGTTTTGTAGTAAAAAATGGTTCAAACATTCGTTTTTGTACTTCTTTAGAAATACCCGGACCATTATCACTAATGCGAATCCTAACTTTATCTAAGCCATTTGTGTCAGTACAAATACAAATACGACTTGGATTTCCTTCGATGGCTGTTAAGCTACGTTTTCTGTCACGTTCCTCTAATGCATCAAGAGCATTAGAAAGAATATTCATGAATACTTGGTTGAGTTGACCGGGATAACATTCAACTTGTGGTATATCACTGTAGTTTTTCTCTACAATGATATCCATGTTCTCTCGTTTCGCTTTGAGTCTATATTGTAAAATTATGAGTGTACTATCAATACCCTCATGAATATCAAATTTTTTCTTTTCCACTTCATCCAAACGTGAAAAGTTACGTAAAGACAAGACTATCTCGCGAATACGTTGAGCACCCAGTTTCATCGATGAGAGAAGTTTGGGTAAGTCTTGACGCATAAACTCCAAGTCAATAGCTTCTGCTTCTTCCTGCACTTCTGGAATTGTGTTAGGATGATATTTCTCATAGATTTGTAATAACCCCAATAAATCTTGGATGTATCCATCGGCATGGTTGAGATTACCATAAATAAAATTAACTGGATTATTGATTTCGTGGGCTACACCTGCGACCAATTGACCTAAGCTAGACATTTTGTCGTTTTGGAGCAATTGATTTTGGGTTTTGTGTAATTTTTGTAGCATTTCTTCCAGGTCCCATCCCTTTTGCTGTAAATCAGCTTCTGCCTGCTTACAATCATGAATATCGATACATACACCCACCCATTCCTGAACGCTACCATCATCTGCAAAGATAGGAACTGCTCTTACAAAAAAGTGGCGATAGTCTCCCTGCTTAGTTTGGATGCGCATTTCTTCTTGATATAAGCTTTGAGACTTCAGTGCTTTTTGCCATGCTTGGGAAATGCGATCACGATCTTCTGGATGTAATAAATGCTTCCAAGCATCTCTCCTAAATTCCAACAACGATATTTGAGAATCGTTTCTCCTTGTCAAAATGTCTTGAATTTGACCTTGGGTATCAGCAGTCCAAACCAGTTGAGCGGAAGCTAAAACTAGAGAACGATATCGCTGTTCGCTACATCCAATTGCAGGGGTCTTGTTTGCCAGGATTCTTTGAGTTTTCTGAAGTTTGAAATCTGTTTGGTGGGGTTTAATATTTTTTATTTGAATTTCTAGATTTGCTTTGCCAAACAGGCTACGTGGCTGTGGTGGTTGTAAATTTATATCTTGTGAACTGATGTCTTTTGAATTGATATCTTGTGAATTGATATCTTGTGAATTGATATCTTGTGAATTGATATCTTGTGAATTTATACAAGCAGATATATTTGTTAAGTTTTTTTGGACTTGACTAGTTTCAGTTATATCCTGATGAAGCGACACATTTTGCAAGTGTTTTTGTACTTGACAAGTTTCAGTTATATCTCGACAACAACCTAAGATTGCAAATATCTGACCTTGGGAGTTACGTAGAGGTTGTTTCCGAGTCTGAAAAATTCGCTTTGAACCATCAGTGAGAGTTATTACATCTTGTTCTTTAGTAATAATTTTCCCTCTCAACACAATTCTATCTTCAATCCGAGAACCAGGAATACTTTCCAAGGAATTACCGAATATGAATTCATGGGAAAAACCCAATTCTAAATCATTTTTACCAATAATCGATTTTACTGTTTGACCCACTGCTCGTGCATAACTTTCATTAGCTAAGATGTAATTAAAATTTTCATCTTTGACAAAAATCCAATCAGGAGTTGCTGCTATGGCTGCATTCAGCAAGCTCACTTGAAGTTCAAGCTGCTCTAAAGTTTGTTCTGAGACCGTCGTAACTGGAGTAAGCTTTTGCATATGAAAGTGTCCATGCTTGCCAAGAATCTGTTGCTTAAATGACCCGTGCGCGAGCAAAAAAAAGTCAGTTGTCGAGGTCACTCTCTAATTAGAGTTCCCAAAATTTTCCTGGAATTCACATCCAGAAAGTCAAAATTAATACACATAATTTGAGATGTATTTAAAATACATTCTACAAAATTATATGATTTGTAAATACTCAATCATTGAGTATTTTTTTACACGGACAACTTACCTTTGTAGGGAGGATACAACAATTTAGAAGCCAGAAAAAATTGGCTTATGCAACACACTTTTATAATGAGAGAATTTATCAAATCCTGCTTTGCCATGATACTTGCTTATCCTGCTATTACCAACACCACCAAAAGGTAAAGTAGGAACACAATATTGCAATAAGGCATCGTTAAAACAAACGCCGCCAGAAGAAATTTTTTGTAGTATTTGTTTCTGCAAATGTTTATTTTGCGAAAATAAATATGATGCTAAGGACTTCGGTTGAGACTCGATCTCAGCGATCGCTTCGGTAATATCTTCATATGTTAGTACGGGTAAAATAGGACCAAATGCTTCTGAGAACATCAGTTCATCTTGCCAAAAAACCTGATTGTCATTACAATTTTGCCGACTTGTGCACTTCCTGTAAAAAATATGGTCGATTTTTTTGCTCACAGTTGCTGACTAATTTTTACATCACCTTCGATGACAGAAACATAGTCATAGTTAAATATTTTACCAGCAATTTTCGCCAGAAGACAACCAGTGTACGAAGCATATTCACAAGGCACATTTGCCTTTAAGGATTCTTACAATCAGAAATAGAAGATTAAGTTAAAATGGAGAGCTATAAACACTGGTTACTAATACTACTCTATGTTTGCCGAATAAATACTGGCTAATGCTGGTAGTCATTGCCAAATAATTTTGGTGTTTTTAGGTCCGATGGAGGTTTTGAGATGTTTGATAGCATACTCAATTTCTTGGTTTACTAAAACTATTTCTGAAGTAAATGCTTCTACTTCTAGTCTACCCAAACCTGCTTTTAGTGCTTGAAAAATAGCTTTTTCATGCAGGTTCATTACGATTTTAAGTGCTCTGAGTTTTTCCAGACTAAATTTGATACTTTTAGGTTGATCTTATTAAAAAAGCGTAGTTTTCTTTATAAGATCAGCAATAGATACTCGTAAATTCATGTTTGATTCCCCTTGTATATTTAATATTCCTTCATATTTAATCTTCCCTTATAAATGGTAATACAACAGATTTTCAATAATACTCCAAAAATTGATTAGATTAGGAGTTTAAATAACAGATAGCTAGTAATTTTTACAGTGTAAATATAGCTCTAAGTTATGGCTTTACCAAATCACAAATGGAATTAATTTCAGAAAGAAAATTATTTACTTACTGTTTCATAGGAATACTCACACTGAAAATGCTACCTTTATCTACTTCTGAAGCGACGACAATTTTACCTTGATGTGCTTCAGCAATACGACGAGAAAGATACAACCCTAAACCACTCCCAGAGTATTTGTGACTTCCAGGACGAAATCTTTCAAATAAAGTAGCTTGCTCTTCTGGCGAAATACCTTTCCCTGTATCTTCTACCTGTACTACGGCACTCATCGATGTAGTATTGGATACTAAACGTATGGATATCAACCCAATATCGGTAAATTTAATGGCATTTCCAACTAAATTGGTAAATAACCGATGTAACTCTAGGCGATCGCCCATTACCCTAACTGACTCCTTACTCAGTTCTAAATTGATTTTGAGTTGTTTGTCCTCTGCCAAAGGAGTTAATTCTTTTCCCACTTCATCAAGCAACTTGCATAAATCAACTGGTTGAAATGTTAAAGTTTTACGACCAGCTTCAAAACGATAAACTTCTAAGAGAGTATTAACCATTGCCAGCAAGTTACTATTACTACGAGCCATTGTCGATAACACTTCTTTCATTTGTGGCGATAGTTCCCCTAAAGCGCCTTGCAAACAAAGTCCCATCATTCGTTCTGCAGCGACTAGAGGGGTGCGTAAGTCATGGGTGAGTCGAGAAACAAAATCTTCTCTTTGGCGGGCAATTTCATCGCGTTCGTCAATACTATGTTTGAGCCGAAGAAGCGATCGCACTCTCGCAAGTAGTTCATCTACTGTTACGGGTTTGCGGATAAAATCATCAGCACCCAAATCTAACCCCTGTGCAACATTTGGGGAATCATGGGCTGTAATGAGCAAAATAGGCATGAATTTTAGCTCACTGTTTTTTCTGATATTTTTTGTCACTTCATAGCCATCCATCCCTGGCATCATTAAATCTAGTAATACTAAATCAAAAGGAGAATTTCCAATTTTGGCTAGAGCTGAGGGACCATTTTCTGCTGTTGAAACAATATAATTTTCTTCCTCCAAAATAGTTTTAATTAGAAAAACATTATCTGGAGAATCATCAACTACAAGAATTCGATCGGGGTGAGAAAATTGCGGACTCATAGAGAGCATTAGGGCTAAAGTTAATATATATATTTAGTCTTTGTGGGGCAATACCTACGATACGCAATAACTATGTTATGCAATACCTACGGTTATCCGCACTACGTGAAGGCAATCCGCGCAGCAGCACTCCCATTAGGGAAGAGAACGCACCTAAAGAGTCTGAGAGGCACCTTCGGCTTTACGTGGCGTTCGCCACGCGCCAACAAACGGCTTGCCGCGTCCCACCACTAGGCATTAGCAGCCGCGCTTTCAAAAGTAGCTTTATTGGTTTAATTAAGAAGATTATTTCTCTTGCTTACCTCTGACTAAAGAAAGATTTTCCTATTAAATGTAGAGAAAATATTACAGATTTTTTTGATAATTATTTTGAAGTTAAGTAACTATTTTTGTTTTTTTGTTTATAAATAAAAAAATAGTGAGAACACTTTCATGTACCTAAAAATTAAATATAGATCGTGCAAAGATCGCAATAGCTGTATTGACTATAATTTAGATGCTAAGAAAATTTTATTCTTATAAACACTTGTGTAAAAAATTAGCATGTTATCTCTAGAACATAGGCGATCGAGGTCACACTGTCCGAATAAATATGCCATAAGGAGTAAATTTTAAAGTTGAGAAAGTTATTTTGAGATGAAAGATGTTCTGGATCGAGATTAAATTTTTTTAGTATTTTAATAACATTTTCATTGCGCTCCAGTTTGTCTCGAATTGGACTCGCAATGTCAAGGATTTCAATTAACAATTCAATATTAACTAGCACAAAACTGTATAAAATCAATTTATTGTACGCAGTGGGATTAATAATATAGCTTGTTTTCTAGAAAATCTGTTACAAGAGCCCATTATCTCTGTTTATTGGTAATTGGTATACACCCGCGCCTATCCGCACTACGTTTCCGTGCAACGCCCCGTAGGGAACAGCGGCTAGCAGTTCGCGTAGCGCGTTGTCAGCGTACCGTACGTAGTGCGTAACGTAGTTAATGACCTTGCGGTCATGCTATGCTAATGTGTGGCGCTAGCCATGTGGTAATGGAAAAAATAAATAAGTCCATAATGGTTGGGTATACTTTTAGGAGACACTATCCTAGGCGCTCCAAGACAATGCACCCTATACTTGATAACTATCACACAAACTTTTCAACATTAAATAACAGGAAGTAGCACCAGGATCTTGATGTCCTATACTGCGATCGCCGAGGTAACTCGCACGTCCTTTTTTCGCAATCATTGGTATAGTATCTTTCATTGCTTTTTCCGCTACTGCAACCATCTGTTGCATTGCTTCAGACATATTTTTTCCACCACTTACTGCTTCCTCAAATGCGATCGCTGCTGCAGATAGAACATCTATCATTGTTTTATCACCTAGTTGTGCTTTACCCCGTTGCAATACTCCTTGCAAACCTGCTTGCAATAATTTCTGCATATCAGCTTCTGTAAGTTCTTCTTTACCAGCAACAACGTTACTAGCGCGGAGGAATAGGGTACCGTATAGAGGTCCACTTGCACCACCAATACTAGAAATTAAGGTCATGCTGACGCTTTTCAAAATACTTCCAATATCTTTGTTGACGATATTCGGTAGCTGAGTAATTACCTTTTGGAAACCCCGTTCCATATTAATCCCGTGGTCAGCATCACCGATCGCTGCATCTAATTCAGTTAAATAATCTTTATTTTGTTGTATTTCAGATGCAAAGGTTTGCAACCATTGCACTATTTGCTCTTTAGTAACCATATTTCATTCTACTTTTTTGACTTTATATTAGAGAAAGAGGTTATTCCTTGTCATGTGAAAATTTCCGATAGTTTGAAAATACAGTACTTTATTACGATTACAAATTTAAGGGTTCTAATTTTTGGGGTTTAAATGTTTGTAGTTTAAATTTTTGAAATTTTTGAAGTTTATACCAATTTCCTAAATTCAAGCTACAGATAATGCGTCAAGCAAGAATCATATCCTGTAATGAATTTTCATCTTGGTAGGATAGCTAAATAAAATTGGTATTAAATTTTTGTAAGTGTAATTATCGTTGTATTGAAATAGCAGAGAAATTAGAGATTTGTGATTTCTATTTACACATCAGCTTTCAAAGTTTTATCTTACTTTCCTTTTTTACTACTAATGAGTGCTATATCTGCTTGCAACAAATATAGCAGCTATCCAAATCTTGATATCGGTATAGCACAAGCAAATCAACGATTTGAAGAAAATATTATTTATCCAAAAAACATTGCAGTATTAGATGTTACTAGTGCAGAATATGGAGCAGTTCCGAATGATGGTAAAGATGATACCCAGGCGATTCAAAAAGCATTGAGTCAATTTCCCAATGGGGGACGCATTATTTATCTACCCAATGGAGTTTACAACATTTCTGATACATTGCATTGGCCTCGCGGAAGGCGTTTCGTTTCTGACTACAAACGCACTATCTTACAAGGACAAAGTCGAAATGGTGTAGTTATACGCTTAAAGAATAATTCTCCTCAGTTCCAAAATCCCAAAAAACCTCGACCAGTTATTTCTACAGGATTCGATCCAGACTTAGACCGTAGGTCAAGATATTTTAAAGCAAGTTTAGTCGCACAACGTTTTGGTAATTCTGTCAGAAATTTGACTATCAATATTGGCAAAAATAATCCCGGAACTCAAGGATTAAATTTTGTTGCGAATAATCAAGGAGCTGTGCGGAGTGTCAAAATTATTTCTGAAGACCGTAAAGGAAGAACGGGTTTAGAACTGACCCATGGTGAAATCGGTCCGCTACTCATTGAAGATGTTGAGATTATCGGTTTCGATCGCGGAATTCGTACAAAAAATGGCATCAACAGTATTACGATGCAAAATATTACAGTTAAAGAACAAAATCGTGTTGGTATTTATAATGGCGGACAGGTAATAAGTTTAGAAGGTTTTACCAGTGTTAATTCGGTCCCAGCAATTGTTAATGGTAAAAATCCCCATAGAGGTAAAGATCCAGGAGGTACTCTAACTTTAATCAATGCCAAATTGATTGGGCGTAAAAGTACGAAAAACATCCCAGCGATTTCTTCTGCTGGTTTTATTTATGCCAGAAATATAACTTCATCTGGATATAGAAATATTCTTTCAAGTAATGCCCGTAAAGCAAAGAAAACTATTAAAGGTAATAAAATTAACCAGTATACGACACATCCAATCATTGCCAAATTTCCTTCTCCGAAAAAGTCATTACAACTACCTATAAAAAAATTTCCCAAAATAGCTTGGGACAATCCAAATAAGTGGGTGAATGTAGAAGATTTTGGAGCAATCGCAGACGATAGAAGAGATGATACTGTAGCTTTTCAAGCTGCGATTGATTCTGGAGCAACCACAGTAGTAGTACCAAGGAAAGGAGTTTTTACAATTAATGGAAAGTTACGTTTGAGAGGAAATCTTAGAAGATTTCTTGGTGCTACTGGCTGGTTAAATGGTAGGGGGGAAATAATTACAGATAATGGAACCCAATCAATTTTGATTATAGAAGATTTTTTTATTGCCCATAAGTCAAAATTAAAGTGGAAAAATGTTGCTAATCGAACTGTAGTTTATCGCAGCATGTCTAATTTCGATTTGGAAAGTAAGGGAACTGGAGATGTATTTCTTGATGATGTTGTAATGCGTAAATTAAGATTACTTAGTTCCAAACAAAGTATATGGGCAAGACAGTTAAATATTGAAGGTTACTCCCAAACTAATATTATCAATAATGGCGCAAAATTATGGATTCTTGGTTTTAAAACTGAAGGAGGAAAGACCAAAATTGATACCCAATTAAGTGGTTCGACTGAATTACTAGGCGGACTCATTTACGCTGCGGGAAGACAGAAACCAACAGATCCTATATTCAGAATTAGAAATGCTTCTGCAAGTTTTGCTGGTGTTGCTGAAGCATTTTTCGACCGAGATACTTATAAAATTTGGGTTGAAGAAACGAGGGGAAGTAGAACAAGAAAACTAATGCGTCAAAGAATTCCTGGTAGAACTACAAATAATGGTCAAACTTTAGTTCTTTATACGGGTTATGGGGATTAGGGATTGGGAACTGGGGAGAAGTCAGAAGTCAGAAGTCAGCTAATAATTACTGTGCGCTGTCGCGCCCCACTTACGCTAACATTACTCATTACTTCTTACTCATTACACTCCCCAACGCAATGCTGGTGTCAACACCGGTGCATCCCAAAGTTTTACCATTTCCTCATCTAATTTGAGCAAAGTAATAGAACAACCTTGCATCTCCAAAGAAGTGATGTAAGAACCAACCAAATTCCGTACTATTTCCATTCCTTTTTGAGCGCAGATATCTGCTAGTTTGCGATAAATAATATATAGTTCGCTTTGGGGAGTTCCACCCATCCCATTTACAAAAGCTAGCAGTTTATCTCCCTTGGCAAAAGCTGTATTAGTTAAATCCTTTTCTATCCATTCACATTTCGTTTCATCCCATTCCCGCACGGTACGACTGTACGCAACATCTTCAATAATTGATAATGCCAAGGTTTCGGCAATTTCATCAGCAGATTTTAAACTCATTCTTTCTCTTCCGGGTTCCCCGTGAATCCCAATCCCCATTTCTATTTCTTGATTTCCCAATTCAAAAGTTGGAGAACCTTTAGCTGGGACGGTACAGGAAGTCAGCGCCATACCCATACTGCGTCCGTTAAGGTTGACCCGACGACATAGATCGGCAACTTGTTTTAGATTGTATCCCGCTTCGGCTGCTGCACCACAGATTTTTTCTGCTAGCACTGTAGTTCCCACACCCCTGCGTCCTTGGGTATATAAACTATCTTTTACTGCGACATCATCATCAATCAAAATATTTTGCACCTTAATACCTTCAGCAACAGCTAATTCTGTTGCCATTTCAAAATTCATTACATCGCCACTGTAATTTTTGACTATATAAAGAACACCATTACCGCCATTTACTGCTTGAGCAGCAGCTAACATTTGATCGGGTGTTGGCGAAGTAAAAATCTCTCCCGGACATGCAGCATCGAGCATTCCCCGACCGACAAAACCTCCATGCATTGGTTCGTGTCCGCTACCACCACCAGAAATGATTGCTACTTTACCTGTTTTTGGTGCATCAGTACGATAAATAAAATTAGGTTCAAAATTTACTTTAATCAGATCGGAATGAGCGATCGCCATTCCTGCTAGAGTTTCCCGCACAAAGTTTTCGGGTTGATTTAGTAATTTTTTCATATTGGTTACTCATTATTCCTAAACCCTCTGGAGACGTCCCACCAGAACGTCTCTACAATTAATTTTCTAATCCCTGGTCCCCAAGTGGCTAGTCACCATATGACGCTGTCGTGTCACGCTAGAGGCTCTCTCCCTCCACCGACGCCGCAGACTCTAGCTGCGCTACCTGCGGATCCGCTAACCCTAGTCCCCAATCCCTAGTCGCTAATCCCCAATCCCCATCAACTTTTGATATTCTGCTTCAGTAATTAAATCTAAAGTACTTTCTACCCGATCTAAAAAAACTTTACCTTCCAGATGGTCGTATTCGTGTTGAAAAATTCGGGCGACAAAATCAGTTAATTCTAACTTTTGTAATTTACCGTTGCGATCGCTATATTCAACTTCAATGGCTTGATACCTAGGTACAAGACCGCGAATACCCGGAACACTCAAACAACCTTCCCAATCTTTAGCTGTTTCGGACGAATGACCAATAATTTTCGGATTAATAATCGCTGTTGCTTCCATGTAAGGTGCTTTAGGATACCGAGAATTGGGACGCGATGCCATAATAAACAAACGTTGCGAACGAGCTACTTGAGGTGCTGCAATGCCCACGCCATCAGCTTGAATCACTGTTAGCATCAGTTCATCAATTAGTTTTTGAATCGATTCGTCTTTGATATTTTTAACTGGCTTTGCTTGCTGTCGCAGAATAAAATTGCCTAATTCAATGATAGTTAATTGACTATTCATGGTATTTCAGTAATTGGTAATTGGTCACTGGTTGTTAGATAAACACAAATGACCAATAAATAACAAAGGAATAGTGACGAGAAATAATAAAAAATCAGCGACGACGACGTTGAACTGGTAAAGGTGCAGGGGTTATGCCTAATTCCACAGTTCGCCCATTACGTTCTACTTTTATTTTTAAAGAAACCCCTATTTTTGATTTTTCAACAATTTTTTGTACTTCTTCACTTTTTGTAATAGTTTGATTATTGATACCTTGAATGACATCACCCGGTCTGAGTCCTGCTCTTGCTGCGGGAGAACGAGGAACAACTCCACGTAATAGGACGCCTTTATCTGCTGAAATTCTAGGATTTCCAAATTCGCTATTGAGTAGTTCTTTCAGTTCTGGTGTTAAAGTGCTCATTTGAATTCCTAAGAAAGGATGGTCTACCCTACCTTTAGCAATTAATTCTTGAGAAATTCTTTGTACTGTGTTCATAGGGATAGCAAATCCCAAGCCTTGAGCACCACGAATAATTGCTGTGTTCATCCCAATTACTTGACCGCTAGCATTTAATAATGGTCCCCCAGAATTACCTGGATTAATTGCAGCATCAGTTTGAATGTAATCAACCCGCTTGTCAGAAGCACCAATATCACTGCTGGAACGACCTGTAGCGCTGATAATTCCAGATGTTACAGTATAGTCAAGCCCTAAGGGGTTACCGATTGCAACTACTGCTTCTCCCGGTTGTAAGTTCTCAGAATTACCTATGGAAACTATTGGTAAGTTATTAGCATCAATTTGAATTACTGCAACATCGGTGAGGGGATCTTCACCCAAAACTTTACCATTCAAACGACGACCATCCTTTAAAAGTACGGTCACCCTATCAGCCCCATCAACAACATGAGCATTAGTTAAAATTCGACCGTTAGTATCAATAATAAATCCAGAACCACTACCTGTTTGTCTTTCTTCTCTGCGTGGTCGTGATGGTACATCGCCAAAAAATCTACGTAAAAATGGGTCATCAAAACCGGCTGGGAAAGAAGAAACAGTTCTCGATGTATCAATACGAACAACTGCAGGGCCTACTTTTTGGACAACGTTGACCACAAAATTTGGATCTTTGGATCCGCTACCTCCACCAATAAAAGGAACTACTGGACGATTATCTGGTTTGTTTGTAGCTTGTGCTGAATCATCAGGTTTGGGATTATTTAGTATATCAGTACCCCTAGAACAACCCCCAAGGGCAAAAACTGCTAGAGACGTTAATATAATCAACGGCAAGCAGTTAGCTTTATGGGAAATGGACAAGCCCAGTATGTTAAAGTTTTTTGACTTTAATGACTCAAAATGACGGTCGTAATTGTAATTGTTCTGTGTTTTCCTCATGTGTATTTGCTTCTCCGTGTGATTTGGTGAGTGGTAGGATATAGCCTACTGGGGTGAGTTGAACCAACAATGATTACAACTTAAAAATTTACTCTGGGTCTAGAGCTGTTGAATGCTAAATTAATGCTTGCTTGTATCTTTTATTGTGTATTGTGACAATTAGCAGCAGAGGTGGTGACAGTGGAAATTCCCATAGACATTCTGTGGAGTCAGGTGCTAGAGCGCTTGCAATTAGAGTTATCCCGTCCCACTTTTGAAACCTGGATAAAAACTGCTAGCGCCCAAAGTTTTGAACACAATTGCTTGGTGATTCGTACTCCCAATCCATTTGCTCGCAATTGGTTGCAAAAATACTATATAAATACTATTGCGAATGTAGTCCAAGATATTGTTGGTCATCCTGTAGAAATTTATTTTACTGT
>JAAUYD010092456.1_pt1 | contig 12872 bp, 12 predicted proteins | sample 7278101 | NCBI WGS metagenome assembly JAAUYD01 (sample SAMN14350128, study PRJNA611818) | marine sediment metagenome | isolation source: surface marine sediment (0.6m) | place: French Polynesia: Moorea | collected 2018-08 | reverse complement strand
GTCCTACTACGACCTTTGTCATCTTTCGTGTATCTTGCTTGGTTGATATTTCTAAGCTAACACTGTGTAGATGCTACAAATGTCAACCTATTTTGGATTGTAAGTTAATCCTCTGTTTCTTGGTTGATTTTACTGACTTGGATGACAAAAATTAAAAATTGGAAACTGTTATGTTAAAGAAATCATTAAATCAATTTATAGTACCTGGCTTTTATACTCAACCATTATTATTTAGTGTACCTCTGATTTTAGGTATTTCCACCCCAGCCACTGCACAAATGTATGAAGGGGTAAGTAATTTTCCCAGTCCACAATTGAACGACAATATCGATCAATCTGCGGAATCTAACCAGGGTTACATTGAGTTTAATGCCATTCCATCGACTCAATATCCACAGAGCTTCGATCGCTATATGGTTTATGTGGATAGCAATAATTTTCAAACATTGCAGCAGGTGCGTCAGGTAGAACCTACAGCTTTTGTCCGTCAATTCCAAAGACGGTATATTATCCAAGCTGGGGTATTTAGCAACCCTGCCAATGCCCAGAGAAGAATTCGGCAGTTAGCAACCTATGGGGTGAATAATACTCGTATTTTTAGCCCGAATCAAAGAAGAGAAATCCCCAATAATGATGCTATTGGTGGTATGAATCAACAAGTTTCTAGATACTATTATGTGGCGATCCCCAGTAATGCTGAAGATGTAACAAGAATAGCTAATCGCATTCAGCAAGAGACTGGATTTTACCGGGGCATCAGCGCCAGTAATAATGGCAGGGGACACTATGTGGCGGTTGGTCCGTTTGCTCGGCGTGCAGATGCCCACAAGTGGAATGATCATTTACATAATATGGGTTTTGGTAACGCCAGGGTTTACTACGGCAGGTAATTTAAAGTAGTAAGACTAGTACCGCAAGGCGGAAGTTAACAGTCAAAAGTTAAAAGTCAAAGGTATTGTGTTTCCTAGCTTTGACTTTTATAAATGGTCTGTTTATTTCCGCCGCACTGTACTAGTGCTCCACCAACTTAATTATCAGGGGTCAAAGATAAAACCGCATTAGCGCAGCCATGCCCGTAGGGCTTTAGGCGCAAAGAGGGCAAAGGAAGAGGAAGAGAGCAAAAGTCTAGAATTTATCTCACCCCGCAGAATTAATGTGGTGGAGTACTGGTACTTGACCACATTAATTTTGCGGGGTTAAAGGAGTGGGAGCACAGAAAGCTCCCTGGTTGAAAATAGGGAGCGAGACGCTCCCACTACAATTGTTTTACTCCGCATAACTAATGTGGTGGAGCACTAATGGTTTGTCCCATTAGTTTTGATGGATAAATTGAAATATCTATTTCTCTTCTTTCTTCCTTCCTTTGCGCCCTTTGCGCCCTTTGCGCCCTTTGCGGTTCATTATCCAACCCATCATATTTTATGGGACAGAACACTAATAGTACATTTCATCAATTCTGATGGGTCCAATAATAGCTAAAACCTTTGATTTAAAAGGAATTTAGTTTTAAGACAAGCCATCAAAACGGGGGTTCAACAACGTCCTAAAAGTTATACCTTTAGACATATTTTAGGTACGGTGAGTGAAATGTTAGAATTCTTCCGATTCAGTAGTTTAAGGAGAATTACTAATGTCACAGTGTGGTTTAGAACAATTAGCCTTTCATCGCTGAGGCATGAGTATTCCTCTTTTATAGATCCAGTTTGCTGAAATAGTTTCCCATTTAAAAAGCCTTCATTTCTAACAAACACATTTTATAAACCTTATATCGTAAAGGTTATAAAATGTGTTTGCTTTATTTTATTGCCAGGGGATTTAATAAATATAAAACTCGAAACTCCAGATACACAACTCATGGAAAATAGGCAAAACTTGATCTCTCAGGTTATAGTCACAGCCCAGCAAATGAGGGACATTGAAGGGCGGATTTTCGCAGGGGGGATGCCTGTAGTAGCTTTAATGGAAAAAGTTGCAGGTTTAATTACCCATTGCATTACCCAAGATATAAGTTTACCTAATCATGTGGGGATTCTTGTGGGCCCGGGCCATAATGGAGGGGATGCCTTAGTAGTTGCCCGGGAATTACATTTTCGCGGCTATGGGGTTGGAATTTATTGCCCTTTTGCCAAACACAAGGAGTTAACGGCACAGCACTTACAATATGCCCAAAGCTTAGGTATACCTTGTTACTCTTCAGTTGAGCAGTTATCTGATTGCGATATATTAATAGATGGCTTATTTGGATTTGGGTTAGAAAGGGCGATTCAAGATCCCATAGCCAGTGCCATCGCTCGGATTAATCAATGGCATATACCTGTTATTAGTATAGATATACCTTCAGGTTTGCATACGGACACTGGTGAGGTATTAGGAATTGCCATTCATGCCACCCGTACCCTATGTTTGGGTTTATGGAAATTAGGTTTATTGCAAGACCAAGCTCTAGATTATGTGGGTAAAGTCGAGTTAGTTGATTTTGATATTCCCTGGGTAGATGTTCAGACGGTATTGGCAGATACAGCAAAAATTCAACGCATCACCACCACCAAAGCATTATCTGTGATTGGCACCCAAGGTACACAAAAAAGACATCCTGGTTCAACCATCCTTCCCCGTCCACCCCTTACCCATAAATACAAAGAAGGTCATTTATTGTTAATTTGTGGTTCCCAACGTTACGCAGGGGGAGCAATCTTAACAGGTTTGGGTGCTAGGGGAAGTGGGGTGGGCATGCTCTCTATTGCCGTACCAGAGTCCCTCAAACCCCTGTTAGTATCCCATTTACCAGAAGCATTAATTATTGGTTGCCCGGAAACAAGCACCGGAGCAATTGGGAAATTAGAATTACCAAATAATATCGATATTAATCAATATAATGCGATCGCTTGCGGTCCTGGTTTAACAACTGAGGTAAACTCCATAGTTGAGCAGGTACTCGCCAGTGAAAAACCCCTGGTACTTGATGCCGATGGTTTAAATATTTTGGCACACATGGGAGCTACATCCACATTACAAAAACGACAATTTCCCACCATTCTTACCCCCCACACCGGGGAATTTAAGCGTCTTTTCCCTGGGATCGCTGATGTATCCACGGATAGAATTAAAGCCGTAACCACAGCCGCAGCCCAAACGGGAGCCATCATTTTACTTAAAGGGGCGAGAACTGCTATTGCTAATTCCCAAGGTACAGTGTGGATTAATCCTGAAAGTACTCCCGCCTTAGCAAGGGGTGGTAGTGGTGATGTGTTAACAGGGTTGTTGGGTGGTTTAATCGCCCAAGCTGCTACCCGAAACATCTCCCTAGAAGATATAGTAGCTACAGCCACTTGGTGGCATTCCCAGGCTGCTATCCTCGCAGCAAGCGAGCGTACAGAACTAGGTGCAGATGGTGTTACCCTTGCGAATTATTTAATGCAGGTATTATATTAGGGATTTGCCAAGGAAACTTTGCTCGGTTTGTAGTTGGGCTTTAGCCCGATAAATACAAACCTTGAGCTACATTAGTTTGTACTAATGGTGTTGCTAAATCATGGTATATTTAACAGTTATCAGTTACCGCTTTGCACTATTTGGATTTAACAATTATCAGCACTATACGCATTGATAACTGTTTACTGTTCACTGATTTAAGGTATTCTTAAAGTACATCAAGTTATGACTCAATAAATTAAGTTTGTAATAACACTTGTTTCAGTTTCCACTTTCATCCCGGAACAATATAAACAAATTGTGTATCCTGAAAACAGCTAAGATCACAATGATATGGAGGTCTAATGACTCCTCAGGTAATGCGTCAGGTTTGGTCAATAGTAGAAAACGCTCACAGCCAAACCCTGTTGCAAATGGACGATAACAGCTTGGTGCATTGGTTAGTCAAACAAACCAGCACCAAGGCTTTGCTCGATGGTCATGAAACTGACTTTTTGAGCGAATACATTAAATCTCGGCTCCATCTCATCCGCGATATCGCTTATGAACGCCAGTGCTCTTAATCGACTGTTGATAACTGTTTGCTAGCCATTGGGTAAATAACCTGTAATTAAACAATCAGAACCAACAACACGTATTTCCACATCTTCGAGGGATAAAGCCTCATTCATCGTTGTAAAACCAAGATCCCCTACAGGTGTGGGTGCGTGACTACCACCAATAATTTTTGGAGCAATGAATGCCAAAACTTTTTGTACTGCACCTTGAGCGATCGCATTAGCTGCTAAAGTACCCCCACACTCCCATAACACACTACAAAAACCGCGATCGTACAAGTAAGACATCACTTGTTTGGGAGTAAGGGGATCTAATTCTATTACTTCTACCCCTTGTTTATGTAATAAACTCTGAAATTCTGGGTTAGCACCAACTTCGGTCAATACAAGAGTCGGTGCAATAGTTGTATCCCACAAATTAGCCGTAATTGGTAGATCGAGATTGCGACTCATCACCACCCGCAGAGGATTATGGCTTCCTTCTTGATGGCTAGTTAAATAGGGATTATCTTGCCTAACCGTATTTCCACCTACAATAATTGCATCACAAGTAGCCCGTAATTTATGTACAGTCTGGCGGGCAATTTGGTTTGTCACCCAAGTACTATGACCGCTATTTGTAGCAATTTTTCCATCTAGAGTCATGGCATATTTCAAAGTGCCGAAAGGTTGATGGTGGAGAATACGATGAATAAAACCCTCATTTAGTCGGCGACAATCTGCTTCTTCAACTCCAACCACAACCTCAATCCCAGCAGCCTTGAGTTTAGCGATCCCCCCTCCAGCGACTAAGGGATTGGGATCTACCATCCCCACCACTACTTTTGTTAACCCTGCCCTAATTATGGCTTCAGAACAGGGAGGAGTCCTGCCATGATGGTTACAAGGCTCCAAACTCACATATATAGTCGCGCCACGGGCATTGTCCCCAGCTGCTCTTAGGGCAAATACCTCAGCATGGGGTTCCCCAGCACAGGGATGAAATCCTTCCCCGATGATTTTTCCATCTTTAACAATTACCGCTCCCACTAATGGATTGGGAGATGTACGCCCCAATGCACGACGAGCCAGGAGCAAGCATCTTTGCATCATTTCCCGGTCAAATTCAGTTCCTACCCTTGGTTGTGTAGGTGCATATTTTGGAGTCACCAATGGGGAATTATCCATAATTTTGATTGGGAAACGATCTACAAGATCAAAAGTGGCTGATTGAAGGGTAGATTTTATCTATTCCTCATAATTCACTAGTAGTCCACCACATTAGTTATGAGGGGATCTAAGCACCCACGACTTGTCAAAATTAATGTGGTCGAGTACTAGAACTATGAAATAGAATCCCATATCTTCAATTACCAAGGTGCAAATTGCCGGAACGGCAGTTAGGCTTTTATACAGGTTGATTACTATTCGGTGTTACACCTTATTTTACCAACAAACGGGACTGAGGCATAAACACCGGTTTGATTTGTGAATTGACTTGTAGGGGGAGGGTACAGGCTACAGGCTACAGGCTACAGAAAATGTACTGAGTTGTGTAAGTGTACAGCCCAGGCTACGCCAACAAAAACCAAATAGTAATCCTATACATTAAATACAATCCCTCTGTTGAATCAAAAACTGCTTCATATAGCCGAAAAATCTACTTAAATGAGTAATTTTGGGCATAAATAGGCAAATATTTGATTACTGTTGCGATCCCTATTTTTGGCATTGCTGAATACTGGGGTAATTGAGATTGCCCAAAAATTCATCTCACATTGCCATTCGGTCAGATGTGAGGCTTCTTTTTGTTTAAACTAAAATTTACTGGTAGCAGACTGTTGGGCTGTCTTTAACCTTTGCCACCAGAGATTTAAAGGATAATAAATCACAGGTGCCCACAGACTAGTGAGAATAGCAGAAGCCAGGGCAATTCTTTGGTAGTATATCCAAATATCTTCCGGATTGCGATCGCCCATCAAACTCAATTGTGAGGCAAAAATTGTTTCAGCTAAAGCTGACATTCCAAACACGATTAAAGCGATAGAAATAAAATCTTCTTGAATAAATCGCTGCTTTTGCATCAAACCAGTAATCAACCCTACCACCCCTAAACTTAAAGCGTGGGTGGGAGCCGGAGAAGTCATAGCATCTTGCAATAATCCCAAAACTACACCAGCTAAGGCTCCTTGGAATGCCGAACGCTTCACACTCCAAGCCACAACCCAAATTAATAACCAATTAGGCCCAATACCTAATAATTCCATCCCTGGGAAACGAGTCAGCAACATCAACAAAAATATCACTACAGAACCAAATGTTACCCCCCAGTCTAGAATTTGCAAGGCTTGAGGATGCCATTTAGAAAGAAAAGGAATGTTATTCTGTTTTGATTTACGTTTTTGTCTTGATGACTTTGACTTTTTTCTTTTACTACTCCAAAATCCCTGAATCTTCATTGCTTCGATGTACTCCAACCTAATTAGATTTCTGCGGTTGTGTATTGGTGGAAAGTGATTTTTCCGACAGTTGTTCTTCAGCTTTGGGGTACACTGCTACCCAATCTAAGGAACTAATGGGTGGAAATAACTCGATTTTGGCAATAGATGCCGGTAATTTTTTCAAATCCAAGGATTTGACCTTACCTATAGGTAATCCAGAAGGGAATTTCCGACTATGGGTAGATGTAGTAATTACATCACCAACTTTGACATTAGGCACTTTCTCATAAAACTCTAATACAGCTTCTGTGGAAGAGTTACCTCTTAAAATCCCTTTAGCACCAGTCCGACTGATATTGACACCTATGGTACTTTTCATATCAGTGATTAACAATATACGGCTAGTGTTCATTGTTACATTCTCAACAATGCCTACTAAACCACCCTCTGCCTTAACAATAGCTCCTGACTCTATACCTGCTGAACTACCACGATTGATAGTTACTTGTTGCCACCAATTGTCAGCACCACGTCCCACTACCCGAGATACAATTGGTTTAGAGGTAGCAGGTTGTTTCTCCGTATATGAGATTAATTTTTTGAGCTTTTGATTTTGGAATTGCAAATCTGCAATTTGGGCTTCTAACTCCAAAACCCTGGCATTGTGCAAACGATCTGTTGTATCTGGCTTTGTTTGTACAATCTGTAACTGATTGCTGATCCCCGTATAAAATTCTAATAAGGCTGCGCCCTGGGTTTCTCGAACTAACCAAGCACTACCAACAACTACAGCAATCAGACCAACTTTTAATCCTCTACGCTCCCAACCACCACGTGCTGTAAACATATATACTAATAATTAACTTTAGTGTGAATTGTCAGATATGGAATTTCCACAACTTGGAATCCATATATATAGATTAATCAATATATTGCCATTGAGTTTTAAACACTACGGGAACGTCCACTGAAAACCCGTTCCAACTGCTTAAAGTTTTCCAGTACTCTCCCTGTGCCTAAAACAACACAACTTAGGGGATCGGCTGCAACGTGGGTAACGATACCGGTTTCATGACTAATCAAAGTATCTAACCCTTTGAGTAAAGCCCCGCCACCAGCCAGCATAATACCTCGATCGATAATATCGGCAGCTAGCTCAGGGGGCGTTCTTTCCAGAGTCCGTTTTACAGCTTCAATAATGACAGAAAGTGGTTCTGCCATACTTTCCCTAATTTCTGGTCCTTTGAGAACGACAGTGCGTGGTAAGCCAGAAAGCAAGTGTAATCCCCGGACTTCCATCACCGCTTCTTCATCATCTTTAGTTGGATAGGCTGAACCAATACGAATCTTAATTTCCTCAGCTGTCCGTTCTCCAATAACTAAGTTATGTACCTTTTTCATATATTGGAAGATAGAGTCAGTGAGTTCATCTCCAGCAATTCGTACAGACTCGCTTAATACCGTACCCTGCAAACTCAGCACAGCAACTTCCGTAGTCCCACCACCAATATCAATAATCATATTACCAGTTGGCTCTGCCACTGGTAAACCTGCACCGATTGCAGCTGCTACTGGTTCATCAATTAAATAAACTTCCCTTGCTCCTGCTTGTGTGGCTGCATCCATCACAGCTCGTCTCTCTACCCCTGTAACCCCACTGGGAATACCAATCGCAATCCGGGGTAGTACCAGAGATTTACCTTCATTGACTCGCTGAATGAAGTGTTTTAACATCAACTCTGCAGAATCAAAATCAGCAATCACGCCATCTCGCAATGGTCGCAAAGCCATCACATTCTCTGGGGTACGCCCCAACATTTTTTTCGCTTCTTCTCCCACTGCTATTGCGACTTTTTCGTTTTTATCAATCGCAACTACTGAAGGTTCTTGCAGTATAATACCTTTCCCAGATACATATACTAGAGTATTGGCGGTACCCAGATCGATACCCATATCCCGTGACAAGGAAAACCTGCTAAAAATTCCCACGCCTCTGCTTGCCCCCTATTCGTGCTGTTTTCGACTACTACCGTAAGTAATAATTTGGCCCGATTGTATTACGTTTATTCACCCTGAGTCTAGTCAAGGAAGCTATTTATTAGATAACTTTAGACACATTATTGTTCCGACTCAAGACTATACCTTTTATATACTCCCATTGAGAGAGTATATCCGTAACAGTTTGGCAACCATAACCGACTGTTTCTTATGATTCAAAATCAATATATAAGTGATATTTATATCAAGCCCCAACTATTAATTTGTCATTCTCTACCATGGGAGTCACAATAAATAAGTACAGTTGTACTTTAAGGTTTACCTGTGAATATTAACGTAGTCACCTTGGTGGGTCGTGTCGGTGGCGACCCGGATATGAAATATTTTGAATCTGGTGCTGTCAAGTGTAGATTAACCTTAGCGGTTAGAAGGCGAACGCGCAATAGTGACGAACCAGATTGGTTTACTTTGGAATTATGGGATAAGACTGCGGAAGTGGCAGGTAACTATATTCGCAAAGGTAGTTTAATTGGGGTTAAAGGTTCTTTAAAATTTGATTCATGGAGCGATCGCAATACGGGAGCGCCCCGTTCTATGCCGATTATTAGAGTCGAACAACTAGATTTATTGGGTTCTAAAAAGGACGCTGAAGCAGCAATGATGGATGGTAATCCCGACCATTTTTAATTAAATTAATCACCACTGCCTCCATCAGTAATAGGACTTATGCAGTGTCAAAACTTATCATCATTTAATTGTGTTTTTTAATACATAAGTCCTATTACTTAATAACTAATTGTCAAAGTTACAGAGGCTTGTACCCGTTGTTCTCCACCAATGACGGGGGTAGAAGCCTGTTCTACTAACCCTGCTGCCACATTAGTCCGAAACATGGGAGGAGGGGAAGTGTTTCCACTATTAATTGTGATGTTAACAACTTCTTTACCAGTTAAATTCAAAGATGTGAGAACTGTTTGGGCTTGACTTTGGGCATCTTGAGTCGCTGCTTGTAGGGCTTTGGTGCGGGCATTAGCGATCGCTTCATCTGTAGCAATAAAGTTAATGCTATTAATTTGTGTGGCTCCAGCTTTAACTACTCCGTCCAATATGTTACCCATTTTATCGGTGGCAACGCGAAAGCTGACTCTATTGGTGGCTCTGTACCCGTTAATTTGCGTAGTGTTGTTTATGGAGCGATAGATTGGAGATAAATTAATCCCAGTGGTTTGTAATTTTTCCACATTGTTATTTTTCAGATAGTTCACCACAGCGGACGAACGCACGGCTGCTTTTTGTTGTGCATCTTGAGCGGTTTTTCCTTGAATTTCTACACCGACGTTCACTTGTGAATTACTTGTAGCAATAAACTCTATTCCACGACCATTAACCGTAATAGTACGAGGAATTTTCCCTTTGACTTGGGACAATGCAGGTGGAACAAAAGTTAAATATGTCACCAAAGCTACAGGGAAAAATTTCCATGTATGGGGGAGACAGGAACCTATATTCTGTAACGCCAATATACTCATATAATTACCATCCGAGAAAAAAGTTTATGGATTACGTAAGATACTATATTTTGTTGTCTAGCTGGATTTAGGTTTTGACTAGGAGATTCATTGTATGGCTTATTGGCTACTAAAAACAGAACCAGGGAACTACTCTTATGGGGATTTGGAAGAAGAAGGAACTACAGTTTGGGATGGAGTGAATAATGCCTTAGCACTCAAGCATATACGGACAATGGAACCAGGGGATATTGCATTTATTTATCACACTGGCAAGGAAAGAAAGATTATTGGTACGGCCGAAATAATCAGTCAACCATACCCAGATCCCGCATTAGACGATGTTAAACGGGTGGTTGTTCAAGTTAAGGTAGGCAAAAGAATACCCCAACCCGTGAGTTTGGCTCAAATTAAGCAGGATGAATACTTTGCTAATTTTGATTTAGTGAGATTATCTCGATTGTCTGTAGTTCCCGTTTCTCCATCTTACTGGCAGCGTTTGTGTGAGTTGGGGAATGTTAATAACTAAGCTGTTATGCATCTAGTTGGTATATCCAATCGCAGGGGGCAGGGGGCAGGGAGAAAGAAGATTTAACATTTTGTCAGTCAAGCACACATATACAATTTAAATGCGTGACAACTTAACCATTCCCAATCACAAGGAAATCGGAGAATTTAACCAATGATTTAGGATTGGTATATGGGATCAATTGATGGAAATTAAAGGTAGTAATTACAATGCTGAGTATAAGTTTAGATGACGAGGCAGAAAAGTATTTAGTAGAGATTCTGGCAAGAGAGGGGACTACCAGTAATGAATTAATTAAACGTTTGCTATGGGAACATTGGTCAAGTTTACAGTCTCGGAAAACTGTTTTAGAGCGAATGGGTGGTTATCCCGAAAATTTACTGGAAGGTCCTAGTAATTTATCAGATCGGGATTTTCGCAGAAAAACTATTGCTCAAGATATAAATAAATCCCGGGCAACTGCACAACAAGTATTCAGGGAAGCACAAAACTCGGCAGCATTAGAAGGACTTGAAGATTTGGAAAATCAGCAATCGCAAGAAACATGAGCGATTACCTGGAAATTCTTGTAGATAGTGGTTTACTAATAGCTTTTTACAACAAAATAGATAATTATCATATACAAGTTCGTGATTTCTTTGGCGGTTGTACCAGTGATTTAATCACTACAGTTGGATGTGTTACTGAAGTTATGTATCATCTCCAGTCTAATTCTCAGGTACAAAATTTGTTTTTATCACATCTAGCAGATCAAATTTATAAATGCGAGCCTTTATTACCTGAAGATTTTTGCCGAATTGCTGAACTTAACAGCAAATATCAAAGTATGAATCCCGATTTTGCCGATTTGTCCTTGGTTGTAGTTTCCGAGCGCCTAGATATTAGTAATATTGCGACTCTCGATAAAGACTTCGACGTTTATCGTCGCTACCGTGATAAACCTTTTGAGCGAGTGTTTCGCCCCCAGTAATTTATACTTAATCCACCACCATCCAATCTGCATTTTCCTAAAATCAAAAGTCACTCCTGAGCAATTTCGCTATTAACCATAACTTAAGCTCAGAAAGTATTTCACCCAAAGATTACGGAAAATCTATCGGCTGCAATGATATATAGCCAGAAAATCTATAATCTTTACTTTTAATAACCTTGTACATTAGGAAGGAGAAGGATTCCCCAAAATTAGGTAAGCAATGCAGTTAAATATTGTACCCTTCTCATTACCTCTGTTGGCAACTACAACAGAAACAGCAGATAGTTCGCTGGTAGTAGCAGGAGTACTACTTAGTTTAGTAGTAATTTACTTCGCCAGCAAAGTTGGTGGCGAGTTGTCCAGTCGCGTAGGTTTACCACCAGTATTAGGCGAGTTGGTGGGTGGTGTTTTGGTGGGTGTATCCTGCTTGCATCTGTTAGTTTTCCCCGAAGGAGGGGCAGATGCTTCTAGTTCTGTGATTATTAGCTTCCTAGAAACCACAGCAGGTTTAACTCCAGATGGGGCGAATGCCGTATTTGCATCTCAATCAGAAGTAATTTCGGTTTTGGCTGAGTTGGGAGTAATTATCCTCCTATTTGAAATTGGCTTGGAATCTAACCTAAAAGATCTCATGGCTGTGGGTTTACAAGCGGTAGTAGTGGCTATCGTCGGGGTTGTGGTGCCCTTCACAGCTGGTACGGTAGGTTTGATGACTATATTTGGCGTACCTGCGGTTCCCGCAATTTTTGCTGGTGCGGCCCTAACTGCCACTAGTATTGGCATTACTTCCAAAGTTCTGTCCGAGTTAGGCGCTCTTAATACCAAGGAAGGACAAATTATTCTTGGTGCTGCAGTAATTGATGATGTGCTGGGAATTATCGTTTTGGCGGTGGTAGCTAGTCTTGCCAAAAATGGGGCTGTGGATGTAGGTAACGTCGTCTATTTAATTATCAGCGCCAGTAGTTTTCTCCTAGGTGCGATCGCTCTTGGTAATATATTTAACAAGTCTTTTGTAGTGATTGTTGAGCGCCTGAAAACCCGTGGGGAGTTGGTAATTCCAGCTTTCATTTTTGCCTTTGTCATGGCATATCTGGCTGACGTAATTCACCTCGAAGCAATTTTAGGAGCTTTTGCAGCAGGCTTGGTTCTGGAAGAAACTGATAAACGAAAGGAACTTCAAAGGCAAATTATCCCCATTGCGGATATGCTAGTACCCGTTTTCTTTGTGACGGTGGGGGCACAAACTGATTTAGGAGTTTTAAATCCATCGATTCCTAGCAATCGTGAAGGTTTAATTATGGCAACTTTCCTGATTTTGGTGGCAATTATTGGTAAAGTCATTACAGGCTTTAGCGTTTTTGGTCAACCCCAAATTAACCGTTTAGCAATTGGTGTGGGTATGATTCCTCGTGGGGAAGTGGGATTGGTATTTTTAGGTATCGGTTCTAGCACTGG
>JAAUYD010145546.1_pt1 | contig 12877 bp, 11 predicted proteins | sample 7278101 | NCBI WGS metagenome assembly JAAUYD01 (sample SAMN14350128, study PRJNA611818) | marine sediment metagenome | isolation source: surface marine sediment (0.6m) | place: French Polynesia: Moorea | collected 2018-08 | reverse complement strand
CTCCACTCCTTCACTCCTTCACTCCTTCACTCCCCCACTCCTCCACTCCCAAGCCCTCAGGCTCCAGGTGCAGACTGAACATATTCAACTTGCAATGGAGTGCCAGTTGGAAATACTGAGCCAAGTCGGATGTTAACTTTGTCACCCGCAATTTTCACCCGCATTTGCTTCCCGTCCCACTGCCAATCTAGTTTGCCATTGGGCATGGGTAATCCCCCTACACTCATGGGCTGATTCAGCCAATTTTGGGGTATGCCAGCACCAATTACCACTGTGGGTTGATTGGCATCTAAGTCGGAGTATGCCAGCATATCTAATTGCAATAACAACATCTCCGCAGCAGTCCAATAGTGAGGAGTGACGTGCTGGGGCTTCACCCATCCCCGTACTTTTTGCCAACGTTTGAAACTATTTTCCTCTCCATGTCCTTCCCACCAGGTATATAGTCCGGGGGATGCTTGGTTATTCCAAAACCAACGTAAGGTTGTCCATAAACGTTCTGGTTGATTGACAAATAGCCATTGATGTGCTTCAGCAACATCAAAATAAGTCCATAGAGGGGTAGAACGAAATCCTCCTTGAGCATCTCGCAGTTTCTGCCAGCGTTTTTCTAAACCTTGAACAATGGCATCTTTTTGATTCACACCCACTGAAGTTTGCCACAGGGCGCTAATATAAGTGCGATCGTTATCTGCTTCTTTAGTTTGCAAGGCTTTTTCCCAGGCTTGCTGCAACTTTTTGGCTGCATCGCGCCAACGTAGGGCATCTGCTGGTTGATTCATTCGCTCTGCCAAGGATGCGGCATCCATTAGTCCCCGGTAGCTGACGGCATTGACAAACATCAGGGGACGGTGTCCATCCATGCGACCAATTATTAAACCATTGCGAGCAGGTTCGGCGACTAAATTAACTTCCGGATCTGGTTTTTCTTTGGGCACAACTGGACCACTAAAAGAGTGATAAATGGGTTCAGTTGTGGTCATCATCTTTAAAATAAATTCGGCTTTGCGTCGCACATCAGGCCAGATGGACTGGTCATATTTTGGCTGCTTCAGGCGTTGTGCTACCTCTGACAAAGCCCAGATGGATAACCCCGGTGCATCTGCTTCGGCCCCAAAACCCCCAAAGAAATCATTTTTAGCAAAGTAGTTAGCCAATTCCTGGGCATCCTGGAGTTTGCCAGCGCGAGCGAGGGCGACTACTGTATATGCTCCATCTCGCTGCCAAGCCAAGGGGTAGTTGGTTGGTTCACCAGGACGGGTTTGTTTGCCTACTAAACCCATCATCAGGTGGGCAACTTGGGCATTCAGGCTGGCAGTGAATTGTTTATCGGGTAGATTTAAATCAATTCCAGGCTGGGTAGTGCTAAAAGTAACTTTGGTTGGGGTTGCTGGTTTTTTGATATCTTCAATTTCCAGATTCCAGTTGTTACCCTTGGCTAACTCAAATCGGGCATAACCCCAGCCATTTTTACCTGACCAAGTACTGAGCTTGGAGGTTTCATTCACCCAACCTTTGTGTCCTTCTTCGCCTAAGTATACCTTGGTGGGAGTAGTATTGAGAGTTACAGACCAGTGTTGATTAATTAATAGTTGCTTGCCATCCCAATTTAATGATTTAATTGCTCCTCCTGCTGGTCCCACACTACGGATGACAATCTGTGGTTTTAAGTTTGGATTGGGTTGGGTTTTGAGATGGAGTTGCCAAGCTTTCGAGCCTTTAGCAGACCACTGTGCTTGATAGTATTTTGTTTTCGTCAGAATACCAGGAATTGTTTGATTTTGGTTCCAGTTTAATTGTTGGTCAATTTCCTTCAGGGGAATACTATCGCTAGTTGTTTGCAGATTTCCCGCTTGATCAGTTAGCCACAAAGAAACGCCAAAACTACCCACAGATGGACTAAAACTGCCACCTGGTTCGTGGTAAGCCTTGTCTACTTCCAAACTGCCAGGTGCGGCAAGTACTACGTGCCCTGTGCCCCGAGGCCAAGGATCTTGAGGACGCAGTCGCATTTGTTGTAAGACTTGGTGACGTTGGGGAGCTAGGCTATTGACAGCATCTACTGCTTTGTGAAACTGAATGAAATTGTTTGTCCCAGCAGTTACAATTAATGCACCCGTGAGTAACAATGCGATCGCCCGGGCACGGGTAAATGTACTGTAGGCTGCTAATAAAATTAATAAGGGTACGAAATGCAATGAGTATAAGAAAGTTTCATCCCCATATAACAAATGCAGTACCAGATTTCCCAGGAGTGTTAATCCCATTACTATCCGGAATTTCCCATGTTCTCTACCAGAAAAGAAACCCCACACACCTAACCCTAACAGTGCAGTCCACAACACCACTGCAACCATCCCCCAAACAGTTCCCGAACCTGGTTGAGATAATTGGGTGAGCATGATGGGAAAGTCAAGAATCCCAGCATATTTTTGGGCATCCACATTGATGGCTGGCATAACCATCGTGTGGGCAATAAAAGATTTCAGGATATGTAGCGGTCCCCCAGAGGAAGACATGAGCATATAGCTTTCTTCTTCCCGATCCCCTAGAAAAAAGACTGCACTCCGAAAAATGATCTTTTGCACTGTCCACAGCAACACCACAAGGCACAATGTATTGATTGTGATTTGCAAGGCACGCTTTTTGGGATGGTTGACAATAGTTGCGAGGATGCCTGCCATCCAGTTAGTTGTGGTCATGCTTAATGTCATGGCACTGACCCCTACATACCACGCGGATGAAAACTGGCGATATTCGGTGAACACCACAAAACACAATCCCAACAAAATTGTCAGTGAACCAAATGAGTAGGTTTCTGGGACAACAAACCAAAACATTGCCCCTGCACTCACAGTTGCCAAGATACTGAACAACATGGCATCTAAGCGATGACAACCAATTAATCGCAATAAGGTAAACAGGGTGGCAATCCAGAGAACTGCCACTGCTGCGATTACTACTGCCACTGCGATGTCAGGTTCTAAGCTGAACAACTTTTTCAGCAACAAAACTGGTGGGAAGGCGAGCAGGGAGAATAATGGATGTACCTTAACTCGATAATGGTCGCTTTTGCGATCGACCATATTGTTAAATACCCGTGATACATCCGCTTCAAACCATACACTACTAGCCTGATTATCAAAAAGTATGGGATTAATTAGTTGTGCCCCTTGATAAGCAGCAACTGCTGCCAGTGTAGCAAGGACACATATTAGTACAATGTCCCACAAATTTTGGCGGATTTGAATAGTAATTTTCGCTGGTAGATCGTTCAAAATCATACCAACTTCAAATCGCTGTTTAAATTTACTTATATATCCATCCATGTTGCAGAAATAAAATTCAATTTAAGGGAACAGGGAATAGGGAATAGGGAACGGGTAATTATGATAGATATGAACCCATAAATATTTATCTTGGAACACAAATAAAAAGATAAGAATTATTAGCTTTTCATTTGTATTTATATTTGCCTTTGCTTATGACGATGGGGAGGATTATTTTTCACCTTTCCCCTCTTGATGATTATTATCACCTTGGCATCATCAGCAAATTAGATTTTTTTACCCAAAGCAATTGTAAAAATAGCACTTAACATCAAACCAATTCCCATCCATTGAGATGTAGATACTTTTTCCCCCAACATTATCGCCCCACTAATAGTTGTGGCTAAAATTGTTAATCCAATGACTAAAGGATAGGCAACAGATAAATTAAATTTTCCTAGTACTACAATATAAAAAATTGTGCTTACACCATAAGCAGTAATCCCTCCAAGCAAATAAACATTTAAGAGCTGTTGACCAGAACCTAATTTCAATAAGGTTTGAGCAATTGTATTCAAGCCAACTGTTGTCAAAATCAACAAAGGTAAAAAGAACTGGCTATTCATATTGCAAATGTTTTTGTTCCATGCACTGCTAATTTAATTGATGGGGTTATTGGGGTTATTCATCTTAATAGATATTGCTTGAATTTCTATAAAATACAGCATCAAAACCCCAAAGTTCATGTCCTTTGGGATATGGTCGCTGTACCCACCTCCCTGCTATGATTTCCCACCATCGGGGTGGATGTGGTAGTGTGGCAACCTGAATACAGCTACATCCACAAAGTCTTGCTCCCATCACGTCAGTGTGTAAACTGTCACCAATCACTACCACTTGGTTAGGTGGTAGCTGCATAGAAGTCATTGCCTTGCGAAATGATTGGGGAAATGGCTTTTTTGCTGGGCTAATAGCTGGAATATCCAAACGTTCAGACCAATATCGGACACGATAACGACGTTTACCATTTGAGAGCAGAAAAAAACTCAATCCTGCTAACTTTGCTTGTCTAATCCAATCTTCTGCTTTTGGAGATAAATAATGGTCGTCTTCAGAAACTATAGTATTGTCTAAATCGAGGATGACTCCTCTGATATCCATATTTATCAACTTATCAATCTCGATATTAGCTAGTGTATAGGCTTGTCGAGGCAATGTGTGGGTAGTATGAGAGCTTTGTCTTTTTCTGGCTTGAAAGTAAGTAAATCCAGAAGAAAAGGAGTTAAATATTTTGCTCAAATTACTTGTAAAATTTACCATCTATAAGTTTCCTAGATATTTACGACTATTGTTACTGAATAAAATTTACCTGCTTCCCATAGAGAATCATGAAACAGGTTAAAACCCAACAGCAGACATTAAGTAAAATTGGCAAGTCTTTCAAGAGAATTTCTTCTGGCCGCTCACTACGTCCCCCTTTCTCTGTGCTCAGGTCGTTGGAACGAGCGATTTCCTCAGGATCGCTTAAGAGCTGATAGCGAAAAATTCCGTACAAAACGAAGGGTAAAGTTAGTAACATCCATGCAGTAGAAGCACCACCGACAATTGGGCCTGAACTCCAAAGAGTATAAGTCACAACACATCCTGTAGTGACTATATTCTCCATGCGGTGGAGCAATGATAGGGAGTAGCGTTGGAGTACTGTACGGGTTTTGCTACCTTTGATTTGTGCTAACCGGAGTTCGGCTTTGCGTTTTTCAATTGCCAAAAACAGTGCCAGCATGGCTGTGCAAACAACAAACCAAGAAGATAAAACAATATTTGTAGCCGCCGCACCACTATAAGCTCGCAGCACAAAGCCTGTAGCGATCGCTCCAACATCCAAAATCACCATCCGCTTCAGGCGTAAGTTATAAGCTACTTGCAATATGGCATAGGCAATAATAGTTGTACCTAAAGCAGGCGATCGCAGCCAAGCAATGGTAATAGAACTTACCAGTAGTACTACTGCCATTGTCAATGCGATGGGGATACTAACTAATCCCGCAGCAATGGGACGCTTACACTTAACAGGATGTTGGCGATCAGATTTGACATCTACAATGTCATTAAACAAATAGAAACTACTAGATGCACAGCAAAAAAGTAAAAATGCTAATAAACTACCCAAAAAAGATTGTAGATTGATGCTAAATGCAAATAAGGGTGCGGCAAATACTATTAGATTTTTTGTCCATTGTTTGGGACGCAGAGCATTGATGTACGCACATTTCACATCATTATTGTTTACACCAGTTCTAGGCTTTTTTGTCGGACGTAAAATTGATCGCAAACTCATTTACTTATTGTCACTGGCTACTAGTTCATAGATATACTAGTACTTCTCCTATTATTTATTTGAACATAAAAAATTTAATCTTTACAGTCTCTTGAATATTCTTCTTAGTATATTCACTTAAACTTTACTTTTCTCGATCAAAAAATACTTGGCTCTACCGAATTCTTGCTCAAGAAAGACAGAAGGAGTTCGGAGTTCGGAGTTCGGAGTTCGGAGTTCAGGAGTAGGGGCGGGGTTTCCCCGCCCAAAGTGAGGGGATTATTTTCATGTTTGGTTACGTACAAAAGTACATGAGGGACTGATTTGAAAGAGGGTGTGGAGTATAGAATGTGGGGTGTAGGTTGTAGAGTAAAAATCCTTTTTCATCACGAAGGATGAAAAAAATTTCATCGGCAATACCTTGAAAGTAGAAGAAAAGAATAAGTTTAATTGTTAATTTCTAATTCTTCATTGATATTTGGTGGTAACAGGTAAATTATCCCAGAAATTATCGTTAAAATCACTGATATCCAGAAGGCTATGAGGGTAGGTAATTGCCACCATTCAGATAAAGGTGCAATCAGAAATGCAATTGCTACGATTTGACTGACGGTTTTGAGCTTACCCCAAATATTTGCCCCGGTAATTGTGGGTTGATTTACTCGCCAACCTGCGATCGCTAGTTCCCGTGCTAAAATCACAAATACTGCCCAAGCTGGTATTTCTCCTAGTTCTACCAATGCCATTAAAGGTGCTAAAACTAACAATTTATCAACTAAAGGATCTAGAAATTTACCTAAATCGCTAATTTGGTTTAGTTTTCTAGCTAAATAACCATCTAACCAGTCAGTACCAGCCGCAATCAGAAAAATTACTAAGCAAATCCATCTTGTTTGTATAGTAGGGTTATGTAAACCATATAAAAGAAATGGCAACCCCAATAATCGAGAAAAAGTAATCCAGTTGGGTATAGTCATTCGATTTTAGGTTGTTAGTTGTTAGTTGTTAGTTGTTAGTTGTTAGTTGACAGTTGACAGTTGACAGTTGACAGTTGTTAGTGAAAAGTCCATTCCTCACTCCCCACTCTCCCCACTCTCCCCATCTCCCCATCTCCCCATCCCTTTCCCCTTTTCCCTACTCATGGGATGATCTGTTGGCTGAGATTGTGCCAATAATAAATATGAGTCAACAAACAGATTCTCCCCAGTATAGAATAGAACGCGATTCAATGGGCGATCGCCAAATTCCCAGTCATGCTTATTATGGTATTCAAACCCTACGGGCAACAGAAAATTTTCCCATTAGCGGGATTAAGCCTCTACCTACATATATTGATGCTGGTATTTTAATCAAAAAAGCTACAGCTATTGTCAATGGAGAACTGGGTTGTATTCCTGGGGAAGTTAGCCAAGCAATTATCCAAGCAGCTGACGAAGTGCTGAAGGGTAATTTTCGGGAGCAATTTGTGGTAGATGTATATCAAGCAGGTGCTGGTACTTCCCACCACATGAATATGAATGAAGTACTGGCAAATCGTGCCTTAGAAATTTTGGGGGACGAAAAAGGCAATTATCAACATGTCAGCCCTAATGACCATGTTAACTATGGTCAGTCTACCAATGATGTCATCCCCACAGCAATTCGTATTGGTGGCTTACTGGCTTTATCCCACACCCTCCATCCTGCTTTAGAAACAGCCATAGAAGTTTTAGAAGCCAAAGCCACAGAATTCCAAGAGATTGTCAAATCTGGAAGAACTCACCTCCAAGATGCAGTTCCCGTGCGTTTGGGTGAAAATTTCCGTGCTTGGGCACAAATTCTCAGGGAACATCACAACCGTATTTACACCGCCAGTGGAGATTTAATGGTATTGGGATTAGGTGGTAGTGCTGCTGGTACGGGGTTGAACACCCATCCCCAGTATCGCACCCGCGTGGTAGAAATACTATCAGAGTTGATGAATCTACCCCTACAACCAGCACCCCATCTCATGGCAGCAATGCAAAGTATGGCACCATTTGTTAACGTCTCTGGTGCTTTACGCAACTTAGCTCAGGATTTAGTCAAAATCTCCCACGATTTGAGACTAATGGATTCTGGTCCGAAAACTGGATTTAAGGAAATTCAATTGCCTCCTGTACAGCCCGGTTCCTCCATTATGCCCGGTAAGTATAATCCAGTTATGGCAGAGATGACATCTATGGTTTGCTTCCAGGTCATGGGTTATGATAACGCGATCGCTCTCGCAGCACAAGCAGGACAATTGGAATTAAATGTAATGATGCCCTTAATTGCCTATAACCTAATTCATAGCATTGAAATTCTGGGTAATACTATTGCTACACTCACAGAACGCTGTATTCAAGGGATTGTTGCCAATCAAGAGCGTTGTTTGGCTTACGCTGAAGGTAGTTTAGCCTTAGTTACCGCATTAAATACTCACATTGGTTACTTAAATGCTGCGGCTGTGGCTAAAGAATCTTTAGAAACAGGTAAATCATTACGGCAGATTGTTCTCGAAAAAGGACTGATGACTGACGCAGAATTATCCCAAGTTCTCAATTTGGAACAAATGAGCCAAATCTTACCATTGTAGTCAACACAGAAGCAGTGATGGGTAGGGGCACGGCATCTATAATCTCTGTGTATATGCAACATATGCAACAATATGACCTACGCCGTGCCCACTGGTGAAAAAAATTTGGCGTGGGATTTTTTCCTAAAGTATCCAAAAAATCACCTCATAAGGCTTTTAGACTGCAAAGACAAATTCTAATTAAGTTAAGTTAAGTTAAGGTGTTGACGATACCTTAGACATAAAATCATATCAATGCAAACTCAAGCACCATCTGTCAGTTTAATTAAGGCAAATACTTATGAACGAGAAGCATTAAGGGAATCTATTGTCACCCTACTAGAACCACTTGGGGGTATGGCAGCATTTGTCAAACCAGGACAAAGGGTTCTATTAAAACCTAACTTACTTACGGGAGCGCGTCCTGGTAAAGAATGTACCACGCGTCCAGAACTAGTTTATGTCATTGCCCAAATGGTGATGGAAGCCGGTGGCAAGCCATTTTTAGGTGATAGTCCAGCATTTGGTAGTGCCAAGGGGGTAGCAATTGCCAGTGGTTATCAACCAATTTTAGACGAACTAAATCTGAACATCATTGACTTTCAAGGTAAGCGTTACCAAACAGTCAATCAAAGTTTTAACCACCTGTTGTTATCTAAGGAAGCAATGGAAGCAGATGTGGTAATTAACTTGCCTAAAGTGAAATCCCACTCTCAGCTAGTACTTACCTTGGGTACCAAAAATTTGTTTGGTTGTGTTCCTGGGAAGATGAAGGCTTGGTGGCATATGGAAGCCGGGAAAGATGCCAATCGATTTGGAGAAATGTTAGTAGAAACCGCTAAAGCTATTAATCCCAATTTAACTATTATAGATGGCATTATCGGTCATGAGGGTAATGGTCCTAGTGGCGGAGAACCTCGTAATTTAGGAATTTTAGGGGCATCCACTGATGTATTTGCTTTGGATAGATCATTAGCTGCAATTCTCAATGTTCCACCTCAGGATATACCTACTGTGGCTGCATCATTGCGTAATGGTTTAGTTGGTGAATTAACAGAGATTGATTTTCCCCATCTACACCCGGAAACATTGCAAATAGATAATTGGCAGTTACCAGATAAACTGGCTCCCATTGATTTTGGTATGCCAAGGGTAATTAAGTCTACTTTCAAACATTTTTATATCCGTTTTATTAAAGAACCAATGGGTGCTTATGGTAGAAGTTAGTGATTTTTATTGCTAAATTCCAAAACAAATGCCAATTTTGCTACAGCAATTACTAAATTCCTAGACTAGGCTGTAAATACCCTCCGATTGCTTAACCAAGTCGCCCTATTTAGTGGCGGCTTTTTTAATATATTTACTAATAGAAAAAAAATAGCTTCTGCCTTTGATTCTGGAAGATTTTGGCATCAGCAAGAATGAGGATTATTTTTATCTATCTATCTATAGATTGACAAAAATATTTTTTTTATTATTCTATCAAGCGAGCAAAAAATATTGTTTCTATTGAGTTTTATCGTAAAAATACTGATATATCTGTTTGACGACTCAGTATTTATCTGTATTGCTCAAGTATTATTATTTGGTTGCTAAATATTACATGAGATAGAGAATCTAAGTTGATAGAATAATTTCAGCAAATATACAAAATAACCATGAGAATGCTATCTATAGGTAGTTTTAACCACAGAAGGATGGGGTTTGATTTGATCTCATCCAGTTATCAATAGCTATTTTCTTAGGTATTTATAAGTAAAAATTGCTTGATTGGGTTTTAAGGTCAAGACCCATAACTATGAGATAATGTTACTTTTAATGCTTGGATATAATTCTCAATATAATACATAAGTAAAATCAACGAGGGAATCATACAGCAATATTATTTACCAGACAAATTATATCTGGTTTTCACCCAGGTTTGTATGGAGAGCTGTGGATATTAAAAAAAAAGGCGATCGCAGTTTAAAAATAGTTTAACGTTCTTAACTAATTAATACTTTCTGCTTAAAAAGTAGTTAGAATATAAATATCACTCTCATAACCGAGAGAAAACCTACCAAATAAATTGCGAACAACTTTGATTTTATATGGACGCTAACAGTCAGTCTGCCAATTCAGCCGATACGTATTCCCATCCTTTGGCGGACATAGTGGGAACTATGATTGCTTTCTTGACTCTCACTCTACCAGTGTTTGTCATTGCCAGCTATTCTTCGAGTAATGTTCCCAATCAAAATCAACCTCAACCTATGACATACAGCATGCAAAAGAAGTAAAAATTGAGTGAAAGCTGGTAAATGCATTTTGCGATTGGGTTGCTTGGAGGTGATTTACAAGATTTTGAATTCAATTTAATGTATGCAGTTAATAGATGATTCTCTAGTTATACTCAACTAGAGTTGGATTTTACATATGAAAGTTAACAGTTTTAATAGGGGGTATTACCCCCTGTTAACACCATAGTCCTGGTTTTTCAGGTAAACTTTTTTAGCGGTGCTTATCCATCAGACAAGTGGTAAGCACCGCTCTTATTTGAGGATCTTGTTTGGGAAGAAGTACATCTTAGCTTAAAATTCTACACGGGTAGCCAAGCTGAGTGTACCCGCGATTAGATACATAGTTTAGGAGTTTAAGAGTGGACTTATCCCTTATTTCACCCCAACCCAAGCCAGGTATTCTCAACGTTTTGATTGAAATTACAGGTGGGAGCAAAAATAAATACGAATATGACAAGGATCTACAAGCCTTTGCTCTAGATAGGGTACTTTATTCTTCTGTAAAATATCCCTATGACTATGGCTTTGTACCCAATACATTGGCTGATGATGGGGATCCACTAGATGGAATGGTGTTGATAGATGAACCCACCTTCCCAGGGTGTATAATTGCAGCAAGACCAATCGGTATGTTAGAGATGATTGATGGTGGCGATCGCGATGAAAAAATTCTTTGCGTTCCTGACAAAGATCCCCGGTACGCTGAGGTCAAATCCTTAAAAGATGTAGCTCCCCACCGATTGGATGAAATTGCTGAATTTTTCCGTTCTTATAAAAATTTAGAGAAGAAAGTAACGGAAATTCTTGGCTGGAAAGATGTGGAGCTTGTCATGCCCCTAGTTGAAAAATGCATCAAGGCAAGTAAATAAAGTTAATCACTAGCAGGGTAATGGGTAATAGGTAATTAGGTAATGGGTAATAAATATGCCCATCGCTCTTGTTACCAATCGCCCATTCACCATTACCAAAGATATAATTAATTACTTTAATTGTTTCAGTTGCCTCGCAACCCCTAAACTCAATGCAACGCACGCTCCTTCTAGCAAAAATTCATAACTGTACCCTCACTGCGGCAAACATTAATTATGTTGGCAGTATTAGTATAGATCGAGCTTTATTGGAAAAGGTAAATATATTACCCTATGAGCAAGTACAAGTAGTTAATGTTACTAATGGCGAACGTCTAATGACTTATGCCATACCGGCTCCAGCTAATTCTGGGGCGATTGAATTAAATGGGGCAGCTGCACGTCTGGGCGTTATAGGCGATCGCTTGATTATAATGGCTTACGGGCAGTTCGCTCCGGAAGAGTTAAAAAATTACTCTCCCCAAGTTGTGATTGTAGATGAACAGAATCGACTGTTGGAATTGCGTCATTACGACGATCTGCTCAGTAATCTTTAGTATCACTAACAATGTCAAATTTTCAGCGATCGCAATCCCCAAATTACGTAGATAAAACCGCAAATTCTCAGTTAAACAACCCCGAGACAAATTTCTTAGTGCGATTCTGGGGGGTACGGGGTTTAATCCCCAGTCCATCTAATTACACCCAACGCTACGGGGGAAATACTGGCTGTGTAGAGGTGCAGGTAGGTGGGAAGTGTTTGATTTTTGATGGTGGTAGTGGTTTGCGGATGTTGGGTAAAAATTGGCTAGCATCCCCACAACCAATTGAGGCACATTTATTTTTTACCAACGCACAATCAAATCGCATCCACGGATTTCCTTTTTTTGCTCCTGCTTTTAATGCTGAAAATACCTTGCATATATACGGTATTGCTGCTTCCAACAGTGCTTCCATAAAGCAGTGCCTCTACGATCAGATGTTGCAACCACACTTCCCTTATCCTTTACAAGTGATGGAATCACAATTGCATTTCCATAATTTGATGCCAGATAATACTCTTAACTTAGATGATGTGACCATTACCACAGCATTGATTAATCAAACTCAAAAGTCCATTGGCTACAGAGTTGATTGGCAGGAATATAGTATTGCCTATGTGACGGATATACATAAATTCGCGGACGAAAGCGAGAAAGAAAGGATTGCACAATTTACCAAAGGTGTAAATGTATTAATCGCTAATCCTTCCTATCCCCCACCAACATTCCACAAATCTGATGCTGGGGATTTGAATTATCAAACTGCTGTGAGTTTGGCCCAACAGTCTGGAGCTAAACAACTGGTGATTTCCCATCACCACCCAGATGATCGTGATGATTTTCTAGATTCCGTACTAGAAGAAATTAAAGCAAATTTTCCTCAAGTTGTCCTAGCCTCTGAAGGTATGATTTTACCAGTCATAAAAGTTTAGATTTTAAACTTCGTCTACCTTGATAACCGTAATTTTATCAGAACCAATTTCCCCAAGCGATCGCTAATGGTAAGGTGGGCAATGCCCACCCTACTGGATGAACAGGGTGTAGGGG
>JAAUYD010141089.1_pt1 | contig 12877 bp, 10 predicted proteins | sample 7278101 | NCBI WGS metagenome assembly JAAUYD01 (sample SAMN14350128, study PRJNA611818) | marine sediment metagenome | isolation source: surface marine sediment (0.6m) | place: French Polynesia: Moorea | collected 2018-08 | reverse complement strand
TTTGACTGCTCCCCTGCCTGAAGGCGAGGGGATTCTAAAAAGATGCTACGGGACGGGTTAAAACCGCGTCACGAAAGCTTCTGATTAGCTGTCACCCAGATATAAATCCGGGTGGGGTGAGTCAAAGCACCCCTACACACTCCACTGGTATCAATTCCAAGTGTTGTGCTTACTTTACGGATAATATTAGCTGCACCATTACAATCTGCATTGATGTACCAATTCATTGCCGTGCGGAATAATCCCCGTTTTACTCTACGACCAGAAGATTTCCAATCATCGGGTTTCTCACCGTGTTTTGGTACTGTATCACCATCAACAAATGATGCTGTTGAGGTGTTTGCTTCTTCTGTCTCTAAAAACTCAATCCCATACTGTTGGCACAATTGCTCAATTCGCTGTTTGAGTCTAGCTGTGGGGATTTGCACAAATTGTTGATTTTGTTTCTTACCCAAATTAATTTCTTGTTTGATTCCTTGTCCCCAACCAAACACAACTCGCCCAATCCGATTTTCTAAACAATGGGTAATAACTATGCGAGCAGTTTTATTAATCCCATCTCTAACTTGACGATTGCGTTTTTCAGTAATAGCAGCAAGTTTATTTGACCAAAATCCTTGGGGTTTATTCTCTTTAATTGTTGCTACTTGTTTGTTATACCAACGATTGAGACTTTTAATATGTTTACCATCAACGATAAAACTTGTACCAATATTATCAACACAAGTTAACCAATTATTTAAACCGTGGTCAATGCCTAATACTCTACTTTTGTCTACATCAGATATTACAGCCTCAGTTTGATAGACAAACTCTGCATAAAAGCAGCGATTTCTCGGCAAAATCCTGACTTCTCTAATGGACTCAAACTTCAAATTTGACGGCATAGGTATGGTGAAAGAATCTAACTTAAACCATACTTTTACAGTTTGACCAAGAGGAATTCTGATTTGCCCATCTTCGATTAACCTTAACCCTTGCTTGGGATAGGTAACACTATTTAAACCGTTCTTTCTATACTTTGGTGGTCTAGGTTTTTCTAATAGCTCACCACGTTGATACAAAGCATTAAGTTGTTTAAAACTAGCAAAAGATTCATACACAGAACGACACAACTGTTGTGCAGATTGAGAATAGAGGGTTTGGAAATGACGATTTGATTTCATTTGGTTATCCAACTCAAATTTAGTGATGTAGCGTTTAGCTTTAAACCAAATTTGCCGTGCATAGTAGAGAGCGCAATTTGACAACTTATTAGATTGGGAGCAAATAAATGATAGAATTGCTTTTAAATCTGGATTTGGATGAATTAAAACCTGCTGACAACCGTACAAGCAAATCACCTCCTTAATATTATTAATTATCCCATGATATGGGATTTCATAATGTTAAGATTATGTGATGACTGACCGGATAAATCCCACCGCCTCGGGTTTCATCCCCTGTCTAAAGAACGAAACACGCAACTGTGTTGCTCTTTCTTGTGGGGCTTTCACCCTCTCGTTACACTTCTGGTAAACACCTCAAACTGTTTTCATCCCTTGTCTCTCAGCACGCCTGAATTTCTACCCCAGGCTTCGAGACTCACCGCTCAAGGGTTTTCAACGAGTATTTTTATAACAAAAATCACAAATCAGACCCATAAAGTAGTAATTTAGATTAAAGAACTCCACAAAAAAGATAGTCCAATCTTGTGGGATGGGCATCCTGCTTGTCCTTATATTACTAGCACTACAAGATGCCTGCACCACAAGGGATTTTGGCATATTTTTTATTGGGGAAACTCTGACAGAAGCACAGGCAGCATTGTTTAAATCCGAGAAATGTAGGAATCCTATTTGATTCGGTGTTGGCGTATCCTGCCCAATAGGGCATAAATATTTTGAATTTTGACTATACCATTTTGGAAATCTATCTGTTCGATTCTTGTTTCAAATTGGTATTGTAACCCTTGTCATATGAAATCCGGATGAGAACGTTACCGCAAAAACCTCACCCCCTTCCCCTCTCCTTATTAAGGAGAGGGGTGTCCGCACCGACGGGATTAAGGAGAGGGGTGTCTGTACCGACGGGGTGAGGTGACAACAATATTTAGTCCCACAAGCGGATTTTATATCAAACAGGCATTTGAGCCCCAGTATGGGTTCAAAATTCAAGTAGGAATCCTATCTATACCAGCAAATAGATGAGGAAAATACTATGAACATTACCAGACGCGAGGCAATTAAGCTGGGTTTAGCTGGAACTGGAGTCTTGTTGTCGCCCTTAGCATTTCCAGGTATTGCTACGGCTTTAAGTTTAAGTCCGCGAATACCCCGTTTCCAACAAAAATTCCGGGTTCCACCACTATTAAAACCCGTGCGTAGCGATCAAACTACCGATTACTACGAAATCACCATCAAAAAATCTCTGGTGGAAATTCTACCAGGATTAACAACAGAGATTTGGGGCTACAATGGCATTGCCCCGGGTCCTATCATTAGACAGTTTGGCGGTAACCGCAGTCAAGGGGGAAGGCAATCTGTTGTCCGCTTTATTAATAAGTTAGGTCAAGATTCACAAGGACAACCCATTAATGCTGTCATCCATTTACATGGGATGGCATCCCTCCCCCAATATGATGGCTATGCCATTGATTACATACCTCCCGAATACTTCAAAGATTATATATATCCTAATGACCGTGCTGCTACTCTCTGGTATCACGATCATGCCCAGGATGTCACTTCCCGCAACGTTTACATGGGAATGGCAGGGATGTACATTGTGGAAGACCAATTTGAGGTAAATCTACCCCTACCTAAAGGTGAATATGATGTACCCCTAATTCTTCAAGATGGACGATTTACAAGTGATGGTAGATTAATTTTTGATGACAATAATCAAAAACATCTATATGGGGATGTGATTCTGGTAAATGGGGTGCCTTGGCCTCAAATGCAAGTAGCAAATCGGAAGTATCGTTTCCGGATTTTAAACGCTTCTGTCTCCCGTAATTACCAACTTGCCTTAAGTCAGAAAGCTGAAAGGCTGACAATTGGCGAGAAATTGATGGTAATTGCCAGTGATGGAGGACTACTTGAAGAGGCCGTAGAATTAAGTACTCCTTGGCAAACTTTGGCGATTGGTGTGGCAGAACGATACGATGTGATTATTGATTTTTCTAAATATCCCATCGGTAGTCAAGTCTTTTTGCGGAATATTGGTTTTACAGGTTCCCTTGATAATGATACCCGTACCCACACGATTATGCGCTTTGATGTGGTACGCTCAGAACCAGATGATAGCACTATACCCAGTCCACTACGTCCTGTAGAATCTTTAACTAGTAAACCCATAACTCGGACTCGTACTTTTAGATTTGAACGCAGCAACAACCAGTGGCTAATTAATGGGAGAACTTGGGATCCAAAACGTGTAGATGCTAATCCCCAAGCAGGAGATGTGGAAATTTGGAATTTAGTCAATCCTGGAAGTGGTTGGGTGCATCCGATACATATTCATTTAGTTGACTGCCAAATGCTCTCACGTAATGGTTTACCACCCCGTCCCTATGAACGGGGTTGGAAAGATGTCTTTATGGTGGGTGAATTCCAGACGGTGCGGATAATTACTCAGTTTCGCACCAGGGAAGGAAATGACATCAAAGGTAAATTTATGATGCACTGTCACAATCTAGTTCACGAAGATCATGCGATGATGACTCAGTTTGAAGTTGGTGAAGGTGGCCCAGATCCTGTAACTACTGCATCTGCCCAACCAATAGACCAAATGTTGCTTTTATAGCAGGTAGTTGACGGTTGACGGTTGACAGTTGGTAGTTGGTAGTTGACGGTTGATGGTATTAAGGAAACTTACTCATTACTTCCCCACACTCCCTGCTCTCCTGCCTCTTCGGTGACAGTTCTTGAGTCGAACAATACTGTCCTAACCAATATGTCCATTGCTATATAACCCAGGTTGTAGTTGCGCTATCCTTGCGGATAGCGCAATTACGAGCAATGAACTATACAACAAACATACTTGTTGCAGATATAGCCCGGTTCGGCAGATTTTGTTTGTGTAGCCGCACCTTTTTAGAATGTCGGATTTTGGCGAAGGTATTAACACAAGTAACTTAATTAATTTCCTTCTCCGTAAACTTCCCGATCAAATTTTTCCATAGCCTCCATGTCATAAGGATTTGGAGGTTGAGGATAGGTACGACGAGTAGCTTTTTCAATTGGTATTTCTGCCTCCTGATTCTCTTCTACAAATGGTTGAGTTTCCTTAGATATATCAACTTCAGTTGTTTCTGACTGGGAAGATTCTTGGGTTGGCATTTTTGTAGTTGCTTCCTCAGTAATAGGGTTTTGAGCCAGCAAAAAATTAGTTTGAGGAATTAAGGGATTAGCAAATGCCACTGATATGATGCAGACAGTAGAAACAATAAATAGGACAATACTTAAACACAAGGATTTCAACATCATTATTTTTCTCCTGTTTATAAGTCCAAATTTTCCGTAAGCTCTACCGGAAACGCGCACAGTGCACCTAGTTAAAAACTATGGGATTATATGCTGTAATCGCTCTTGGAGAATTTCTACAGTTAAATTGTCACGCATTTAAATTGTATATGTGTGTTTGACTAACAAAACGTCAAATCTCCTTTCCCCCGTTCGGACTTCGGCGTGAGCGCTCAGTCGAACGCTGAGCTCACGGCCGAAGCCTGCCCCCTGCCCCCTGCTTCCTGCGATTGGATATACAAACTAGATGCATAACAGCTTAAAGGGGTGGTGGAAATCTGTACTGCTTGAGCAGGGAGATTCAATAACAGCAACAAAACAGTTAATATTATACCAAAATGCTCAGAACCCCGATTTTTCCGGAAAAGTTGGAGGTCTTATTGTTTTTATCATTAGTATTTTAACTGTCTAAAATCAAGCACAGTGATTCACTGGATAAATATTACTGATATAGAGAGAGTATAAGACGATATAAGTAATAGTAAAAAAAGTTCTATTCTTTGCAATTTTAGGGTGAAAACTTAAAGATAAGTTCAAAATTTTCTTATAAAATAATTTTTATAGCATTTATTCCTACGTAGTATTTACTAACTAGAATTTCATGGATTCTTTATCAATTAACTCATTACTTGAAAACTTGAAAAATCCTAACGAAAAAATTAGAGAAGAAGCAACAAGAAAGTTGTGGCGTATCTGGTTTCAACAGAAAGGGATTTATGGTTTGGAAATGATTGAACGCAGCCAAAAGCTTATGGATGGGGGAAATATAAAGGAAGCAGAAGCTTTACTCACTCAATTAATCAAAGAACAACCAGACTTTGCTGAAGCCTGGAATCGTCGCGGTTTCCTTTATTACACCACTGGTGATTATCAAAAATCTTTAACTGATTGCAATGTGGTAATCCAAATCAATCCTGTACATTTTGGGGCACTTCATGGTATTGGTTTATGTGAAGCAGCTCAAGGAAAATACCGCCAAGCAATCCAAGCATTTAGTCGCGCTCTAGAAATACAACCTTATTCTCTTGTCAATCAAAGGTTAGTTTTAGAATGTACATTGCGATTATAAATCAAGCAATTAAACAGCAAAATTACCAATGTTGGATTTAATTTGAGATCAAGTTTAAATAAATACTTTTGTAAAAAATGGCAATAAAAATTCCCTTAGGGGCAGCTTATCATTGGACAGAGTTAATTGTTGGACTTGATAACAACGGTGCAATTTTGTACAAGCCCTAAGCCTGAGCTGATGGCATGATAAAAAAGGGAATCAGGTTTGTTTGCATCATCTAGCCCTCTTTTATCACTCTCGCTATATAAAAATTCAAAATCCTTATGTTTACGGACTTTTATGAATTTAGGCGTAGGTTGGGTTGAGGAACGAAACCCAACAACCAAAAACCTCGGTATTGTTGGGTTACGCTACGCTCCACCCAACCTACATTTATTTTTATTTTTCCAGAGTGACAGAAAAGGGCTAGAGACTCTTTGTAATATCAAATACACCTCAATAGTGTAGAAATGTATAAAATTGTTGAGAAATATAAAATACATTCTTTTTAAGATGCAGACACTTGTAACACCTGAGTCAATGGAGCTGTCTACCAAACCGAATCCACACCAGCCTTTGAAAATTATAGCCTTGGGGGACAGTTTAGTATATGGATTCGGCGATGTAGAAGGCGGGGGTTGGGTAGAAAGATTGCGCCGTTGTTGGATGTCTCCTGATAGTGCGGGTCATGTGCTTTATAATTTAGGAGTAAGGGGCGATCGCGTACAACAGGTAGCCCAAAGACTAGAAGTGGAATTTCGTCACCGGGGAGAGTTGAGGAATCAAGTACCCGACTTGATTATTCTTTCGGTGGGGGTGAATGATTCCGCACGGTTGGGCCATGTGAATGGTAGAAATTACACAGATATTAATACCTTTAAAACCCAGATTTCCGCATTATTAGATAGAGCGCAGCAACTTTGTCCAGTACTATTTGTGGGTATGACACCAGTAAATGAGACAAAGATGCCATTTTGGGATTGCATATACTACGATCGCACGGATCAGTACAACTACAAAGAAATGACTAAGTTAGCTTGCTCCCAGAGGAATATTCCCTATTTAGATATATTTGAACAATGGATGGAACAGGGGGAACAGTGGGTAGAGCAGCGTATTAGTACTGATGGCCTTCATCCCAATACCTTGGGTTATCAAACATTATGGGAAAATGTACTTAATTGGCATGCGATCGCTAGTTATAATTAGGGTACAGGGTACAGGGGAACAGCGAACTGGCTGTGCCCAATCATGATATTGAATCAATTTCAATTCGGAAAGTACCTGCAAAACCAGAATCCCCAACAGTAAACTCCCATCCACCATCTTGGAGTTTCATTGGTGTACCGCCAGAGTCAAACTGCTCATTCTGATGGAGGTAAACCTTCTGTATGACTCGTTGTGGGGGAAGTGGTAGCAAGGCACGAATATAATATTGCTTGCTGAAAATTTTATTATCAGAAAAACCAATCCCATATAAGTCCCGTTCGCTGACAGAAAAATCCATCCGCATGACCAAATCTTTCTCAGTAATACTTACGTCTTCCAGGATAGGGGTAGTGTCCAAGTATCCCTCCCAAATCAGATTCTTCCCATCAGCCCAACCGAAGGCTAATTCCTGTTCCCGGAAGTCTACATTATTGTCACTGGGATCTGCTTGACTAAAAGGCCCATAACAGTTTTCAGCTTCCTTACTTTGATGGAAAAGTTCAAAATCCACCCCCCTGGGTTTAATACAAACCCCCAGAAAAAACTCACTCTTACCGAATAAATCCTTACCACGGGTTACTTTACCACGGACAAACCGCAGACGCGATCGCATATTACCGAAAAAGAAGCGAGTTGTGACTTCAAAAGCTTCCCTAGAGCTAACTAATGAATCATTACCATAATGACATTTGTGGATAAATGTACGGGGCGCACCAGGTATCTGAGCACAAGCGAGTTTAACTAAACCATCACTACGATTGTAATTCACTCCATACTCACCAGAAATGGGGAATAAGCGGTTAGCCAAGGAAACACTACGAATACTATAAGTACGATAATTTGTACCAACTACGGTCAGCAATCGCTCTAGGGGAAAATACTGATGAAAATTAATAAAGGATTCTTGTATATCAGGGTTTGCTTGCAAATCTGGCTGGAAATTTTCAACTTCGTCCTGGGAAGCATTACGAACCCAACTTTGTACAATTGGAAATGTAATACCTTGATGTGGCGTACCTAAAGTGACAATTTTGTTAATATAATCCTTGGCTGTACCCTGAGGATAAGTAAGCTGTACAGCTTCCCTGACTATAAGTCCGCCCATGGAATGAGCAATAATATTTACCTTGGGTTTAACACCTTGTTGGATATTAACTAATTCTCGAATCAACTCAATTAATCGCACAAGTGCTTGACCATAGGCTGTAAATCTGCGATCGTTGAGGTCATAGTAACGGAACACCCAAAGAGTACGACAAAGATCAATTGATTCCAAGGAATGCAGGGCCATTTCTGGATCGATGACAATTTTGTTACCAGAAAAGAAATTATTTTGTTGTAGCCGTTCAAACTCGTGAATAATATTCTGATGTTGGAAGAAATTTAGCCGGGAATACTGCTGTGCATTATTTTTCAGTCTTTTCTCCAGATTTTTAAACTTCTGGGAAAGTATTGGTTCATTTTTTATTTCCTTGTGATAGTATCCCACCACGTTGGTAGCATCGTGATACTTCCAACGTGATTTCAAAAAGCGCATAAATAACCCTTCATAGATGTAGTTTTCACCTTTCCTATGGGGGTAAACCGTACCATGATTAAATCCTTGGTAAGGATCTGCTATTTCATCTGAGACATCAATTCCACCGAAACCTCGAATCAAAATTATTGGCTGGGGATAGCGTATAGATTCAGACATATTTATCTACAAGAACTTTATTAGTAGATTACATAATATGTACAAAATTCTACATATTATTGGTAAATTTCACCGTCAGAATTTTATCCCAATTGATAATAGCACCACAAACTCTACAACAAGAGCGAACATAACTTAATAAATTGCTGTTTATTTCCAATTCCAAACTTACGTAAACCAAATGTAAACAATACAACTAATATGACAAAATATTTACGTATTCTATCTTTCTGATACAATAATAGCCGACAATTAATCACAGAACTTACCGATCACTTATAATGACGCAATAATGTGAATCTTGCCTAAGTCCTGGTTCTCGATGATTGATGAGTGATAGGTAAAATGACGAAAAATAAACAGAGATACAAGTCCCTGATTTTAGACATGGGGTCAATCGGTAAATATAAAATAGACAACGGATAACGGATTATCTGTTTTTCAAAATCCAAAATCTAAAATCTAAAATCCAAAATCGAATGACTCCCACTTTATTTGGCCGTTGGCAAACTCGATTATTATTACTTGGTACTGTTGGTGTATTAGTCACCTTACCCTTTGCGATGGGTTTGATTGGTTCTGGTGAAAGCTCTGCATATTTCTGGATACTGGGATATATTGCTATTTTCGGCTTAGGGTGGGATTTTGTTTATGACAAAATGCAAAAGTATCGCTGGGATAGGGATTGGCCCGCAGTTTATCAATTTTTTGCCGGTATTTGGGAAATGATATTTGTGTGGTGTGGGTTAAAAATATTTGCTGTTTTACCTCTTCCCATACCAAGGGAGTTTCTCATTTGGGGTGATTTTTCCCTTCATTATAGTGCTGTTTGGTTAGCAGTTTTTGTTGCTTCCCAAAGTTTAATGCGAATCATTTTTGTCCGTTGGCGCTTCTTTGGTGGTGAATGGTTGGGCAATAAATAGTCTGGGAATTATTTATTATCAATATTGTCAATCAATTTTGGATTTTGGATTTTGGATTTTGGATTTTGAATTTACCGATTGACCCCATGCCTAAAGCCAGGAGCTTGAAATAATGATAAGATACTTTGTGTTTCTCCACAGATAAATCCGGGGGCTTGTGTCCATGTTTATTTGTCAGCCAAAAATCAAATTATGTCAATTCCATTAATTGATTTATCAAGGTTTCAAAATAGTAACCAATCAACTAAAAAAGCTTTAGCTAAACAAATTTATCAAGCCTGTCATGATATTGGCTTTATGTACATACAAAATTCAGTCATATCAAAGGATTTATTGGCAGAAATTTTCAGTATAAGTAAATCTTTTTTTAATTCACCACTAGCAGTTAAACAACAGTTAGCTTGGAGTGATGAATTTATTAATACTGGTTATGTCGGGTTAGAAAGGGAGCGTTTAAATATAAATACACCAGGGGATTTAAAGGAGGCTTTTAATATTAGTAATCAAGATATATTAAACACTTCATTATCTGATTTTTCACCGGCAAAAAATCCTGTCATCATTACTTTTTATCAAGCTTGTACTGAATTGGTTAATACTGTATTGCAAGCCTTTGCTTTAGCATTGGAACTACCAGAAAATTTTTTCACCATTAGACATAATCAAACAAATCATACCTTGCGACTGCTACATTATCCGCCATTACATATGCCTCCCAAACCTGGACAAGTGCGTGCTGGGGAGCATTCTGATTATGGTAGCCTGACTTTACTATTCCAAGATGGGGTAGAAGGATTGGAAGTGCAAACAAGCAGTGGACATTGGATTACAGCATATCCCATACCCGGGATGGTGGTGGTGAATACTGGAGATTTAATGCAGCGATGGACTAATCATATATTTTGTTCAACCAAGCATCGAGTGATAATTCCCGATGATGAAAGAGCAAACCAGTCGAGATATTCTATTGCTTTTTTTTGTCATCCGAATGACGATACAGAAATTACTTGTTTGGCAAGTTGCTCCCAACAACAACCACCTATTTACCCTCCCATTTTGGCGGGAGAATATTTGATAAGTCGTTTACAAGCAACCTATTGAAAGTGATATCAGGATATAATGAGCAATTGGATACAAGTCAAAGGTATTGTTAAAAAAGGTCATGGAGTAGCATCAGGAAAATCTGGAAATCCCCGTTTCCCTCAAGGTACTATTGAAATACAAAAACCTTTTTTCTCTGAACGAGGTTTGCAATTAGATAACTATTTTTCTGGAACAATTAATCTTTCAATTTATCCACATCAATATGAAATCATAAATGCTAAACACACATTCAAAAATATGAAATGGCTGCTAGATACTCCAGCCGAAGATTTTTCATTTTTTGATTGCCGAATTAGACTGAATAAAGGCGAAGTCTTAAATGGTTTAATTTACTATCCCCATCCTGACACTAAACCAGAACACTTTCAATCTGCGGATATTTTGGAAATTATGACAACTTACGTCAATGATTTAAAATACGGAGATGAACTAATTATTGAAGTAGATAGTCAACAGATTAATATTTATTAAGGGAAGCAGATTAAATAATATGCTCTGTTGTGACAATTGAACCTCGCCCTCGCTTTTTACTACGTAAACATTTTTCCCTCTCCTTAATAAGGAGAGGGATGTCCGACAGGACAGGGTGAGGTTTTATATTTTATTTTATCTTCAACCCTAACCATCACATTTTATGTTTTAGGGAAAGGTTTCTAGAGAATTGAGAAATCCAGAAGGACAAAAAATAAACAATCTTCAACTATCTTCATAGTTATGCCCATTATTTGTTAAAATATTCCAGCTCTAAAACTACCGTATTCTTGCCTATGAAGTCAGTGTGAGAGTGTGAAGATAACTTTTGATTTACGGTAGTACATCAAGTTAGCACAACAGTGGTAGAATACACAACTTAAGATCCATTTTGAAACAACAATAACAGCTATTATTAGCGTTTGAAACTTGGTGGCAAAATTTAGGCTTACAACCTTGATTTTGTCACCAAACCCTGATGCTGAATTAGAATCTAATTTCAGTATCATAGATACTAAAGAGCTGTTTTGTTATATCGGGAAGTATGTATCCATGACACATTTAACAATTAATATTATTACAATTATCGCAGAACTTGCGATAAATTTTATATTTTTCTTCCTTGTCAATTGGTGTTTTAACAAACTATATCGACAGGTTTTTAAAATTCCTTTACTGAAACAATTCAACAACAATGCATCAGTAATTCGTCGTAATTTTCGTATCTTTATTTTCCTTTGCTGTTTTACCATTTCCTTAGCAATCATTGGCATTAATGGATATCTTGCCTATCGTGGCGAAAATGTTCGAGACTATAGTTTATCTCTGCTCAGTCAAATTCCCAGTGAATTTTGGACAGCCCTGGGCTTAGGTTTTCTCAAATGTATCGGAGCAATTATTGCAACAAGTATTGCTCTGAAAATTTTTAATCCTTTGTTGGATAAAACATCGATATACCTGCAAAATATTGATTTAATTACTGACAACGATCGCAGTATTGCCATATTTTTTGATGCCTTAAAAAAGAATATCAATAATGCATCTTGGATCGGAGTCTCTATTCTTTGTGCTCAATTTATAATTCTCCCGCCCATTGTTAGTAAATATTTATATGTTCTGCTAAGAATTTACCTGATTGTTGCCATCGGGCGACTAGTCTTTAAAGTAGTTGCCGTGATTATTGATAGTCTTGATGCCCTTAGTGTAAAGAATTCCAACTCAGACAATGTTTTGCGGTTTTACGTCCAACTCCGACATTTAATCCCGTTGTTTAAGCGTTGCTTAGAGTTGATTATTTATGTTTTAATGACAATTCTTGTCGTCCAGCAGATTGATTTTATTGCTAATTTAGGCAGTTGGGGTTTAATTGTAATTAAAATCATTTTGATGTTTTTAATGAGCCAAGTAATAATCTCCATCGCTTATTTGATTGTCGAAGAATTACTACTCAAATCGCCAAATTTAACAGAAATCCAGCAACAAAGACGACATACAATTACCCCTCTAATCAAAAGTTTTATCAAATATTCTGTTTATTTTGGGGTAGGTATTTTCATACTAGAAACAATTGGGATTAATCCACAACCAATTTTAGCTGGTGCGGGAATTTTGGGTTTAGCGGTGGGTAGTGGGGCGCAAAATCTCATTAATGATATTGTATCAGGTTTTTTTATCCTATTTGAAAACTATTATTTAGTAGGAGATTATATCGAAACAGATAAGGCATCAGGATATGTAGAAGCTATTGAATTGAGAACAACACGCATTCGTCATCATCTCGGGCAAGTCTTCATTATACGCAATGGGCATATTAATTCAATTACAAATTTTTCTAAAGATTATATTTATTCCTATGTTGAGGTTGGTGTTGATTATGATAGCAATATAAATCGTGTTCAGGAAATTATTGAAACTGTTG
>JAAUYD010238096.1_pt1 | contig 12878 bp, 6 predicted proteins | sample 7278101 | NCBI WGS metagenome assembly JAAUYD01 (sample SAMN14350128, study PRJNA611818) | marine sediment metagenome | isolation source: surface marine sediment (0.6m) | place: French Polynesia: Moorea | collected 2018-08 | reverse complement strand
TGTTAATGGCGAACCGTCACTTTCGATGGCGAGAAACGGTAAGTCTTGGACCTTATCTTTGTCAATATTGGTCCGGTGGCCTTCGCCCAATTCCATGGCATGGGCGTCGCCTTTCATAGCCTCCACTAATACGGCTTCGGAACGCCGGTTGGGCATACATCCGAAGGGACCTATGGCGATGGCCCCGCAGGTCTCCGATGCCGCTTCCCGAATCGAACTGCCCACGGTAAGGACTGCTTCACCACTTAAATGGGGGGATATGTGAGGACCGGCTGCGTTGATAATGGCTTCTACATCAATGGTTGCCGCATGTACCAGGCCTGATGTGGAGAGAATTTTTTTTATATACGCTTCATCTTTGCGCATCACATAGGACTTGATGTGCGCCTTAAACCTGTTTCCAAAGCCTTTGCGGGGGGTCTCCGAGAGGCCCCTGTCGATGATAAAATCCGAATAGAGAATCCACTCCGCCACCGGTGCGCAAACGGCTGCAAATCCTTTGGCCGCCAAATACTCTGTCAAGTGTTGACGTGAAAGCCCATCGCGCCGCACAAATATTTCGCCTGCCAGGGTAATGCGGGGAACCTCTTCCGGCGATTGTACCAACGGTATTCTGCTGAACTGCTTTGCAGTCTCACGCAGTGTTTTTAGAAGGGTTTTAAACTGGCCGCTTTCAAGGGCTGAGATCGTTTTTTGAAATTGGGTCTCAAAAATGGCCATGGCCGTACCAGTACACTTTGCATTGGCCAGCAGCATGGCACGAATGTCTTCGAAGACATCCGACACCACCACAGCCCACCAACCCCTTCGATGAATTGAGCGGGGCAGCCCTTCATAGCCCACATCCGATGATAAGGAAAAGACGGCCACATCCTGGATCTCAAGCTTTCGGATCAAATCTTCCATAAAGACATGGTATTGCCCGAAGCGGCACGGGCCCGAGCCGTTGGGCATAAAATAAACGACCACCTCTTCCGGGGTTTTGTGATTTTGAATATAATGCATCAAGGATCCGGTGGTGAGAATGAGGGGCAGGCACTCCTTGCAGGACGTGTGGCCGCGGCCGATTTTCCAAATCGCTTCAGTGCTGGGCGGCAGTGGTTTAGCCGTAACCCCTGCGCTTCGGAATGCCGCTGCCAATGCCTCGGTTCCTAACTTTCCCATGGAAGGAAACAGCAGGGAAACATTGGGGGCGGTGAGCGAAAGGTGGCGGCCGCGAGAGTCCTTAATGGACACCGAACCTTTGTGGAGTACGGCAGCAGCAGGACTATAGCGGTTGTCAGGGGATAGCGGTGCAATTGGCGGACGCTCTTTCCTATGAGCCTTGACAATATCCAGGAAGGCATCGATGCGCGTTTCGATGCCGGCATCGGCGCTATGGCTGTCCAATTCCAATGTCAATGACGGCTTGCTTCCCATTACATTCCGAAAATAATTGATGGTGAACGAATCCGGTCCGCAGGAGAAATTGGTAATGTATGTCCCGAACAATTGGGGGTGGGGCTGAATTTTTCGGGCGGCCATCATGATGCGTTGACCCATCCCCCAATACATGGTTGGAAAAGATTGCTGGGCAGCAAAGTCCAAAAAATCCAAAGGCAGGACAAGTATGCCACGGGATGCAAATTTGTCGGGAATTCCCATATGGGCCTCGGTAACATATCCGCTGTAAGGCCTTGCAAACAGCACCATACCGATGGCATCCGGCTGTCGCTCCAAAGCTTCGATAGCTTCGCGTCCGAGATCCTGCATCTCAGATAGGCAATCTTCCATTATGGCTTTTGCCCGGGCAAAAGCCTTGGCCGCCTTATGGCGCGAGATTCCCAATCGCCGGGCCATGGCGACCAGGGGTTTTTCCGCACCGCACAATCCTCTGTTCATATCGATCAATGGATCGAGGATGGTGAGATCGTTTTCTTCGAGTTGGCGAAGCTTATCTCGAAATGCGGCTTTTAAATAAAACGGTTCTCCCTGTACCAGGGGACATACCTGAGACAGGCGTTCGCCGTTGACAGTGGGCAGGGATTTGAGGTGAGGAAGAAAAATGTAGGCTGGTGGTTCGGGTTGGGTGATCAGCCGATGAAAAAAACCATGGGCCAACTCGGCGGGGAAACAAAACGGCGCGTTGCGCTGATCGATGCCTTTTTGACTCGCTTTGTCCGGTACCACCGGATCAAAACCCAGTGCACTGAAGAAATTGGCGTATAGCGGGTAGTAGGTGTTGATCATGAAGCTGCGATTAATACCGATGCGCCCGCGAAATTCCGGATGTTGATCGCCCAGTGGCGTTGGGGCATATTTTCCAAAAATAAGCTCCTGGCGTCGACGGACCAAATTCAGGCCGGAGGCCCGAACTCTTGGGCCTTTCCGTAAATTTTCGTAGCGATTGCACGCCCCTCCGAAAGGATAAGTGCGACCGTTGATTCGAATTCGAGATATTTTACATCGACGATCACATTTTTCTCTTCCGCCTTTACAGACAAAGGCACGGCTGTATTCCGCAGTACGTTGGCCCAGGGCATCCACGCTAAAGTGGCTCGGAGCCAACAAACCATTGCTGATTCTTTTTTGAACCTCCAACGCCACTCCGAAGGCTCCCATTAATCCTGGCTCCGGTGGAACTACAATCTCTTTTTCGATCAATGCCGCCATGGCCAAAGGCACCGCATGGTTATAGCAGACCCCGCCCTGCATGAAGACTTTACTTCCAACGGGACGATTGCCTTTAACCCGGTTGTTGTAATTCATGCAGATGGAGTAGACTAGACCGGCGACAATATCCCTGCGGGCCAAACCGGCATGGATCGCATTTTTAATATCGGAGGCGATGAAAGCAGCACATTGATCGCTGAAGTTGGGCGGCATGCTCGCTGTCATGGCTTCGTCGGCAATGGCCTCCATGGGGATTCCCATTGTTTCCCAGGCGGACTCTTCCAAAAAGGATCCGGTGCCGGCCGAACAGGCTTCATTCATGGCATAATCGGTGGGAACGCCGTTCGAGATGTGGGTATATTTTGCATCCTGGCCGCCGATTTCAAAGATTGTGTCAACTTCCGAATCGAAAAAAACGGATGCCGTGGCATGGGCGGTAATTTCGTTGATGACCCCTTCCGTCATGGCATGCAGGCCGGCAATATGTCTGCCTGAACCGCAAACACCGAGACCGATGATGCGGGGTCTAAGTGATCCAATGCGATCTTCAATTTGAGCCGCAATGGCATCATAGCATGCCCGTGATGCGCCAATGGGATCCCCGTTGGTGCGCAGGTAGACCGATGCCAGCAGAGCATTGTCGGGCTGGCGCAACAATACGGCCTTTGTGGTGGTGGAGCCCACATCCAGCCCTAATATACAGACATCCTTGGGGGTTACTGTGTCCCTCTCGATGGTCTTGAATTCCACCCGTGCCGTGTGCTGCGTCAACGGGGGAAGTGTGTCGAATCGATGTTCATCCTGAATGAATAAGGTCTCCAATCGGGGCAGGGGGGTGTCCTCGTGCATCTGCGCCCATAAAGCCGCGCCGAGCGCTTCAAAATACGGTGCCTCTTTTGGGACCAATAGACCGGGGATGGCCTCTTTGAGGTGGTGGACCATCATCTGATTTTGGGAGGCTCCACCGGTGAGCATGATATTTCGGCAATCGATACTTTTTAACAACTCTAGAATTTTGTTGGCCATCATTTGGCCCAGCCCTGCGGCAACCCGGGCTTTGGGGACGCCTTTGTTGGTCGCATGGGTGCAGTCGGATTTGCAAAAGACGGAGCACCGTCCTGAGACGGGATAGGGGACCACATCCCCAGACCAGCGAGATACTTCGTCAAGGGTTGTGCCCAATCGCCGCAGTTGTTGCAGGAAGAACTCTCCGGTGCCGGCAGCACACTTATTGCCGGTGAAGACATTGGTAATCCGACCGTTGGGCGTTAGTTGGTAAACCATAAAGGTTTCACCTCCGGCGCAGATTACCGCCGGGCATTGAATCTTCGGAGGTTTTACGTACCGGAAGGCATGCTCGACCGCCTCTGGTTCGGAGACGGAGGGCAAGTTGAGCAAGTGACGGAAATTACGCCCTGTGGCAGCGAGTTTGGTTACTCCTGAAAGATCTAATTTTTTCAATATTGAGGCGAGGGTTTGCTGTGGGTTGCCCTCATGGGGATGGACCACCGTGGCCAGCACGCGGTGCGGTGCATGGGTGTCAGCAATGATTTTTGCGTGGGACGGGTCACGCAGTGCGATCTTGACGACCGACACTGTCGAGGCGCCTACACATATTCCCAATGAACTCTTCATATCAGGCATTTCTGTACCATCGTGTGGTTTCGCCGCAACGGCGGATCTGTAATGTTCCAATGCAGACGTTAAGTCGTTGTGAACCCGTTCCTGATCGAGTCTTTACCTACCCCTACATCATCCTTCGGTCACAAGTCGGCCGTCTAAGGCGTCGGCCATTGTAGCTATCGCTGCTGTTTCAGCCTAATATGGAGGAGATCCCGGGATGCAGGGGCCTGACGCCGCTGCACTAATTATATCTATCCTCATAATTTTCAGATGGTCAAGCTTTTTAAGCGGATTGTTGGGGGTTGGAAGTATGTAAGTATAGGTATTTAATGCTTTATGATAGTATTGATGGTGCAGGTGATAGGAATTGGCCGCTAGGTGGAAGTATCAGTATAGTCCATATCGAAATCGAAATCGGGATCCAATTCGAATTCGAATACAGGCTCGATGCCTAATGAGTGAGCATTTTCCCCATCTAAACATGCTTGACCCGAACAAACCATGAAAAGTCTGCTGATCATAAAGCCCTACATTGGTTAGACATCTGGAATTATGGCTTTAAAGGGAATATCGATTATTGAAGATTGCAGGCTTCGCTCCCGATCCCGATGAGATTTCTCTCTTCTGGCGACATTATGGGGACCGGGAAATTCCTACCTCAATGAAGGGTATGATATTTCCAAGGACTATAATTCTATGCACCCTTCTCGTCGTACTGATCTGGTAGGTCCGTTGCCGGACCCTCTGATATTTGAGAAATGGGATGCGCCATCAGCAACTGCTGGATATCTTTTAGCTGTCGATTGATCAATGAAGATACCCAAAAGAAGGCAAAACCCAAAGCACCCGTGGCAAGGTATGCAAATCCCAACAATAATCCCAAGGGTAGAGTGCCGGGGGTATTGGGTGTGGAGATGTTTACACCGGCCTCCACATTGCTGATGGTGGTCCAGGAGAGTATTGCGCCGACGACCCCAGAAAATAGGATCAGCCAAGCCACAATGGGGAGCAAGCGTCTAAGCCCAGTGCCGAACTGGGAGGCCCCAATTCTGGATGATGCGTCAGCGATATAAGCCGGCGGCAGCTCCATATTGTTAGATGGTGCTATATTCTCCTCATCGTAGGAGGTCTCGATTTCCGGCGCATCCATGGTAGTTTCGGAATTGAAATCCGCTGCCGTATCAAGAACTACAGTTTCGGTTTGCACATCATCCGTGTCATCGTAATCCAGGTCGTCGTCAGCCTCCACGAAAACCGGATCCGGATCCTCACTGTCGAATTCCGATTCCACTACCGACGCTTCAAACAATTCTGGTTCCTGATTCTCCGGATCGCTTTCATGGGATGCGTCGACCAACGCTTCAGTTTCATCTGTAGAGACGTCTTCAATCTCGGCGACCGGGGTTTCCGGTGAGGACTCTTGGTTTCCTGCATGGATTTGGACACCGATAACATCATTGAGCTCCAGGGCCTCTTCCGACGTTTCTTCCATCACTTCGGGGGGGGCGATCTGAGGCTCATCCGGTGTTTTGTTCGTCACGGTATTTCTGACTTGGATTTCCCGCTTATCCGGTTTAAGGATCGATTTGTGGGTGATTTTACGGGCATTCTCAAGGGTTTGGGCATGACGTTCATCCTCATCGGGTCGCGGCTCCAAGCGATTGCGCAATCGCTTTTCGACACGTTCTCTTGCTTTCTTCAAGGACTCAGGATCCAACGCACTTTTTCGAAGCGGAGGGGACACCCCAGCGGCAGAAACTGGCAGGCCCGGCATCGAAATGACATCATGCTTGGCGTAGACCAGCCCGCATGACGGGCACTCGGTGGCAGGGACAAAAGCATCATCTCTTTTCTGTCGTCTATATCCGCATTTGGGGCAATTCATGAGTTCGCCTCTTTTCTTAAGTTGTTAGATAGTGTCAGAATTAAGTCCAAAGAAAAATTTAAGCAAAAAATATGCCATTAAATGTGACCTTTGCCGCCTGTCAAGGGGATGATACAAAATCTTGGGGAGATCCTTTGAATATGGTATATATCCTGTGATTCAGGTTTTCTGCTGACCTTATAATCCTATTGATTATTAGGATAAAAACGCCTTTTAGTGACAATTTACGGCACTCCATGTTAAAAAAATTTAATAGCCACGTGGCTGGTTGAACAATTTGCCAAGGAGCAAAGATGACCAAGATTATCAGAGATGATCGATCCTACCGCGGGATGCTCCAATCAGATGACGGCGTGATCGTCAAAGTTTTGGAAAAGAACGATAACCGGATCACGTTTCAAAGCGAATTCGGTTTATCGCGACATATGATAATGCAGTTGAATGAACAGCCCGAACAATTTGTTTTCAGCGAGCGTTCGCGAATCGCCCGGTTGGGCATTCAAATAACTGGTGATCCGCCCACCATTGAACAACTCGATGGACATCGACTGGTGATGACACAGACCGCATCGGCAGTGATTCCAGGCTACCCGGCATTGGATCGTCTGGGCTCATTTTTCGCCCAAGGGCTGCCTGTGGGACGCATGGTGTTTTGTGATCCGAATTCACTGCTCTCGTCCGAAGAGGTGATGGCGGCCATCGAGCGGGCGGAGTTGAAACTGCCTGCTTCCACTGCCATTTCCAGCGACGGTAGTATTGTCATTGCCCCCCATAAAGTCGTTTGCATCTTGCGGGAAGATACCTCAGATCAAACCTTTGGCCGTATCCTACTGCGCGAAGACGGTCGCGAAATGCTCAACCGATATCAAGTCAACCAGTCTGTTCCCAATGTCATCATACCGCCGGGGCAGGGCGTGATTACCACCTGCTCGATGTACCTCAACGAACATTATGTGGTGCTCCAAAGCGGTTTTTCCCTGGGACGCAATCTGCCGGCAACGGTGTTGGATCCCATTAAAACACGGGGCATTCGTATCTACCTGGAAATTATCAATGGCAGCGCTCATACCATCGTCAACCCGCTGATCAGCGCACGAATATATGGCGCACCCAAAAGCAAGCAGGCAGAGCGACGAAAGACTGAGATCCTAAACCATCGTCAATACAGCTATGCAAGCCTTAAAAAGTTGGAAAAAAGGCTCCTCGGTCAGCACTCTCGGACGTGTCATTTCCTCGACATGCCGCTGGCGGTCATCAAGCCTACCCGTGGTGGGCTGGAAAAAGCCCAATTGGCGGCCAACGGTCCCGCCCAAAAGTGCCCGGTGCCCGAAGCCCATTGTGCTATCGCACGGCATGACTTTTCACCGCGAAGCCAATGCGGGCACGTCTACGCCACTTCCAAGCTGGGCCGCATGGTAAAAAAAACGCCCGTGGTTCTTGCGCTGAAGTATTTCCCCAATTTGGTCGAGCATCGGGATATCATAAATCTGGCCGCCGAGGGAAAGCTGAAAGCCATCTATTTTTATGAAGCATCTCGTGAGCACGGCCCTTTTCTATCCCAGGAGGATCATGGTCGACTGCAGGACTATAATGCCTTCGGGGTTGAGGTCTATTGGGTATGCGGATTGAACAAAAGTCTCATGGTGCATACGATTAGGGACGGTAAGGGCTATTTTGTGGTGCCTGACCGGTTGGCCGATTTTCACAAATCCATGCTTTTTGCCTTTTACGGTTCTACCTTGCCGCTAACACCCGCCGGAAGGGAGCGGCTCGGGAAACTGTTGGATGCCTTGGTCTCCTTTTGGGGACGGAATATCGGCATCGTTACCGGCGGCGGTAGCGGGGTCATGGAAGTGGCCAACACATTGAGCCGGGAGCGTGGTATTCTCTCTGGGGCCAACTTTTTGGAAATTACCGACCAAGCCTTGACCACGGATGTGGATTTCTGCCAGGTCTTCCAGGCCACCTGCCGCCACAGTCGGCAGAAGTGGTTTGAGATCGCCTCTTTTCCAATTTTTAATGTGGGGGGGCTGGGGTCCTTGGAGGAGTTGGGGATTACCTTATGCAATATGAAGCTGTCGATAATGGAGCGGGTGCCCATCATTCTGTTTGATACGGACGGAAACAAGGGCTTTTGGGATGGTATGCGCCGCCAGATCGCCTCCATGGTCGGCGAGGCCCGTGCCCCTGAGTGGATTGAGGATCATGTTGTGATCACCAATGATCCCATGGAAGTGATTGCTGCCTATCGGCGTCAGCTTCAGCTCTTTTAACCAAGTCTTTGCGTTACAACCGGGTGCTTAGCACCCGGTTTAAAACAACCCATCAGTAGATTCACCCTGACCATTCCAATATCCCAAATAATACCTTAATGATCGGTCTTATGCAGCCGATAAGTTTTGTGATATGAGAACACCCATTATTGCGTTTTGAAGCCTATCAATTTTTTTAGGTGCGTGCTAAGGGTGATTAGAGACTTTTTTACAGGCTACGAATGCGGTCAGGAAAATTAAGAACATCGCAACACCTTGCTATTGGATTGTGGTCGTTAGCTGCTTTCTGGACTCTTCTAATCATTGCATCGATTTTCTATTCATTCCGCCATATCGACCAGACCACCATCGCAACTGCCACCTCCCATGCCAAGGCTGCATTTGAAAAGGATGTGCTCTACCGCCGATGGGTGGCTGGTTTGGGCGGCGTATACGTACGCCTGACCGACGGGACCCAGCCCAATCCCCATCTAAAGGTTTCGGAAAGAGAAATTGCCACGCCCTCGGGCAATCAATTGACCCTGATCAATCCCGCCTATATGACCCGTCTTGTGCATGAATTGGGGCGCCAATCAAGCGGCATCCAAGGGCATATTACCAGCCTTAACCCCATACGGCCGGAGAACATGGCCGATGACTGGGAAGCAAAGGCCCTCAAACAATTTGAATATGGAATTGAGATTCTTTCAGAGCTCCAAACCATTGACGGGATAATGTACCTGCGCTACATGCGGCCTTTGGTAACGGAAGAGGGGTGCCTCAAATGCCATGCTGATCAAGGCTTCGAGATTGGGTCAGTACGCGGTGGGATCAGCATCTCGGTACCCATGGAACCGCTATGGGCGATTGCACGACCCAATAAGCGTGCCACGGCCGTTGGACTTGGCTTGTTCTGGCTGTTCGGCATGCTGGCCATTGGTTTGGGCGGGCGCATGATCACCATGCGGATTAAAGACCGCGAACAGTCAACCAAGATCCTTAAACAAAAGAACCTGGCATTGGCAAAAGCCATGGCAGCGTCTGATATTCTTGCTGACCAGGCTCAATCCGCTAATAAAGCCAAGAGTGAATTCCTTGCCAATATGAGCCATGAGATTCGCACGCCCATGAACGGTGTGATCGGAATGGCCGGCCTGCTGTTGGAAACCGATTTGACGCCTGAACAGAGAGAGTATGCCGAAATTGTCCGCAATAGCGGAGATGTCCTCATGGGCGTCATTAATGATGTACTGGATTTCTCTAAGATTGAAGCCGGAAAATTGGATATCGAACAGGTCGAATTCAACATGCGGCTGATGATGGAGGAGTCCAATGATCTGATGTCAGTAAGAGCCCATCAGAAAGGGTTGGATTATGTCTACATGATCGATCCCGATGTACCACTCTGGTACAAAGGGGATCCGGGGCGTATCCGCCAGATACTGACCAATCTTGTTGGAAATGCGGTAAAATTTACCGCAACCGGCGAGGTGGCTGTTCATGTAATGCTGGACAGCCGTTCCGACAACCAGTCGGTCGTTCGATTCATCGTTTCCGATACCGGCATCGGAATTCCTGAAGAACGCCGGGGGAGATTGTTTGATGCCTTTCAGCAGGCCGATACGTCGACCACTCGTCGATTCGGAGGAACCGGATTGGGCCTGGCCATTTCCAAACAGCTTGCCGAAATGATGGGGGGCGCCATCGGGGTTGAAAACAATAACGTCCAGGGGTCGACCTTCTGGTTTACTGTGAAATTGGAAACCTTATCCCAATCGGATCAATTCTGTTCTCTGGAACATGATGATCTGCAGGATATTCGTATCCTGATCGTGGATGACCACCCCGTTAATAGACGGTTACTGAGCGTATTACTGGATTCGTGGGGGTGCCGCTATAGTGAGGCGGATAATGGGGAGGTCGCTTTGTCGGAGCTTAAATCGGCCTCCCAATTAGGAGATCCCTTCCGTATCGCGCTATTGGATATGCAGATGTTCCCTATGGACGGCGCAACCCTGGGTAAAAGGATAAAAACGCATCCTCTGCTCAAGGATACCCGTTTGGTCATGTTGACCTCATTTGCCCGCCGCGGAGATGCGAGCAAGATTGAAGCGATGGGCTTTAGCGGGTATATGACCAAACCGATAAAATCCGAGCAACTCTACCAATGTTTACAGCTGGTGCATAAGGAAAAAGAAGACAAACAGAATCCTAAGCGACTGAGGATGGTGACGCGTCACACTGCTGCTGAACAGCAGCAGCATCCATGGCGCATCCTGCTGGCGGAGGACAATGCCACCAACCAAAAGGTGGCACTCAATATACTTTCCAAACTGGGATACAACGCCGATGCAGTAGGCGACGGTAGCGAGGCGGTTGATCTGCTGGAGAGAATAGAATACGATCTTGTCATTATGGACTGTCAAATGCCGGTGATGGACGGTTTTGAAGCCTCGAAAGCCATTCGCACGTCAAAGAGGGTCCGCAATCCAGAAGTGCCCATCATTGCATTAACCGCCGATGTCATCAAAGGCGTTGACGAACGCTGCAGGGAAGCCGGGATGGACGGTTACCTGTCTAAACCGGTTGATCCGGAAACCCTCAAAGCCATTTTGAAATCCTATCTCCCGCCGCCGACTTAAGCGCCGATCATGGCCACCACATCTCGTCCATATTGTTGGGCCATTTGGATGCCCCCGTCCAGCTGGCTTGATTTAAGGGAGAGGGGACCGCTGACCATTTTCATCTTATAAATGTTGAGCATGGTGTTATAGATACGCTCCGGGGCCTCTCCACTCCATCCAAAGGCACCGAAGGCACCGCCTACTTTCCCTTCGAGTTCAGCTTTCTCAGCCAGAAAGAGCAATGTTTTCATGCTCTCCATCATCTCTCCATGATATGTGGCCGATCCAAATACCAGGGCATCACATCCAGCCAAATCCTGGACTTTTTTAATGGCTTTGGCTTCTAATACGGTTGCCTCGTGGCCGGCGATGCGAATGCCCTCTGCAATCAGGTTGGCAATTGATTTGGTCTCTCCGGTACGGGATGCATAGATGATTTTGACCTGGGCCATGGCGCCTCCTTTATAGTTATCCACCTATTGCACGCATCATGCGGCCGTTGATCGGTTTGGCGTCTTGATCGTTCAGGCAGTGTCCCTTTGGTTTTGCCGTGGCGGTGGTCCGGATGATAGTGCCCAGGGTCTCTTCGGTGGCGCCATCGCGTAACGGACCTTTGATGTCCACCTCTTCTTCTGCAAACAGACAAGCGCGGAGTTTGCCGTCGGCGGTCAACCGCAGCCGGTTGCAGGTGCTGCAAAAATGATGGCTCAATGCGGCGATAAAACCGATCCGGCCGATAGAGTCCGGAAACCGCGTATAAACCGCCGGACCGCGGGTCTTGATATGGGGTATCGATTCTAGACGGCCAAGGGACGCCACCGCTTGACGGACCTCATCGATGGAGATGAATAGATTGTTGTGCTGTTTTTGGGCCCAGCCGCTGGTGGGCATCAGTTCAATGAATCGGACGTCATAGGGCTTTGTCATGGTCAAACGGGCCATATCTGGAATTTCATCATCGTTGATTCCCCGCATGGGGACCATATTGATTTTGATGGGCGTTAAACCGACTTCGGCCGCCGCTTCTAACCCTTTGAGTACTTGGGCAAGCTTGTCTTTTCCAGTGATTTGAGCGTACCTATCGGCCTTGAGCGTGTCCAGGCTGACATTGACGCGATTGACACCGGCGGCTTTCAAATCGGCGGCCATGGACGCCAGCAGCACACCGTTGGTGGTGACGGCCAGATCTCTTAGTCCTGAGAGGGATGATAACTCACGGCAGAATCCAATCATGTTTCGTCGCATCAACGGTTCTCCACCGGTAATACGAATTTTGGTGACGCCGTTGGCCACTGCTGCTTTGGCGATCTTAAACATCTCTTCATAGGTGAGGATGTCGGACATCGGCAGCTTTGGGCGTCCGTCAAAGGGAACGCAATAGCGGCATTTGAGGTTGCAGTGATCTGTAATAGAGATCCGAAGGTAGTCTATTTTTCGCTGGTATTGATCTTGAAGCTGGTTCATCATCTTATCTTCTATATCTTAGGTTAACTGCCCACCATGTTGTGACGGATATTCAACACACAAAAAGGGATTTAATCCAACACCGTTATGGCATCCCCCGGCCGGATAGTTCCCTCTTTTAATACTTTCGCGAAAATACCTTCGCGCGGCATGACGCAATCGCCTACCTGGTGGAAAATGGCACAGCGGTTGTGGCACTCTTTACCGATTTGGGTGACTTCGACCAGCACCTGTGTGCCTAACTGCATTTGGGTACCGATGGGCAATTCCCACAAGCGAATGCCCTGGGTGGTGATATTTTCCGCAAAGTTGCCCGGTTCGACCTCCAGACCTTTTTCTCGAATGCGATTGACACTCTCCATGTCCAACAGGCTCACC
>JAAUYD010035749.1_pt1 | contig 12878 bp, 15 predicted proteins | sample 7278101 | NCBI WGS metagenome assembly JAAUYD01 (sample SAMN14350128, study PRJNA611818) | marine sediment metagenome | isolation source: surface marine sediment (0.6m) | place: French Polynesia: Moorea | collected 2018-08 | reverse complement strand
GTTTGAACAGGAAGCGAGATGGGCGATGGCGGTTAAGCTATATGAAATGAAGCGACTGTCTTCTGGAATGGCAGCTACTTTGTTAGGGGTTGAACGAGTGACTTTTTTACTGAAATTAAGTGATTATGGGGTGAGCATGATTAATTTAACGTCAGACGAATTATTATCAGATTTAAACAATGCCTAAACCAGAGAGAATTGTTATTAATACTTCTCCTTCTTTGAACTTTCATGGATTTACCTTACCTATTATCCTTTGATTTGTCAATCGTTTAGCTTGATAATTTGATAAATTTTAATAATAATAATTATTCAAAAAATAGGCACAAAAAAAATATGAAAATAGGAGAAAAAAGTAACAATTACAATTAGTAATAATCACCTTTTTCTCCTATTGGTTTTACCTAGTTAGTGGTAGGATGAAGTGACTACTCTGCGTCATCCCCCGCAAAAGGTGCTGGTGGCGGGCCAAGCCAGATCATGGGTGCGATCGCATTGCCATCACGGGAGATAGTAGCGGTATTTTCACGTTGTACAGGAGCTACATTACGGGGGGTTAATTTCTTGGTTTTCATCGGTTTTTTTCCTATTTTTTTGAGTTGTTTAGTTCTCAGAATTAATCTTTGAACTTTATAGATTTATCCTAGCTATTCCCTTTTGATTTGTCAATCATTTAGCTTAGTAATTTTACGTTTTTTTACAATAATAATTGCTTAAAAAATAGGCACAAAAAAAATATGAAAATAGGAGAAAAAAGTAACAATTACAATTAGTAATGACTACCTTTTTCTCCTATTGGTTTTACCTAGTTAGTGGTAAAATAATAGTGATTACTCTGCGTCATCCCCCGCAAAAGGCATGAAACTAGGGGGAGCCATCATCCAAAGGGGTGCGATCGCATTGCCATCATGGGAGATAGTAGCGGTATTTTCCCGTTGTACAGGAGCCACATTACGGGGGGTTAATTTCTTGGTTTTCATGAATTTTTCCTTCTTTTAAAGTTATTCAAGTTTTCAGAATTCGTCTTTGAACTTGATGGATTTATCCTAGCTATTCCCTTTTGATTTGTCAATCATTTAGCTTGATAATTTTACATTTTTTTACAATAATAATTATCCAAAAAATAGGCACTATAAAATTATCAATATTCTGTCAAAGCAACAGATTATCGATAGTTTTATTCTTGTTTTTAAACAACTCAAAAATTTAGATATTATCTTCAGGAAAATAATCCATATCTAAAACCTGCTCTTGATTAAAAGGACAATCAACGGGAAAAGTTTTTTTGGGTAAATTTGTTTCATTAACAGCAGATCGTACTGCTTTTTGATAGCATTCTGGTAAAATTTGTTTGAAATAAGGTTTTAAACTGGGGCTATCTTTTAAAATAAGTTCTAATTGCTCTCTTTGCTCATCAATGGTATTTATCCAGCTATTTGTCCGTTTTTGGGGTTGATATTTCCACTTCAGTAAGTGCATTAATAAAACTTTTAAACGACTGAATACCTCCCGTCTATTGTTCCGTCCCATATCGGATATTTCTTCAATTAAATTCTCTAGATCAAGCGCATCTAAATCTCCTTTTTTTAAGCAATTTACTGTTTGCTCAATCCACAAATTGAAATCAGTTTCATAAAGCTGTGATAGTTTAGTTTTCATGTTGATTACCCGTTCTTTAGCCAGTAAACACGGTTGAAACTTTTAAATTTAGTTCTTGAAAACTAGGAGATATTACTAAATCTTCATTGCTAAAATTACCCACTTCTGTATAGATATCCCCTTGTAATGCTAACACTAAAATAGTTTGGGTTTGGGGATCAACTATCCAATATTCAGGAATCTTACAATCTTGATATTGTACTCTTTTAGCAATGTAATCTCTTTCTCTTTGAATTTCACCGGGACTCACTACTTCTATTACTAATAACGGAGGTGACATGAAAAGACGAAGGGTGTTACGTTTTGCTAATTGTTGAATATGTTCTTCTCTTATAATAGTTAAATCAGGATAGCGATTTTTGGGTTCTCCTCTGACCTCTAATTCTAAACCATGTCCTCTAACCCTATCAGTTCCGAGTATTGATGCAAAAAAGAAAAAAATACGATTAGCGATTTGGAAGTTTAAGCCAGATTCTGGTGGCATTTCTATCAACTCTCCATTAAATAATTCATAGAGTTTTTCTGAATTATCATCATAGTTTAGGTATTCTTCAAAGGTTGTAAATCGAGGTTTAGTGCTTAACATACTCCTGACTCCTTCAGAAAGGCTTGATAATAGTAAAGGCAAATATTATGACATTTCTCATCGTTATGGAGCAACTTGAGCAGGGAAAGAAAATCAGGGGAATGACTATTAACTAATCTCTTCCTATTTCTTTCCCTAGCGGTGGTCTTTTTTAATAAGGAGAAGACCAAGAACGAACTTCACCCAAAGTAACAGGAATTAGATCGCTAACATCAATAGTAAAGCGGAAAACCTTTTTAGCACGACGGCTATTTTCAGGGTCAAAGAATTTTAACTGCACATCCCAACAGTCGCTATCCATACGACAGAAAGGACTCTTAGACACATTAATGCTATCGAGTTCCATTCCTGCACCCACCGCTTCAGAGAAAGTTTGAGCAGCTTGGAAAGCATTAGTGGCAGCAAAGTTTAACGCCCGGTCTTGGGAAGTTTGCCCTAAGTTGCGTAAATCATAATAAATGCGGTTCAAGAAACTGCTGAGGGTACGGCGCATTTGTGCTTCGTCTGCCCCTTCAAGTTCCGCACCCACCGCTTCTAAAGCAGCACTGACTAAAGTATTAACACGCCATCCGTATAACCCTCTCGGACTTTGGGGTTCGATGACGGGAACCACTTGACCGGAGAAGAGGCGTACAGTACGTCCTGTAATGCGTCCAGGAATACTCACCCGTTCGATATAGTCTTCGCTGTCTTCTGCTTGCACTTGACCGGATAACAGTTGTTGCAGCACTGCATAGACTTCACTACCAAAGGAACCCAACGGTTCAATGGCATAGACAGGAGTTAACTCTAAATTAAGCGTCCAGATCAAAGATTTCGCTTCATAGAGATTATCCCCTAAATAATCCACCATCTGACGAGCATCGTAGGGATTAGCTGGAATTTGGGTATTTTCAATGGTAACGGCGGGCATTAACTGTTTAAAAGAGTCCCGTCTGGCTTCCGTTCCAAAGTCATAGCCGAGGGTTCCAATGGCGTAAACCATGCCACCTGCGGGTTCAGCACTTTGGCTAGGGGTAACGGGGTTGGGGGTGATTTCTGGCATAGGAGTTCCTTGGTTAATTGTAGAATTGATCGGGGTTTGGGCTGTGGTCACTTCAGGGGAAGGAACAGCATTATCTGGGGTTTCCACTGCGGCGGCCACCACTTCAGGGGTTTGGGCTTGTTTTTGGGGGTCAACGGTGGGTTCTGGGGTTCCACCGCAACTGCAACCAGAAGCTTCTACCATTGCTTGAGTTTCCATTGATTCAGACATAATTTCTCCTGTTAATTTTTCCACAGCGCCGGCAATATCTAAAACGCCGACTAAACATTTACGCCCGTTTTCAGTTCCGGCGAACTGACAGGGCTGCGCACTGGCGAGGATAGCGTCTCGTACCGCTTGGGGGTTAGGGGTTTCTCCCCGTTTCACCTGTAAGCTAAGCAGGAGAGCGACAACGCCAGTGACAATGGGAGCAGCAAAGCTAGTGCCACTCATAGCTAGGGTTCCTCCTCCCGGTTTAGCCCCGATGACATTCTCACCAGGGGCAAGAATACCTTGGCTTTGGTAGGTTTCCCCCCAGTTACTAAAGTCGAGAGGATGTCCCCTCGTATCGGTTGCCCCCACCGCTAAAACGGCAGGGAGGGCAGCCGGAACGTGGAGACAGTCACAACCATCGTTACCGGCGGCGGCAACGATGAGAATATTCCTATCTCGGCACATTTCTACGGCACGCACTAACCAGTCTTCTGCTTCTCCCATATCGGTGAGGGAACCCCCACTAATATTAATGACATTAGCACCGTTTTCGGCTGCTTGTTCGATGGCGCGGGCTAAGTCCAGTTGGGATAGTTTGCGGTTATCATCACTAAAGACGGGAGCGAGTAACCCCCGACAGTGAGGGGCAATACCGGCTCTTTCAGTGTCCGGTTGTCCAAAGATTAAACTGGCAATATGGGTTCCGTGGGTGGACATTTGCCCAGTGGTAGCTTGATGTCGTACCAGGGTGGGTAAACGGGTTAGGTTTGCCCCAGCAAAACAAGGATGATTAACATCCACTACCCCATCGAGAACCGCTACCGTTATCTCTGGGGTTCCTTTGGTACGTTGTTGGAGTTCTGTGAGTCCAGGTATGGTCATTTCAGTTATCAGTAGTTTTGGGTGAACTGGGACGGTTTCAAAGGTTTTAAGGAACATTAAAAACCAGTTTTGTAGGGTGGGCAAAGTTTTTTACTTGATGGGTACTCCAGACAAAACTCTCATTTGCCCACCCTACCGTCTGGAACGGTTTCAAAGGTTTTAAATCGAGCTTTAGTTATTAATATAAAATTGACTTCATCTGAACAAGTTTTAACTCAATGTCAGTTTTTTCTAAAGTTAATAAAGCCAAGGTTTCTCCTGACTCACTCACAAACTCTACCTCATAAGCTTCTTGATCATCATAACAATGAACAATGGCTCCCTGAGTTCCCTTTTTTAATCCATGTTCTTCAATGTCATGGGTTAAACTAATTACATCTAATTCTTTGAGCATATTCTGATTACTCCTTGTTTTCTACAAAGGGTCGAGCGGTAACAAATCGGGGGGTTTCTTTGCCTAGATCAATAATCCAAACTGTATTTTTTGGTCATGAATTTGAGAGACTGTTCCTAAAGAAATAATAACAACGAATTTTGTAGGGTGGGCAAGGTTTGCAAGGATGAGACGAGTTTAGATAAGTCCTTAACTTGCCCACCCTACCGTCTTAATATTCTATTTACAAACAGTCTCTGAATCTGATGATAAATGGTTAACAAAAGCTTGATGTTCAGGGATAGTTAGTCCTCGTTGTAAGGTGGCTAAAACTTTGGCTAAGTCTCCTGTTAATAAAGCTAGTTTATCTAACCATAAACCAGGGAAAATTTGGGAAGAAATGATGCCTTCTGCATTGGGTTCAAGGGTGATATATTCTTGGTTATTTAAGCTAAACCAATCAATTTCTCCCTCATCAACGCGCCATACTAAATATTCTTGCACTTGATTGCGACGATAAACGTTACGTTTTTTGTGGAAGTCCAAAGAAACGCTACTAGCTGCAATTTCCACAATTAATTCTGGCGCACCTTCTACATAACCATCTTCACTAATTTTTGATTGTCCACCTTGTTTAATTCTTAATAGTGCATCAGGTTGTGGTTCATTATCAATATCTAAACGCACTGTAGAATTATCTGCTAATTCAATTCCTGGTGTCGTTACCCAATAGTTACCTAACCAAGTCATAATTCGAGCATGAGGTTCACCATGATTGGTAATTCTTAGCGGAGATACTATATAAACAATTCCTTCTATTAATTCTGCCTTTTTTTGTTTAGGCATAGCATAATAACGACGCTCAAATTCTGTGCGAGTCAGCTTGTCACCATTCTCTAAAGGAGGAATTTTTAATCCAGGATAAGTGGTTTTAGTTGCTATCATCTTTTAACCTCTGTTGAACAGTTCAGATGGATTTGATGTAAGTTCTTTCCCTATAAATTAAGATTATTCTTTCATTGATTCATGTAATAAACATTAATGGTTTTAAGTGAGCCGTTTAAAAGCTCTTTTTCGCTTAAAGAAACCGTTACCCCTAGAGATTGACATTTATCTCGATAGGGTGCATGGGCGCGTGTTAATATATCTTGATGCAAATTATCCACAAAAAGATTAACTTTTTCTGGGAGAAGATGATAGTGCAATATTTTATCTCCGTCTTCTTTTAATACCAAAGAAATCGCCCCACTATCTTCTAATAATTTAAGGGCAGGAGTCGATAAAATTTGGGAAAGTTGTGATTGTATTTCTATTTTTTCAAACTCGTTTCTGCTAACAGATGGATACAATCTGACTTCACTTTTCCCCTTTAGATAAAGATGAAATCCCACCACAAGACTATTATTCATTTCTAACAACAGTCTTAAGGCTTTACTATCACTTTTTGAAAGAGCAATAGCTGTCTCTAATTTTTCAGGATAATTATCAATTGCCCACCAGGTTTTAACCCGTGCTTGAGCTAACTCTGTCCGAGCATCAATCCCTGCCATAATTTGGTTAACTTTACTATAGTCAAACCCTTTCATAAAAAGAGACAGAGGAGTATAATCTAAAGCAACGCCTACTCGGTTTTCCACTTGATGAAAAAACTCTAGAAACTGCCCTGCTTTTTTAGCAAAGTTATCATTAATTGCTAAATTAAACCGAGCAGGGTCGAGTTTATTCTCTTCAATCTTACAAGAACATTCAATACGACAAGGTTCTACTTGAGCAACTAGATTTTCAAATAAATCGAGGGGATAAAGATACTCTAAGTCGAAAGCGTTTTTATGTTCACCGATGAATTGTAAGTTTTTTTGTCTGGCTATTAATAGATTAGGGGAAGTCATTATTTTAATGTCAACTATCCTTCAAGGTCTAAGATTATCCAAAATTAACCCTTCCATTCTCCCTCTTAATCAACAATTTTGTTCAGTTACTTAAAGAAAGTTCATGGCCTAATATAGCGTTTCTCTTAACGAGTGAGGTACATCTAATATTTAATCCCTAACTTCTGACTCCTGTTCGCTAGAGCCGGAACTTCGTTAAGGAACTCCTGACTCCTAAAACTAGAAAACTTTGTACCTCACAAGTATGGGAACTGCTATATTTCCTGAACCACACATCTGTGCTTAATATCTAGTCGATCATAGTTTAAAATTGTTGTTGATAGGCTAAATAAACCGCTTCTAAAAATAGATTAGCCGTAATATTTTCTGGAATATCCTCAAGTTCAATAATATCTTTAACTTGATAGGCTAACTTTCGTGCTAATTCAACTCTAGCTTCAGTAAACATCTCATCTCGACGTTGTAAGTATCTGCGAATAGTAGCAAAATCTTCGGGTAATAACTTAGATAAATTAGCATTGGTTTGTAGGTAGTTAGCTAAGTCTTCTGCTTCTTTTGAAACGGTTAAATTTGTCCCTTTTTTTCCTTGTCCTTCTTGAATAATAATGGTTCCGGCAACCCAATCTCCGATCCGTTTTTCTTGCTGACCAAAAATAATAAAAAAGATCCCTAAAAAGAATAAATCATCAATAGGTCTTAATAAAGCTCGTAGGGTTGCTTGTTGCAAATTAATCGGTCTGCCGTTATCTTGAATAACCCGAATTTTAACATATCGTTTCCCTGGGGTTTCCCCTTGCCATAAGGTTTCAAAACAAACAAAATAGCCCACATAAGTCACAAAAATAATAAAAAATTGAATAGCTAAAATCCATAAAAAAGCTTGATTTTGTGGAATTCCAAAAATGTTAGAGATTAAGCCAGTATTGAGAAAAGATAATGCTGCAAAAATGAGCAATATAGTAATAATTAATCCCAAAATAATTGAATCAATAACGAAAGCATAGACTCGGTTTCCAATACCTGCCAGGGTAAATTCTAGTTCGACACTTTCTGGGGTTTCTATTTTAAATCGATTAAAAAAGTTCATGATTCTATCATTTTGTAAAAGATTAAATTGAATCTCGCAATTGTATATCAATACCTTCTCTGCGACTCCGTAAGTCATAATAAACAACAGCTTTAATAGATTGCCAAAAAGGAAGTAAAATAGCAGAGATAGCAAAAGAAATAATAAAAGAGAGGGGAAAATAGACAAGCCCGAAAATTATAGAATCTTGCGAAAAAATAACCATCAATATCAAGCGTATTAAAGTATCAATAATTTGTAGTGCTAAAGAAATAGGAATCGCTATTAAAAAAGCAACAAAAACAATTAGCATAATCCGCAAAATAAATTGTTTAGTTAGTTGCCAACTTCGATTAATAACCTTGGTTACTGAAGATTGATTTTCAATAGCAATGGCTAAATCTGTTAAATATAATCGAGAGCTAAGCCAGAGAATACTAATAATAAATAAAACGATGCCTACTATCACTAAAAGAACAAAAATTCCCCAGACAAACCAAGCACCATCTTGAGAAGCAAGGGTTGCTAAAACAAATAAAACAAGACCCCAAATAATAAGAAACAATAAATACCATCCCAAGAAAATTAAACCCACTAACAATGCTGTTAAAAAAAACGTCCACAAACGGGGATTAATATGACGACGTGCTTCCCTAACACTTTCTGGTTGTCCACTGACTTCTCCATAAGCTAAACGGGATAATAAACCCGAAATAGCCATGAATTTTGCCCATCCATAAATAGGAACAAATCCCCAAAGATAGGCAATTAAAGCTAACTTATAATAGACAGCAAAGCGATCGCGATAAATTCGAGCAGCAGCACTAATGACATTACCGACACTCAACGGTCCGGGAGACTGGTAATCTGGAGAAGGGTTAGACATCAGAGATAATTAAAGAAAAATAAAGTAAAAACAAGCAACTCACGATGATCTTAAGACAAGTTACTCAAAATCGAGGGAAATTATAATGAAAATTCAACGTTGGATTGCACGACGGGAACCCCATTGGCAACGACTGGATTTCCTGTTAAAAAAAATAGAGAAAAAAGGCATTAAATCTTTAAAAGCTCCAGAAATTCAAGAATTATCAGGATTATACCGCTCTGTCTCAGCAGATCTTGCTCGTGCTAAAAGCTTCCAAGTGGGAACCATTCTCATTCAAGACTTACACCATTTAACCACCCGTGCTTACAGTCAAATTTACCAAGGTCCGCGCACGCAAAACTGGGGAGGAATTTGGAAATTTTACCGTTGGGGGTTTCCTGAAACGGTACAGAAAACTTGGCAATATACTGCGATCGCTACTCTTACTTTTCTTTTGGGTGGGTTAATTGCTTGGTGGTATTGCTGGAGTGATCCTAATTTTATCGCTTTGGTGGTTCCTTCAGAATTAATTACAAAAGTTCGAGACGATCAAGAATTATGGATGGGATCAATTATTGGTATGGAACCTTTAGCTTCTAGTGGCATCATGATTAATAATATGTCGGTGTCTTTTCGGGTTATTGGTGGCGGTATTATTGCAGGAATTTTAACCTTGTTTATTCTTTTTTATAATGGGTTACTGATCGGTAGTATTGCGACCCTTGTGGGACAAAATAATTTAGCCTATCCCTTCTGGGCCTTTGTTTTCCCTCATGGTTCCTTAGAATTACCTGCCATTTTTTTATCAGGAGGTGCCGGATTATTGATTGCTAAAGGGTTATTATTCCCAGGAAAATATAACCGTAGCGATGCTTTGAAAATTTACGGATTACAAGCAGCAAAACTGGTTTTTGGTATTGTTCCTCTCTTATTTATTGCAGGAATAATTGAGGGATTTTTTTCCCCTAATCCCTCGGTTCCTGACTCGCTTAAGTATGTTGTTGGCTTACTGTTATTCATACTTTTGATTCAATATTGTACTATTAGTAAACAGCATAAAAAACAAGTCTGACTTTTAGGTAAGGGGTTATGATTGATGATTAAAAACTGGTTAAGTTAGTCTGGTCTAGTTTATAGTATCTGAGAGTGTTAGTCTAGAATTTTTTATGGTGCTTTCTCGAAACGATCCAAAACAATCAGTACAAGTGGCTAAATATGTCCCTAAACTTTCAGAAGTACAACGACTAGAAATAGAGCAGAAAAAAAATGTTATGCTCTTAGTTGAGAATTTAATGCAGAGAGAAGCAGCCACATTTAAGATGATAATTGATTGTCTTTATGATGTGGGTTCTCTCAATTTAATTAATAAAAAAGTTTCTCTTTGGTTTATCAAACCTTTAATAAAATTCATTGCTAAACTAGCTAAAACTGTTTTTCGATCAATTGCTTTTTATTGGGTCGTTAATAATACTCCCGAATTAATTACTAATTGGTTAATCAATAAAATTATGATTTCTCCTAACACTAACAAGAAACCCTCAAAAACTTCTAAAAAGTCTGGTAAAATTTCAAAAGCTAAGAAAGCACAGGTCAAGCAGAAAAAAAAGAGACAAAAAGAATCAGCAACAGTCGTTAAATATTTTCCCACGCTTTCAGAAGCGCAAAAATTAGAAATAGAACAGAAAAAAAATGTTATGCTTTTGGTTGAAAATTTAATGGAACGAGAGGAAGCTACATTTAAGATGATAATTGATTGTCTTTATGATGTGGGTTCTCTCAATTTAATCAATCAAAAAGTAGCTGTACGTCCTCTCAACCGAGTGATGCGATTAATTGCTAGACTTTCTAAACCCAGTTTTCGGGCGATCGCTTTCTATTGGGTGAAAAAGAATACTCCTGAGTTGATCACTGATTGGTTACTCGGTAAAGTTAGATTCTAGCCATCAAAAAAGCCTATTATCGAACTCACGTTAACCTAACTCTCAGGGGTTTCACTCGCTTGGGCAAACTGCATTGCACGGATTAAATTATCCATAGCGTACTCTAAATGAAGGCCAGCATCCACAGCAACCCATCCCTGTTCTGTGAGATGTCGCCATTCAAAATGAAGGTGTGGTCCAGTGGAATAGCCGGTGCTACCAACCCGTCCAATAACTGTACCTTGTTCTACCCATTCTCCAGGTTGGACATAGATATCAGCAAGGTGAGCATAACGAGATTCTTGAGTCCCTTCTAGGTGACGTAGCACCACCATTAACCCATAACCTCCTGACCAGTCCGCATGAGACACTTCCCCAGAATAGGTTGCTAACACAGGAGTCCCTAAAGGTGCGCCAAAATCAGTCCCATTGTGCATTCTTTGGGTTCCAGAGATAGGGTGAACACGCCAACCAAATGCGGAGGTCATTGTAGCGACCACAGGTAAGGGAAAAATTAAGTCAGTGTTGCGCTGTTGAGGAACAGTCGTCGTGTACATAGAAGCAGCGCGGTTATAACGGGGTAGGGGTTCTAACGCAATGGATAAACCCTGACGTTGGATGGGTTGTAAACTAACCACTTGTTCAGAACCAATAGGACGGCGTTTTAAGCGCAACGGTTGAACCTGTGGGGGGGAACTGACTCGTTGAGCGACTTGTGTGGTTGTTTTTGCTTGACGAGAGGCTAAGGTAACACGACGAGAAGTTAACTGCCGGGGAGCTTGAACTTTAGGCTTTTGAGTGGCTACTGTACCACAATTTCCCCCTGATAATTGACCATTTTGGGCAACGGTTTGACAGCCGGTGGAACGTTCCGTTAAGACAACTTTATTAGGCTTTGTAATCGTTGGGTTAGGATTACCGTAGCTTTTGGTATCAATGTAACTATTATTACCCCCTGCGCTAGTGACAGAAGGAGATAATTGGATAGTTTGAGGTTGCGTTAAGGCTTGTTTTAGGGTTTTGGGGGGTTCGTTTTTAGATGTTTGAGGATCTAAAATTTTAGGAGCCGATAATTTAACTTGAGGTTTAGGGGTTTGGCGAACCTGGGAAACTGAAGGTTTCGGAGAAACTTTGGGGGAGTTTGGTTTATTAGAAATACGTTGTTGTACAGGTTTTGTGTTGTTAGCAGTGCTTGGGGGAACAGAGGGAGAAACCTTCGGCACCTTCACAGGAGGTGGGGAAGCTGGTTCTGGTTTCACGGTGGGGGTAGGATTTTCAGGAATCACTAAGGTTTCTGTTGATGCGATCGCTCCGTTGAAACCGACTCCACTGGTTAAGATACCCAGTCCACTCACCAAGCTAATGCTTTGTTTAAGGAGGGTTTTTTTTAAAGATTTTAAACTATGGTGTTTATTCATATCCGTCTCACTTCTCACAGTTGTCGACTTGTTAAAGCATCATAACGAATTTTAGGATAAATCACTTAGTTAATTGATAATGGTAAGGTTAGGCAATGGTTAAAAAATCCCCTTATTCCTTAATCTTCCAAGCTTTGAACATTAAATAAGATTGAGGATGAAATCCTAATTTATTATAAAGTTTTTGAGCAACTTGATTGCGTACAAATACTTGGAGTCCCATTTGATGATACCCTTGCTCATGCACCCATTGTTGTCCTTGTTGGATTAAAGTGGTAGCCAACCCTTGACGACGATGGTTGGGTTTAACGTAAATCAAAAAGATGTGTCCGTAGCGATCGCCACTCACTTGATCCACTCCCGTTCCCATCCACAAACAAGCTACCTTTTCTGATGGTGTTTTATTGTCTGGTTGATATTCAATCCACCACAACGGCGTTTTCGGAGATAAATATTGTTCAATAGTATTGTTTAAATGACTAAAATTAGACTGTTCAGGAAACAACTCTTCATAGGTGAGTTCCATAAATTTCAACAGTCTGGCTTTATCTTGGGTTTTCCCTTGTTGTAGATAATAAGGATGAGATAAACTGTTTACCATTACTATAATCGTAGTTATTATTTGGGGGTAGTAGAAATAAAATCGACTCCTGGATCTGTCACATAGACTAATTATATTAGTTTAATTTTGAACAGAAATGTTGAATGTTAGAAAAAAGCCTAAAAAAATCTGTTGAAAATGATAAAATCAGGAAAAATATAGAAAAGCAAAATAAAGAATTTGGAGAAAATCAATTAGCTCAACTAAGGAATGCTGTTGGTAAACTGGAAAAATTAGAACTTAATGCTATATAGCGTTTCTCAGAGTCATGAGGTACATCTAATATTTAATCCCTAACTCCTGTTCGCGCTTAGCCGGAGCGGAGCGAGGAACTCCTGACTCCTGACTCCTAAAACTAGAAAACTTTGTACCTCACAAGT
>JAAUYD010001319.1_pt1 | contig 12878 bp, 9 predicted proteins | sample 7278101 | NCBI WGS metagenome assembly JAAUYD01 (sample SAMN14350128, study PRJNA611818) | marine sediment metagenome | isolation source: surface marine sediment (0.6m) | place: French Polynesia: Moorea | collected 2018-08 | reverse complement strand
GCCTTTTATTTTCTTCCGGTGCAGACCGGGCTCATGCTCCAGCGCCGCGGGCATTACACCGCTGCCCTGGACTGGCTGCGGCGGGTCTACGACCACAGTATGCCCGCCGGTCAGCGCAAGATCTATTACGGCCTGGAGGAAGCCTGGAGCGGTCCCTTCTCCTTCCAGCGCGCCCCGGACTGGCTGCAGGACCCGCTCAACCCGCACGCGATCGCCGGTTCGCGCCAGAACACCTACACCCGCTTCACCCTGCTCACGATCATCCGCTGCCTGCTGGACTACGCCGACGCGGAGTTTACCCGGGACACCGCCGAATCCGTGCCGCGGGCCCGCCTGTTGTACCAGACCGTGCTGGAACTGCTCGAAGACCCCCTGCTGCGGCAAAGCACGCGCTGGTGCGCCGACGTGATCGGCAGCCTGAACATCCGGATCGGCGACCACAGCTGGGCGGCCCTGCTCGGCAACCTCAAACAGGAAATGGCCCGGATCACCGACAGCGCGGCGCTCAAGAAACTGGTGGAGGCGGTGGCAAAGGAGCTCGATGGCCAGGGGGATTGGCCGCTCCGCTTTGCCCGGGCCCGGGAGCTGATTTCCGAGGCCGCAGCCGCCGACCAGGCGCCGCGCTCAGTGGCGCAGGCTCTGGGCGAGGGGCGCCGGGCCATGGCGACGGCCGTGGCCGCACTGGAAAGCGACGCGCGTCTGGCGGCGCTGGCCCGCCGCACCGCAACCCGGGCGGCCCGCGATTTTCGCGGCGCCCTTTCGGTGGCGACCGGCATCAAGCGCCGGGCCCTGGCATCCGGGAAATTCGACATGCCGGTCCTGCGCAAGAAGCTGCGCGCCTCGGGGGAGGCCGGCGGCAGCAGCGGACTGACGGCCATCGACCCCAAGCACCTGCGCCAGGACCACCAGAATCTGGCCCGCTACAATCGGCTGTCCCCCTCCAGGACGGCCCAACTGGCCAGGAACGCCCGGGGCAACCTGGTCAAGGCCGTGGCCGCCGCCGCCAAGCTTCGCCCGACCTATGTCCCCTCACCCTCGTTCGCGTTCTGCATCCCGGCCAACCCGGTGTTGAAGGCCCTGCGGCTCAAGGCCGAAGCCAGCCTCTACAAGCTGCGCACCTGCCGCAACATCGCCGGCATGCAGCGCGAGCTCGAGCCCTACGCCGCCCCGACCGACACGGTCAGCGGTATGCCGGTGATCGGGGCCGGCGGCCAGCTGGTTCTGCCCGGTCTGGACGTGCTCAAACCTACCCCCTACCGCTACCCCGTCTTGATCGAGCGGGCCAAACAGCTGGCCGGGCTGGCCCAGCAGATGGAATCCGCCCTGCTGGCGGCCATCGAAAAAGGCGACGCCGAGCGCTACGGCCTGCTCAAGGCCCGCCAGGACGTCCAGATGGCCCGCGGCGGCATTCGCCTGCAGCGGCTGCGGGTCAAGGAGGCCCGCAACGGGGTCAAGCTGGCGGAACTGCAGAAGGCAAGGGCCCAAATCGAAGCCTCGACTTACCAGCGTTGGTTGGACGAAGGTATGCTGGAAACGGAGTCAATTGCGATTACGCGAACATTGGCCGCTGCAGCGCATCATGCCAGCGCCGGCCTTAGAGAACTGATGACGCTTTTCAGCGGCGGCAGACCGGACACGTCTTTTGCAGCCATGCACTCTTCCATCGCGCAGGCCTTGAATCTTCAATCTTCGATTGAACTACGGATGAGGCAGTGGGAGCTCCAAAAATCCATTGCCGACCAGGACGTTCGCATCGGCGCCCAGCAGGTTAAGCTGGCCGAAGACCACGTGCGCGTGGTGGAACAGGAGCGCGTCATCGCCGAGATGCAGCTCGAGCACGCCCGCGAGGTGGTGGACTTTCTGGCCAACAAGTTCACCAACGTCGAGCTCTACGACTGGATGAGCAACGTCCTGGAAGGCGTTTACGCCTATTTCCTGCAGGAGGCCACCGCGTTGGCCCAGGTGGCTGCCGGGCAGCTGGCCTTCGAGCGCCAGGAGACCCCGCCGCCCTTTATCCAGTCAGACTACTGGGAGGCGCCCGCGGATTTCTTCGGCAGCGGGGACGAGGGTCAGACCCCGGACCGGCGCGGGCTGACCGGATCAGCCCGGCTGCTGCAGGACATCCACCAGCTCGACCAGTTCGCCTTCGACACCGACCGGCGCAAGCTCCAGCTCACCAAGACCATATCGCTGGCGGAGATCGCGCCGGTGGAGTTCCAGCGTTTTCGCGAAACGGGCGTCCTGCTGTTCGCCACCCCGATGGAACTCTTCGACCGCGATTTCCCCGGCCACTACCTGCGGCTCATCAAACGCGTGCGCACCTCGGTGATTGCCCTCATTCCGCCGATCCACGGCCTTCACGCCACCCTATCCACCACCGGTACCTCCCGGGTGGTGGTGGGGGGCGATTTTTTTCAGGAACTGATCGTCAACCACGATCCCCAGTCGGTGGCCCTGACCTCGCCCCGCGAGGCCACGGGCCTCTTCGAGCTCGATGCCAAGCCGGAAATGCTGTTGCCCTTCGAAGGCCTGGGCGTGGATACGAGCTGGGAGCTGCGTATGCCCAAAGCGTCCAACCGTTTCGATTACACGACCATCGCCGACGTCCTGCTCACCATCGAGTACACGGCCCTCGACAGCTTCGACTACCGCCAGCAGCTCATCCCGCAACTGGACAACCGCGTGAGCGCCGACCGACCCTTCAGCTTCCGCCATCAAATGGCCGACCAGTGGTACCACCTGCACAACCCCGGGCAGAGCAAGACCCCCATGACGGTAACCTTCCGGACCCGCAGGGAGGATTTCCCCCCCCACATCGAGAACATCAAGATCCAGCACGTCGTCCTTTATTTTGGACACGCCCCGGGCAGCACGCTCGAAATGCCGATCACCCACCTTCATTTTTACGCGGACGAGGCGCAAAGTACGGCGCCCGCAGGCGGCGAGGCCGCCACCACCGACGGGATCGCCAGCACGCGCCGCGGCAACGCCCCGGCCTGGTCGGGCCTCCAGGGGGAAAAACCGTTCGGCCGATGGGAGCTGGCCCTGCCGGATACGCCGGAAGTCAGGGCGCATTTCGAAAACGAGGAAATCGAGGAGATTTTGTTCGTGATCACCTACCAGGGAAGGACAGCAGACTGGCCGGCCTGACCGCGGCAGCGAGGCGTCATCGGCCGCTTGAAGGAAATCGGAATACCGTTGGAGGAACTTGCCCCGAAGTCAAGGGTTTGATGCGGATCGGGACCTCGGCGGTTCTTTGGGTTGCAATTCAAAAATTAAAACTTACCATCAGTCTGAAATTGCCAACAATCAGCTATGGCAGTTTCTTCATACTCTCCTCCTAAGGCGGGGCGCAAGCCCCGCCTTTTTTTATGGGATCGGCGCCATCGGCACGGGTCCATGTTGTCTGCACGGACGATGGTTTAACGTCGGAGGCCGCCGTCAACACCGCAACGCCAGACAAAGCCCATCGGGCGCGTTTGCTATTCCCTATTATTTTTAGTATAAATTCAACTGTCTGGAAAATGCGTCCGTTCTCGACTTTAACTTCAGCCTGATTGGGATGCGCTGTGCAACCGATTGAAGTCCGTTATCCAATCTACACCATCGATCAAGTGGAGCTGTTCGCACCGGGAGATTTTGTTTCGGAGGAGACGCTCGACGATCTCATCGCCCGTCGTCCGAAACCGGTGCCTCAACCCAGATCGCTTTTGGACTTCGAGACCACCCGCGCCGATATTCAAAGTCTGTTCGACACGCCGTCATACCGGATCATCTTCTCCGATGCGAAGCGCAACCGCGAGGTCCTGGACCTGCTCGAGAAGGTCGAACTGATCCCCCCGGTGCTGGCGTCCCTCGACTATTTTCGGGTTCTCGACAAATACACCTACCGGCATATTCTGCTCGTCATGATGGTGAGCGCCCTTCTGGCCCGGGAGCTATTGGATGCGCCCCCCGATCAGGTTATCGAAGCCATGACTGGACCGATGCACGACATCGGTAAAATCTGCGTCCCCCTGGATATTCTTCAGAAGACAACGCCCCTCGACATGGAGGAGCGACGCCACCTGGAGCACCATACCGTGGCCGGTTATGCCTTGCTGGCCTACTACCTGCGCGATCCGCGGGGGCTCGCCGCCGTCGTGGCGCGCGACCATCATGAACGTCGCGACGGTACGGGCTACCCGCGCGGCATCCACCTTCAGGACCCTTTGGTGGAAATCATCGTGGCCTGCGATGTTTTCGATGCCCTTATTTCGGAGCGCCCTTACCGGCCGCAGTCCTATGACAACCGTACGGCCCTGGACGTGCTCGTCGGCATGGCCGACAAAGGCGCTCTGGACAGCCGGGTGGTCCGGGCGCTGGTGAGTTTCAATCGCCAATCGCACCCGCATTACAAGGACTGCGAGCTATCACAAGAGCGCCGCGGATCACCGCCGGCAAACAATCTCTACCAGCTTCGATCCGATGACGACACCTCGCGCCGTTGAGCACCCTGCGGAATCGAAATCCACGGCGCCAACCCTTTGGCCGACAGATAAGGCATAGTCTGATGCCCGACGCCCCCCGCCATTCAAAATGGACTGAGAAACGAAGCGCGGCACGGTCGACGCAGCTCTACAATCATCGTGCGGAAATTAAACTGGTCGGCGAACCGCTCTACCAGTTCAGGGTCACCAACGTATCCGATCAGGGGGCCGGCTTGCTGATCACCCCCGGTTCACGTTTCCTGGAAAATATCGAAGTGGGCCAAATGCTCGAGGTCAATTTCATATCCCCCCAGGGAATCGCGCCCTCGGGCTGGTATCAATCGGAAATCAAACACATCACTGAAATGGAATCCGGTCCATATCAGGGGCTTAAACAGGTGGGCATCAAGATTCTGGCGAGGGCCGAGAAAGACTGAAGTCGCCGGCACCGCGATGCGCGTCCCCGCCAAATAAATCCGCCGCGCCAATCGGCGCATCCACGTCTTCCCCCAAAGCCGGCAGCCTCAGTCCTGTTTGTAGATAATCGTCCCCACATGTTCTCCCGCCAGCGCTTTGGTTATGTTGCCAGGGACCATGCCGTTGACGATCTGGACAGATTCGATCACTTCGCTGTTTTGAATGATCTCGAGGCAGGGGCGTTCAATCACCAGGTCGTCCTGAGCCCGGGCGATCAAATCGCGGGCGCCGATTTTGGGTATGAATTCGGCCTCGGGATTCTTTTTGGGATCATCGCTGTACAGCCCATCCTCGTCCTTGACGAAGATGATGCGCTTTGACCCGATCAGATCGCCCAGGATTACGAGTCCCACATCGGTGCGATGGATCGGTATGCGCCCCTTCTCCGGCTTGATGGCGAAATAATCGTAGGGCGGCATGCCGTGCATCACCGGAATGATGCCTTCGGCAAAATAGGTGGGCAGCTTGACGATATCGCTGTGCGACATCTTGATACCGCCCCAGGGCGAGAGCAGCGTCGCCACCATCAGGGCATTCTGGTCCGAAATCATGCTGCCGAAACGTGCAATGATACCGGTGGGCATCCCCATTTCGAGCCCGATGGTGTAGATGTGGCGGCTACGGGTGCCGCCTCCGGTGGTGAGCAGGATTTTGTGATCTTCCCGATTGGCCACAATCTCCTTGAGAATGGCGGGCAATGCTTTGATACCCCGGTCACATATGGACTGTCCGCCGATTTTCAGGACGGCGACATCCGGATAGAGTCTCTGCTGGGGGGCGATTTCAAGCTTTTCCAGGAATTCCTTGCTGACGAGGCTTTCGCCCATCAGGCGGCTTTTAACATGCAGCCGCTTGCCGTCTTTATCTCGAACCAGCGCCATTGCTTCTCCTTAACCTTTTTACGTTTCGGACGGTTTGTCCTTTTTCCCCTTGCGCAACAGGACCAGTTCGGCGCCGGTCGCCTCGGCGATGTGCTCGAGTTCGGAAAAGCGCAGATGATCCGAGTAGATCTTGAGCTGGCAGTCCGCTACCCCCACGACCCGAAAGCGTGGTTTCTTCTCACCGTCGGCAACTTTTCTTCTTTCGCGATAGAAAATTTTTCCAGCCATGATTTTCCTTTCGATCGGTCGTCACAATGGACCGTTTGCGTTGATTGCTTTTTTTTAGGGCGCCTTTCGGGGCGCTTTCGTGGAACGGGCGTCGTAGTAAAACATGTCCGCCTGGCGGGTATCCCTGCGGAAGAGGCGGTAAACCACGCCCGGATGCCTGACGAAGTACCAATCACCGAACTGATCAAATTTCCGACAGGATGTCACCACATGGGCCCGGCGGATGGTGCCGTAGCGTCTTCCGAGCGAGCGGCCGTGGCGCCTCAGGCGCCGGCCGAAATCGATATCTTCCAGGCAAACCAGGTCTTCGTCGAAACCGCCGACGGCCGCAAAATCACGACGCCGGCACCAGAACATGCCGGCACTCACGCCGTAGCGCCATACAAACGGCGCCACCACCATCAAGCTGCAGACCAGGCCGATCGAAAGTCTTTCCGGTACGATCCGCACACCACCACCGACATACGCGCCAGTGGCCAGCATCCGCGATACCTCCTCAAGCATATTGGGCGTCATTCGGCTGTCGGCGTCGATGGTGACGATGATGCGGCCGCGCGCCACCGCGGCGCCCCGATTGCGCACGCGCGCGATGTTGCGGCTGTCTTCGGTGATAACCCGGGCACGGCCGTCTAGGGCGATTTTCCCGGTGTCATCCGTGCAACGATTCAGCACCACAATGTGCTCGACCGATTCGGCCGTCCTGCAGGCCGCCGCCTGGACGGATGCCAGGCAACCGGCAATCAGTCGCGCTTCGTTATGGGCGGGTGTTATAACGGATATCATTCAGGCCTCGCGGACGCATGAAACCGGTGCCCTGGCGGAAAGTCAAATCCAGGCGTCTTCCGGGAACGCGACCGAATGCAATGAATGGCCCCGCAGCGGCAGCACCGATTACCTCAACAGGTCCAGATGGCCGGTCCGAATCATGTCAAGCGCCAGTTTGCCGGCCAGTTTGGCTTTGCCCAGCCTGCTCTTCCGGTTGGCTTTAAGAACCTCGAACAGGGCCGCACGCGTTTCCGGCGGGTGTCGTTCCGCCGGCTTTTTTTGAAGCGCGATCGCTTTCTGGGGGCAGACGGCGATGCAGTGGCCGCAGCCCAGGCAGCGGTTCCGGTCGACCCGGACGGGCTGGCGGTCGTCATGCACCGCTATCGCCCGGGCCTGGCAACGCCGCGTACAAAGGCCGCACCCATTGCAGTCCGCCGAATCGATCCGGGCATAAAAATTGGTGGCCCAGAAATCCACCGGCCGGGGCAAGTTGTGGTGAATCTGCAGCATGCCGCAGCAACACCCGCAGCAGGAACAGATGAAGTCGGCCTTGGCGGTGTTGGAGGGTTGCAGGATCAGCCCCTCCTTCTGGTTGGCATCGATGATCGCCAGGGCTTCTTGCCGACGAATTTCACGCCCGATTCCCCCTTTGAGCACCGTTTGGGCAATCGGTCCCATTCCCAGGCAGGTTTCGCGACGATCGGTCAGGCGGCAGCTCCCTCCGGTCAGCCTTTGCTTCTTGCGGCAAATACAGTCGAGAACCACGAAAGGTCCTTCCGTCTGCTCCAGCAGAGCCGCGGCCTGGTCGCAGCGGGCCACCTGGTGCCGGGGCCGGATGCTCCTGGAAATGGGGATCGTGCGCATCTGCGGCAGTTCGGTCGCCAGGAATTCGAGCCCGAACCGCCAGTCCGAGGTATAGGTCTTGAAATCGCTGATGAATTCGGGCGTGAGGCGATCGACCTGCAACTCGTACATACCGACCACCAGGGGCGTATTGGCGTAACAGGTACGGCCGTTTATTTCCGCGGCCTCGATACCGCCCTTGTTTAAGATACCGTCGAGAACCGACGCCAGTTCTTCCGCGGTTTCCACCAAATGCGTTACCCGCGGGTGGATCGCTTCCAGCGGTTCGTGCCGGTAGTCAAGAAAAGTGGCGATCGCTGCTTCCCTGGGTGTGAAGATATGCCGCAGGATCTTGAGTTCGGCCCTGGATTTCGAAGCCGGGAAGCCCACGGCCTGGCGGTCCAGGTGCTGCTGAAGATCGATATAGACTTGGTCATGCGAGTTCATAATATCTCTTGTGGCCGTCACGCCCCGGGACATACAGCCATTTTTTATGAAACATAGTGTTCATGCGCGCCGGATTTGGCAAGCCGTCTCTCGATACCGGGCGTTGCCGGCTCTCGTCGACGTGGGATAACGACAAGCGACGCGGCGCGTTGGGGCGCCGGCCGTGAACCTATAGCCAATCGTGATTATAGTGGCAATATGAAATCACACTGGATCGCTGCACGCGGCAGGTGGATCACCCACACGGCGGGGGCGCCCGGCAGGCTCCTGAAGCTAGAACGGTGTCGTGTCCGCCGTGCGGGCGCCGAAGCGGCCACCGCTGTTCCAACCACCGTAAGAGGCCGGTCATGAACGTCATCCCCCAAAAAGTGATTGTCGTCGGCGGGGGCATCGCCGGGCTGAACTGCGCGCGCCATCTGCTCATCCGTGGCTATACGGTCCAGGTGCTCGAGGCGACCCGCCGCATTGGCGGCCGCATCAAAACGGACCGGCAGCACGGGTTTCTGCTCGACCGGGGGTTTCAGGTCCTGCAAACCGCTTATCCGGAAGCACAAAGCGCCCTCGACTACGCGCGTCTCGACCTGTGCTGTTTCGCCCCCGGTGCCATGATTCGGATCGGCGGCCGATTTTACACGGTCGCGGATCCGCGACGGCGCCCCGGCCATGTATTCTCGACCCTTGCGGCCCCGATCGGATCGCTGGGCGACCGGCTGCGCCTCCTTCGCTTTACCCGTCGGGTCGTCGGCGGAAGCCTCGCGCGCATCTTCGAAGCCCCGGAACAGACGTCGATGGAAATGCTGCGGAGCGAAGGGTTCTCCGAAACCATGATCCAGCGCTTTTTTGTGCCGTTTTTCGGAGGGGTTTGCCTGGACCCCCAGATCCAGGCCTCCAGCCGGGTACTGGCTTACGTGCTGCGCATGTTCGCCAGCGGCGAAGCCGCCCTGCCGGCAGAGGGTATGGCGCAGATTCCCGCTCAGCTGGCCCGCGACCTGCCCGACGACTGCATCCGCACCGGTGTTCGCGTCCGCGCCGTCGCGGCCGACGGCGTCCGCCTGGAGGACGGCACGCGGCTGCCGGCCCATGCGGTGGTCGTGGCCACTGAGGCGCCCGAGACCGAGCGCCTTCTCGGCCGCAGGGTCAAAACGCGTTCCATCGCGGAAACCTGTATTTACTTCGCCTGCCGACGCCAGCGCTGGCACCCGCCCTTTCTCGTGCTGAACGGCGACGGCCGCGGGCCGATCAACAATCTCGTCTTTCCGAATGTGGTTGCCGAAGGCTATGCCCCGGCGGAGCGCTCCCTGGTGGGCGCGGTCGTTCTGGACGCCCCGGACCGTCCAGGACCCGATCTTGCCGGGCGGGTTCAAGCGCAGCTCGTCGAGTGGTTTGGCGCGCAGGCGGCTGGCTGGGAGCATCTGCGCACCTATCGCATCGCCCACGCCCTGCCGGACCAGTCGCCCCCGACACGCAATCCCACCCGCCCGCTGACGATGGCGGTACCCGGCCTGTTCGTCTGCGGTGAGTACGGACGACTGCCTGGGACCCAGTGGGCCCTGGTTTCGGGACGCCAGGCCGCCGAAAGCGCAGGAGACTATCTGCGATCGGTGCAAGCGCGGGGCCGTCCTTAGGGTGAATGCTGTCATCCCCAAAGGGCTTGCTGACCCCTGAAAAATGCCCGCTGCAAGGTCGTGATGTTCCAAGCAACGACGAGATCAAATCATGCTCAAGCGGAAGCCTTTACCGGCAGGGAGCGCCAATGGACAGGGGAGAATTCCGATCATGAACGCTACTGGACGACGCGCTATCCCGCCGCAGCGCGAAGCAAAGGTATGAACGACGATAGCTGGCCGAACTGATGGCCGTCGTCGGGATGGCCAACCAAACCAATGCGCTGGCCAACGGGTTTCAGATCGAAGTCGACGCGGCCTTTAAGAACGGTGGCCGCAAGGCACCCTAACGCCGAATGCCGTTTCAGGGAGAACGACAAGGGCCAACCGACCTATGCAAGATCGATGGATCTCATATTTTCTGCTCGCTGTGATGTGGACGGCCTACTGTGCGATTCACAGCCTGCTGATATCGCCTTCCATGCTGCAAGGCGTCCGCAAACGCTATCCTGTCGGTCATCGCTACCACCGGTTGATTTTCAATATTTTTTCAACGCTCAGTCTGATACCGATCGTCGTGTACACACTGAATCTAAAGGCCCCCCCGCTGTTTACCTGGGAAGGGCCGCTACGCTGGCTGCAGGCTCTGTTCATTCTGACCGGCATCGCGCTGATCGTGGCGGGCGCGGCCCACTATGATTTCAAGGAATTTTTGGGACTGTCCCAGATTTCAAGATCCGACACCTGCACGGGCATCGGCGCGGGTTGCGAACTGAATACCGCGGGCATTCTGGGCGTCGTTCGCCACCCCTGGTACACTGCGGTCTTTTTGCTGCTGTGGGCCCGCGATCTGGACCCCGCCGCCATCATCGTCAACACCATTCTCAGCGCCTACATCCTCATCGGCACACATCTGGAAGAAAGCAAACTGACGGCGGTCTTCGGAACGGCCTACCGTGACTATCAAAGAAACGTCTCCATGTTCCTGCCCGTCAAGTGGCTCAGATCCAAATTCGATCGAGTCTGAGGAAACCGCATCGCGCCGACCGAGTAAGTCCCGTGGATCCATTCCGCGGGCGCTTAAGCTCACGATTGAAGGGGTGCCACGCCTTCAAAGGCCCTCCTGCAGGCGCAACCGATTCACCCCCGTCTTCGCAAGCAGGTTTTTCGCGCCCAAATCGACTTCGCGAACAATAGACCCTCAATGAGGGTAATCAAATCGTCTGCGAATGCCTGCTCTCTCAGGATTTCACCTGAACATGACCATCCGGGTAGAAGCAGGTTGGTGGAAGTAAAGTCGCCTGGAAACCATGTCGTGGGATTTCAGCAGCTCAGGCCAGCCGCATCAGGCTTCAAGGATCTGGCGCACCTTTTGCGCCAGATTGTTGACCGTGAATGGTTTTTGCAGAAAATGGACGTCGCTTGCAACGATACCTTTGCGCAAAATAATATCGGATGTATAGCCGGATATGTACAGGACCTTGAGGTCTGGATTTATGGCATTGATGCGCTGCGTTAAACTCTTGCCGTTCATCTCCGGCATGACCACATCCGTAATCAGCAAATGAATCGCGGCGCCAAAATGCGCGACCCTCTCGATCGCTTCCGAAGGCGTGTGAGCGGCGATGACCTTGTATCCAAATTTAGTGAGAACGTTTTCACACAGCCTGAGGATGGAGGCTTCGTCTTCCACGACGAGAACGGTTTCTTTTCCTTGAGCAGTTTTCACCACAAACCCGCCATTCTTGGGTTGGATCGTTTCCCGCGTCCGGGGAAGGTAAATTTCGAAGGTCGTTCCGCTTTGGGGTTTGCTGAATACGCGGATATCCCCCATGTTTTGTTTTACCAGTCCGTAAACCGTGGCCAAGCCCAAACCGGTTCCCTTGCCGGTTTCCTTTGTCGTAAAAAAAGGATCGAAAAGATTTTCCAAGGTGGCGGGGTCCATACCGTTGCCGTTGTCGGTAACAGCGATGACCGCATATTCTCCCGGCAAGAGACCCGGCTGGCGGGTGCCGTCGTCTTCGTCGACGATGCGATTTTCGGTATGCAGTGCTATCTTGCCGGTCCCGCCGGTGGCATCACGGGCATTGACGCAGAGGTTGGTCAAAATCTGGTCGATCTGCGATGGATCGATTTTCACGCGCCACAGGCCGGCTCCCGGCACCCAGCCAAGGTCGACTTCCTCCCCGATCAGCCGCCTGAGCATCTTGAGCATCCCCGCAATCGTGTCGTTTAAATTGATCACTTCGGGGCGGGCCGGCTGCCGGCGCGCAAAAGCAAGCAGCTGTTGCGTAAGATTCGCCGAGCGTTGCGCGGCGTCGTGGATTTGTTTCAGATCCTCAAGGGCGGGATGATGAGCGGACATGCTTAGTAAGGCCAATTCGGTGTGACCCAGGATAACGCCAAGCATGTTGTTGAAATCGTGGGCGATGCCCCCGGCCAGCGTTCCGATGGCTTCGATTTTCTGTGATTGCAGCAATTGGCGTTCAAACACTTTACGCTCTTGGAAGACAACATCGAACTCCTCTTTGATCAATTTGATCGATTGGAGCAGGAAGTAAAACGGATGGCCTTCCGACCAATCTAACCCAAATTCAAAGCCTTCCCGATCCCAGTTGATGTTGCCCACGAGGGTCAGCAGATTATCGATATCCTGTTGCTTGACAGCGATCGAGGTGGCGTGTTGGGGTTCCGGCGGCGTTTGTAAAGTAACCCCCGATATGTCATCGCGTATCATTTGCAATGCGTGACCGCTGTCCTTGGCGACCCCCATTTTGAACGGCATGGATGGCTTGTGCAGATGCATCGCGGTCTTCATGAAGGTGTTCGCTCCATAGACAACATACATCCTGAGTGGGAATCGATCGTGCCATTGTTTTAAGGCCTGCACGTATTGCAGTCGCGCCTTGCGATTGCCACCTTTAAGACGGCTGCAATCGACAACAATGTATTTCAACCCAGGGTGGGGAGGCAGGGCGGTCCGACATTGTTCGCGCATGTTTTCGATCAGCGGCAGATGTCTCGATGCCAGACGGCCCGTGGCCGTTGAATGCAAGATGCAGCGGTCGATGATGAGGGCATGGTTGGAATATTCCGGTGTTTCGATATCCCAATCCCTGTTTACCAGCACCTCAACCGGTATCAGGTGATGTTCGGTATTCGAT
>JAAUYD010222347.1_pt1 | contig 12884 bp, 16 predicted proteins | sample 7278101 | NCBI WGS metagenome assembly JAAUYD01 (sample SAMN14350128, study PRJNA611818) | marine sediment metagenome | isolation source: surface marine sediment (0.6m) | place: French Polynesia: Moorea | collected 2018-08 | reverse complement strand
CGCCGATCGACATCGCGATCAGGGACGAACTCCGCGCGTTTGTCGCCCGACGAAAGGCTGAGGGTGGCGCGCCGACTGACTTCTGAGCCCGTCCAGAAGCCGTACAGAAAACGTCCAGAAATCGTCGGGCACCTCACGACCTTGCCGCTCAATCCAAACCCGACGCCCCACACCCAAGCCGTGTCGACCCGACGTCGAAACGCTACATTCGTGTAGGGGCTCCGCAACCGGTCGCCTCCACAATCTCTGTTTCCCTCCCAATGTGCAGCGAGGTCGCCGGCCGCGAGTGGGCCAAGGTGGGCTCATGAGACTGGCCACCTTCGCCGTCGACTGCAATGTTTCAGGACAAACGATGGACGCGCCGCATCGCCCACCCTGGCCCGGAGGTATCTCTGCAATGCGAGGGGCGGCTCCCTCGCACGACCATGTTGACGGGGGCGTGGCAGGCCGGTCATTGGCTGTTTGACACTCGCCAACCATCGGCGCGAGGGTGCGGGGGCTAGGCCATTGCCGCGTCGAACACCCAATGCCGAGCGCAATCCGGCTAAACTGCTTCGACCAGTGGCCCTGCCCTCGCAGCGTCTCTCAGGTGTTCAGCGAAAAGATATGCCTTAGGCCCGTTGGGGATCGTTATCCAGTGAGATCGGCGTGCCATGTGGCGTTGCGGCAGCAGCGCGTTGCCAGGCGGCCGTCAGGTCCCGGATATCGGCTTCGGACGCGATACCGAGATCCTTCATCAGCGCCTCCAGCGTTGCCAGCCAGTCGTCGTAATAGTCGGACGCATCCTCGGCACCGGTTGCGCGCGCCTTCGCGAAGCGATCCGCCCAGTCGGACCAGGAAAAGTGACCCGCCTCGGACAGGGCGACCGTGAGCGAGAAGAGCTGGGCCTGCCATGGCGCCGCGAAAGGCGGGCCGTCGGGCGGCAAACGCTCAGGCGGGCTCAAGATAGCTTTCCCAGGCATCGACAGTCACTGTGAGGGTCGGATCCGTACCCTCGCCCCAGAGTTCCTGGCCTGCGAACTGGACCGTGTAGAGCCATTGCGGCTGCTCCCCTGCCCCATGCGCGTTGGTGTCGGGAAAGACATGGGGGGCATGGACGGCCTCTATCATGCCGACCCGGCCGCGAACATAACGGGGCAGCCTTGTATGACCCGTCGGATGGATGTTGCGGGCGCGGACCCGGTCGCCCCTGGCGAAGGCTGCGGGTGCTGGGATCTGCCGCTCTGTCGGGCCGCCGCGTGCAAGAATTGCCGGCACATCGGCAGCCTTCATACAGCGCTCGGCCCGGTGGGGGGCTGTGAGGGCCCGGCCTGTCGCAAGTTCCTCGGCCGTCACCTCCCCGTAGCGTTCGAGAAGGGCGCTCAGCGCGGTGAACCAGATCTTGTAGTAGGAAAAGGAAAGGTAATCGGCCGGCGGAATGCTTTCGCGCGCATGCCGGCTTTCGTCGATAGACCAGTAGCCCAGAGCCGCAGACGTAAGTGTCAGGCCAAGTGCGCGGGCCTCCCAAGGCGCATGAAAAATCGGCTCGTCCTGTTCCGGGGCAATGGGACCGAAGCCCATTTGCCCGCCGAGATCCTGCGGCCCGTTCATGGCACCGCCGCCAGGCCCGTGCCGATCATGCTGTCGCGCGTGACACATGTGGCAAGCCGCGCCGCGTCCCAGCCTTCGGTTCCGTCCGGACGCTCGGGGATCACCAGATAGCGCAGTTCTGCGGTCGAATCCCAGACGCGGATCTCGGTCGTCTCGGGCAGGGTGACACCGAACTCTGCCAGGACGTCGCGCGGATCGCGCACAGCCCGGGAGCGATAGGGCGGCGATTTGTACCATACGGGCGGCAGTCCAAGCGTGGCCCACGGGTAACAGGAGCAAAGCGTACAGACGACCAGATTGTGGCGGTCGGGGCCATTGAAGACAGCACGCATATGCTCCCCCTGCCGTCCTGTGAAGCCCATGGAGTGAATGGCGGCCGTCGCATCTTCTTTCAGCCGCGCGGAAAATTCGGGATCGGACCAGGCGCGGGCAACAACAGCCGCGCCGTTCTGCGGACCGACCTTTTCGCTGTAGGTTTCGATGATTTCATCAACGGCGGCGGGGTCGACAAGACCTTTGGAGACGAGGACGGTTTCCAATGCACGTACACGCGCGGTCATCTCATCCAGTTCGTTGTCATGTGCATCATGCGGCATGGCGCGAGACTACAGGGCGCCACTTGTCGGTCAAGCGACAACTCGTAAATAAAAGGTTACCCTACGGAAACACAGATAGTGTATATGATATATCAGGAACGGCTCATATTGTGTGCGAGCCGAGACGCCAAGCTAAGTCATGTAGTCACCGTGTGGTTCTGAGGATCTGAGTAAAGCGAACAAAACAGTTGCGTAACGGCCCCATGTTTTGCTTTGGCCCGAGACCTGATTAAGCCGCAATCCCTTGGTCAGGAGAGGGGTTGCGCCCGATCGAACGGATGACCTCCTTGGGTCCTGTCGATCGGTTTCAGGCCTCGGTGAACTCTTCAATCAGCATATCGACCACGGCATTGCCGCCGCCTTCCTTGAAGGCAGCGCGCTGACGCTCGGCCGAACTCCCGTCGCGCACGATGCAGCGGAGGTGCTTGAGCTCTGCCACGCAGTTCAGCATTTCGGCCTCGGCCGCGACGAGGTCGATCAACTCCTCGATCAGGGTTTCGAAACTGGTGAGCCGCGAGCGGCCATGATCGACGAGCTTGCCTTGCGCCCCGTAGCGTTGCGCCCGCCACCGGTTTTCCATGATCATCGTTCGAGGATAGAGGCGCCACCGCTGGTTGCGCCCCTTCAGCCGGTAGAGGTGAGCGATCAGGCACTGGTAAAGGGCGGCAATGGCCGCGGCATCGACCACGCGAGAGCAGATATCGGTGACGCGGCTTTCCAGTGTGGGGAACTTGTCGGACGGGCGGATGTCCCACCAGATCTTGGTTGCGTCCTCGATACAGCCGGCTTTGACCAGATGCTCCACCAGCCGCCGGTACTCGGTGTAGGAGTTCACAGTATCCGGCAGGCCGGTGCGCGGCAGGGCATCGAAGACCGTCAGCCTGTAGGAGGCAAGGCCCGTATCCTCCCCTTCCCAGAAGGGTGAGGAGCAGGAGAGCGCCAGGAAGTGCGGCAGGAAATACGCCACCTGGTTCATCAGGTCGATGCGCAGCTCTTCATCCTCGATCCCGATATGGATGTGCATGCCGGCGATCTGCATCCGGCGCACGGTCTGGCCCAGATCCTCGGCAAGGCCATCATAGCGTTCCTTGGGTGTATGCGTCTGGTCGCGCCAGGCGCTGAACGGGTGCGTAGAGGCTGCGATGGGGGCATAGCCGAAGGGCTCGGCCGCCTTGGCGACGGAGGCGCGCAGTTCCGCCAGTTCGCTGGCCGCATCGGCGACGGAGCGGTGGGGCTTGGTCCCGACCTCAACCTGACAGAGCAGAAACTCGTTGGTGACCTGATCGCCAAGCGCGTCATGACAGGCGTCCAGAAAGGCCGGATCGGGTTTACGTACAAGCTCCCGCGTCTTGCGATCGACAATGAAGTACTCCTCCTCGATCCCCAGCGTAAATGTCGGCCGGTCTGACATGTGGCCCCTCCCGCGGTTTAGGGTCCAAGCCTAAGCACTGGATTGGCGCGGTGTCACGAAAAATGCGGCGCACCTTGTCAAACGCGCGCTGGCGCGAAAAGCTTGGGTCGGGGGCTGAATATGGCGCAACCTTTTCCGGCGGAGGAGTATTCGGACAGGCTGACATCCACGCAGCGGGAGATGGCCGTGCGTGGTCTGGATCTGCTCGTCGTGACGGATCCCTCGAACATGGCCTGGCTGACCGGTTACGACGGATGGTCGTTTTACACGCATCAGGCGGTTCTTGTGCCTTTGGAGGGCGGGCCTGTCTGGTGGGGCCGGGCGATGGATGCTTTGGGAGCGCGGCGCACAGTTTTCATGGGCGAGGACGACATCCTCGGCTACGACGACAGCTTCGTGCAGAACCCGGACAGGCATCCGATGACAGACCTGGCGAGGCGGCTTTTGGCGCGGAACTGGGCCGCGGGCCGGATCGGCGTGGAGTTGGACAATTACTACTATTCCGCTGCCGCCCATGCCGCACTCGCGGCAGCGCTGCCAGGGGCGCAGCTGATCGACGCCACAGGCCTCGTCAACTGGCGGCGTCTGGTCAAAAGCCCGGCGGAGATCACGTTCATGCGCCGCGCGGCCCGGATTGTGGAGGCAATGCACGCCCGCATCCTTGAGGTCGCTGAACCCGGCCTGCCCAAGAACCGGCTGGTGGCCGAGATCCACCGGACCGCGATCGAGGGCGCGGACAGCCACTGGGGCGATTACCCGGCGATTGTGCCGATGACACCTTCGGGCATGGATGCGACTGCCCCGCATCTGACCTGGGACGACAGGCCGATGCGGGCCGGCGAGGCAACGTTTTTCGAGATCGCGGGCGTCTATCGTCGCTATCATTGCCCCCAGTCGCGAACCCTCTTTCTGGGCACTGCCCCTGACCGCTACAAACGGGCGGAAGAGGCGGTGCTGGCGGGGATCGACGCGGGCCTCAGCGCCGCCCGCCCCGGCAACCGGGCCGAGGATATCGCGACTGCGTTTTCCACAGCGCTGCGCGCCCATGGTTTCGAGAAGGACGGCCGCTGCGGCTACTCCATCGGCCTCTCCTACCCGCCGGACTGGGGTGAGCGGACCGTTTCGTTCCGGGCCGGCGACCGAACCATCCTGCGTCCCGGCATGTGTTTCCACTTTATGCCGGCACTCTGGCTCGACGATGGCGGCCTGGAAATCACGGAACCGATCCTGATCACGGAGGACGGCGCGGAATGCCTGTCCCGCGTACCGCGCAGGCTGTTCGCCAAGCTCTGATGGTGCGAGGGACGGGAGTCGAACCCGCACTGGACGCCGTCTCAGGACGCTGCCTCTGCCAATTGGGCTACCCTCGCGATGTCTTGCGCTGCTGCGCGTCCTGGCCGCTGAGCCTTGCGGTGAAGGATCTGGTAGGAGCGGTGGGAGTCGAACCCACACTGTCTGCGGTCTGAGCGCAGTGCCTCTGCCAATTGGGCTACGCTCCCGAAATGGGATGGTGCGGGCTCCGGGGATCGAACCCGGACTGGACGGTGTTTAAGACCGATGCCTCTGCCAGTTGGGCTAAGCCCGCGGGATCGGCGCGAAGGTCTTCAGATTTTGGGAATCAGAAACCACCCGCGCGCCATCAGGCGAGCAAGGCTAGTCGGTAGGTGTATGTGGCGACCTGTTTCATGGGTGCGGCTTGCCTTCATGACCCGGCCGCAGTCAACGGAATCCTCGGGCCTCCTAAGGGGTGTTGTCGTTCGACCACAGATACGGTCACAACATTAGTACGACTTCGTACTTGTTTAGTGCGAAATCGTACTATATGTTCAATCACAGAATCGATGGAGGTTGAGATGGCACTGACGAGACGACGGGTATTGGCCTTGATTGGCGGGGGGACTGTAGTGGCCGCTGGCGCCGGAACGGGTGCGGTGATGATTGGTTCCGGGACGCCTGCGAAGGCTCTGGCCCCCTGGGATCTGGCAGGCACGTATGACGATCCGCGGTTGCGGGCCCTGTCCTATGCGCTGCTCGCGCCCAATCCGCACAACAGGCAGCCCTGGCAGGCGGAACTGGTCGAGGAGGATACGGTCCTGCTCTACCGTGATCCGACCTTGAACCTGCCCGAAACCGACCCCTATGACCGGCAATTGACGATCGGCATGGGCTGTTTTCTGGAGCTGATGGTGCTGGCCGCCGGCTCGGAAGGGCTGGCCGTGGATGTCACGCTTTTCCCGGACGGCGAGCATCCCGACAACCCGGTTGCCGCCGCCGTCTTCAGGCCGGGCGGCGCCGCCGATCCCTTGTTTGCCCACGCGATGGCGCGGCGATCCTGCAAGGAGCCATTCGATATGACGCGGCCGGTGACGGATGCTCAGATTGCAGCGCTGGACGCGCCGGACGAGGCGATCCGGGTCACCGCGACCAACGCGACGGACCGGGTGGAGGCGCTGAAGGATCTCATCTGGCGCGCCTGGATGGTCGAGGCCGAGACCCCGCACACCTGGAACGAAAGCATCGACCTGATCCGGGTCGGCAAGGCCGAGATCAACAGGCTGCCAGACGGCATCGATGTAAACGACCCGATGCTCTTTGCGTTGAACAGACTTGGGCTGATGTCGCTCGAAAGCCTCAAGGACCCGAACAGTCAAGGCTTCAAGGGCACGGTCGAAGCCTATCGGGAAACCTTTTCCAACACGCCTGCCATTGTCTGGCTGACCAGTCCCGGCAACACACGGGCCGACCAGATTGCCGCTGGCCGCGCCTGGCTGCGGCTGAACCTGCAGACCACCGGAATGGGCCTGTCGCTGCACCCCGTCAGCCAGGTCCTGCAGGAGTATCCCGAGATGCAAGCCCTCTACACAGAAGCGCATGAGACGCTTGCGGCCCCGGGCGAGACCGTGCAGATGTTGGGCAGGGTCGGCTACGGGCCCGAGATCGCGCGAACACCGCGCTGGCCCTTGGAGGAAAAACTGCGAAATGCCTGAGGACGGAACAGCCGGGGGAGGTCAGGCCGACGCGGATGTCGGCGGCCCGGTCTTCCGGCTGTTCAACGAGATCGGGATCATCGGCCAATTGTCACGGGCGCTGTTCGAGAAGCGTCTGCCCGACGGGATCATCCTGCCGCAGTTCTCGGTCCTCAATCATCTGGTCCGTCTTGGCAATACGCCCTCGCCCCTTGCCCTCGCGCGGGCGTTTCAGGTGCCCAAGACCTCGATGACGCACACGCTCGCGGGGCTGGAAGCGCGCGGGCTGATCGAGATGCGCCCGAACCCCGAGGACGGGCGCAGCAAACTTGTTCCCCTGACCGAGGCCGGGCGCGCTGTCCGGAACGCGGCGATTGCCGATCTGACCGGAGCGATGGCGTCATTTGTGGACGAGCTTGGCGCCGAGCGGATTGCGGCACTGGTCCCCGAACTGGAGCGGATCCGGGTCTATCTGGACAACAACCGGGATCTTTGACGGACCGCGACTTGCATGAGGCGAGGCCGTCCGCCCTAGTCGCGCAGCTCGTTCCGACCCACACCCCAGAGAGCCGATTTGTGGACCCATCCGCGATGGCGGTCGATGCGCACGCGGCACCAGTCGGGCAGGCAGCGGCCAAGGCGCGCAACCACACCCTCCTCAGCCCGGGCCAGAACCTCGGAGGTCTCGTTCGGCAGGATGTAAAAGGCCGTGTCATCCGCCGTCACCGTCACATAGCGCACCCCCGAAAGCAGCGCATAGTGGATCCACCCGCCCGCGCCTTCCTGATCCTGGACGCGCCGCCAGTGACCGTATTCAGCCGTCACCTGAACCGGCAGATGGCGGCGCTGGAACACCCAGTCGATCCGGTGCGAGGTGGATGGGCCGCGGCGGGCATTCGCCTCTCCCGTCTTGATCGAGACATAGCGCGGCAGCGGAAGGTTGGTGACATTGCCAAAACTCTGCTCGCTTGCCCGCGCGGACGGCACGACCAGACAGGCACTCAATACCAGTGCAAAAAGGATTTTCACGCTCGACCTCTTGGACGGGGGTGCATTTGCCACACCAAGCCCTTATTCTTGAGCAAGAATATTACCGAAGATCGCGCCGGAAGGAAGTCACCCGACAATGCCAACCAAAAAAATCAAAGTCATTGTGACGCGAAAGCTACCCGAACCGGTGGAAACACGCCTGCATGAGCTGTTCGACGCGGAGCTGACGGAAGGCGATGACCGCATGACGCGAGAGCAATTGGCCGATGCGATGCAGCGCGCCGATGTGCTGGTCCCGACGCTGGGCGATCGGATCGACGCAGGGCTTCTGGGTCAGGCGGGCGAGCGGCTGAAGCTGATTGCGAATTACGGGGCCGGGTTTGACCATATCGATGTGGCAACAGCGCTAAGCCGGAACATCATAGTCTCAAACACACCGGGCGTTTTGTCCGAGGACACAGCCGATATGGCCATGGCGCTGATCCTTGCCGTGCCGCGGCGGATCAAGGAAGGCATGGCGCTGATCCAGTCCGGCGGCTGGCAGGGCTGGGAGCCGACCGCGCTGATGGGTCACCGGATCGGCGGCAAGCGGCTCGGCATTCTGGGGATGGGGCGGATCGGCCAGGCGGTGGCCCGGCGGGCAGGTGCTTTCGGGCTGCAGATCCACTATCACAACCGGCGGCGCCTGCATGCCCAGACCGAGGAAGCCCTGGAAGCGACGTTCTGGGAAAGCCTCGACCAGATGCTGGCACGGATCGACATCCTCTCGGTCAGTGTGCCGCACACCCCCTCGACCTTCCATCTGCTGAACGCGCGGCGGCTGAAGCTGATGAAGCCCACGGCCTATGTCGTCAACACCTCGCGCGGCGAGGTGATCGACGAGAATGCGCTGACACGGCAGTTGCGTGCAGGCGAACTCGCCGGTGCGGGGCTTGACGTGTTCGAGCACGGGCATGACATCAACCCGCGGCTGGCGGAGCTGGAGAACGTCCTCCTGCTGCCGCATATGGGCTCGGCAACCGAGGAGGGTCGGATCGATATGGGCGAGAAGGTCATCATCAACATCAAGACCTTTGCCGACGGGCATCGCCCGCCCGACCAGGTTGTACCGAGTATGCTTTGAGGGCGGGCCATGGGACGCAGCGAAGTCACGATCTGGGATCTGCTCGGCGCGGACAGTGTCGCTGAGTTCCAGCGGCTTTGGGCACGGTACGAGGCCGATCCGATCTGGCTGATCGGCGCTTTTGTGGTTGCCGTGCTGCTATATGTTCGCTTCATCGCCGTCTCGCCCCTGGACAAGCGATCGCCTGAGCGGGGCACGTTCTATCTGGGCAACATCCGCCTTGGACAGAACCCGAAGGCCGATGCGCCGGGGCCGTTGCGAACCCGTCTGCAGCATGACCCGGAGTATGAACGGGACGATCCGCTGGAGAAATAGAGGCGTCATCTTGCCGAAGAGCGACGCGGCTCTCCTCAAAGCCGGTTCCGTTAAGGGAATACTGCTATGAGCTTTGGATGGTAGTCTGAACCGCAGATGCAGGGGCCATGTGGCCCCTTGTCGACAAAGGAGAGCTGATGTTCGACTGGTTCTGGGAGTTGCCCCTGATGGTGACGCTACAGACCTGGGTCGATAGCGGCCGGGAGGCTATGCCCGGACCACTCGTCACCCTGCCGATTGCCGTACTGGCCCTGTTGGTGATCCTGTGGCGGCTGCAGTCGCGCACAGGCGGCGACGGCGGGCAGGTGCCGGGCTACCATTTCAAGGGCAAGATCACCCCGAAAACGATCAACCGGATGACGCAGAACAACCGCGTCAGGCCATTGCAGAGCAGGGAAGCCGCAAAGAAGCGGCTGGACTTGGCGCGGTCCAAACGCAATCGCCGCTAGCGCCCGAGTCCAGCGTCACTTGTAGCAGTGAAAGACGTTGGCCTTTTCAATGGTCACGTTCTTGAATTGCGATGTGGTCGCCAGCACGCGCTCGGGCAGCACTTTCACGTTCTTGTCCGAGAGAACCTTTTTGAGCGCCTTCTTCTGCTCGGTGGTCAGGTTCTTGACCGAGACATCCTGTGCAAAGCCCCCGACATGCGCGAATCCGGGTACTTTTCCGGCCTGAGCATTGATCTCGGTCTGCCACCATGTGAGCTCGGCCTCAGACATATCGTCCCGTTTGGCAGGCAGCTTCTGCTTCTTGAACTTCTTCAGAAATCGGCCTTTGATGTTGGTGTAGTTCTTGGCGCGCTTGGGCTGCAGAATGATGTCGAGTTGTTCGTGCCAGGTGCGTGACCCCGATGTGAGATAAGCCTTTCCCTTTGCATCGGGGTTCTGCTCCTCAAATGTCTTCAGCGCTGCAGAAACGTCGTCCTTAATGCCCATGTCTTCTTGCTGCAATTTGCTTTGAAAAAATGGCTGTCTTGGTCGCCGGCATGCATACCAAGGCGCCGGCCTCAGGCATAGAACAAGTTGCCTACGCTGTGTCTATAGTCTCAGCCGTGAGGGCATACCGATGCGGGGTCAGCCGCCGCAGACAGCGCAGTCCGGACGGCGGGAGAGGCGGAGTGTTCGGGTCTCTCCCCAAAGGGCGTCGTAAATCAGCATCCGGCCCTTCAGTGGCGCGCCGGCGCCTGTCACATGCTTGATCGCCTCGCCCGCCATCATAGATCCCATCACCCCGGCAAGTGCGCCCATCACCCCGGCCTCGGCGCAACTCGGTGCCTGGCCAGGTTTTGGCGGCGTCGGGAAGACGCAGGCATAGCAGGGGCCGCCGGAGGCCGGATCGAAGAGGCTGATCTGGCCCTCCCACTGGCTCATGGCCGCCGACAAGAGCGGTATGCCGAGTGCGACAGCCGTGCGATTGACCAGCGCGCGCGTCTCGAACGTATCGGTGCCGTCAAGGATCAGCTGAACCCCGGCGAGCAGGGTTTCGGCATTCTCGTCGCTCAAGCGATGAGGCTGGGCGATAACCTCACAGTGCGGATTGATTTCGGCGAGCGTCGCCGCAGCGCTTTCGGTCTTGGGCTGGCCCACCGCACCGGTCTTGTGGACAATCTGGCGCTGCAGGTTCGAGAGGCTGACGGTGTCGTCGTCGATAAGGGTGATCCGCCCGATCCCCGCTGCTGCCAGATACATTAAGGCAGGGCTGCCGAGCCCCCCTGCGCCCACCACCGCCAGATGGGCCGCTTTCAGGCGTTGCTGGCCGGGGCCGCCGACCTCCCGCAGGACGATGTGGCGGGCGTAACGCTCCAGTTCTTCTGCCGAAAAGCTCACACCAGATCCTTGCTCATGTAAATGCGCTCGGCGCCGGCCGGATAGGCAAGCCGACCGACCTCGCGATACCCAGCCTTGGCATAAAGCCCTTCGGCCTGCCAGCTATAGGTGTCAAGGGCAGCCCGGCGGGCGCCCTTGTCACGAGCGACCTCCTCCATCTTGGCAAGAAGGGCTGCACCGAGGCCCTTGCCGCGCGCCGAGGGCTCTACCCAGATGCGCCGAAACTCTGCCAATCCCATGTTGAGGATGATATGGCCCGAGGCGGTGACCTCCCCCTCGGTGTCGCGGTATGCAATTGAAAAGGCTTCACGGTCCCAGGGCGCATGAGCCGCATTCTCGACCGCGAACTTTGCCAGAACCTCCCGGGTCAGGGCCGCATCGTCCTCGATCAGGACAAAGCCCGTCGGATGTGCTGGCGTCGCAGATGTGTCGGGGTTCGCGCGCTGGCGCAGTCGGCGCAGAAAGACAACATACACCCCGATCGGCACCGCCGCGAGAGATGCGAAGACGAGCGCCTTGCCCCACGATGCAAACGCCGCCGGATCGGGGCGTGCGCCCGGATCGATGACGCCGATCATCAATGCAAACGCTGTGCCGCCGATCACGACCCCTTGTCTGAGGCGATGCGGCGCACCGCGCAGGGCCAGGATCCACCAGGTGAAGCCCGTCAGAACCAGTACACCGATCACAGGCCCTTACCGTCCGGTCGAGCCAAAGCCACCCTCGCCGCGGGTAGTCTCGTTGAGACGCGCAACTTCCTTCCAGTTGGCGCGGACCACGGGGGCGAGAACCAGTTGAGCGATCCGCTCGCCGTGCGAGACCGTGTAAATGGCCGAGCCATGGTTGATCAGGATGATACCAACCTCGCCGCGGTAGTCGGCGTCAATTGTGCCCGGCGCGTTGACCAACGAGACACCGTGGCGAAGTGCGAGCCCTGAGCGCGGGCGGACCTGCATCTCAAAGCCGTCGGGGATGGCTATGGAAAAGCCGGTCGGCACCAGAACCCGCTGTCCCGGCAAAAGGGTGATCCCCTCCTCCCGATTGGCTTCGGCGAGATTGGCGCACACATCCATGCCGGCCGATTGCGCGGTCTCGTAGGCCGGCAATGGTATGGCGGGATCTGCGGTATCGCTGCGGGTGATGGCTACGGTTTGCCTGCGGTAAGTGTCGATCATTCTGGCGTGTTCCGGTCTGCGGACAGGGTTTCGGCGATGCGCGCCGCAAGTTTGCGGGCCGTGTCTCTCTTGGTCATACGCGGCCAGGGCTCTGCCCCGTCGCCGGTACTCAGCGTGACGGCATTTTCGCTGCCGCCCATGACGCCGGTCTCGTGTCGGACATCATTGGCGAGGATCCAGTCGCAGCCCTTGCGTTCCCGCTTGGCGGTGGCATTGGCGATGACATCGTCGGTCTCGGCAGCAAAACCAACAACCAGCGGCGGCCGCGCAGTCGGGTGGTGGGAGAGCATCTTCAGAATATCGGGGTTCTCGGCGAACGCGAGGCTCGGCAATGCGCCGTCTTCGGACTTCTTGATCTTGGAGGCGCCGGCGCCGACAACGTGCCAGTCCGCCACGGCTGCCGCACAGATCGCGACATCGGCCGGCAGGGCGCGGGTGACTGCCTGCGCCATCGCTTCGGCAGTCTCAACTTCGAGCACATGGGCGCCCCCCGGGCGGGGGGCAACGGCGGGGCCTGTGACAAACGTGACCTGAGCGCCGAGCGCCAGGAGCGCCTCCGCAATCGCCGTCCCTTGTGCCCCGGACGAGCGGTTGGCGATGTAGCGCACCGGGTCGATGGGCTCGTGGGTCGGGCCTGATGTGACGATGATGTGCTTGCCGGCCAGCGGTCCGTCCGCCAGCGCAGCCGCAATGGCATCGGCGATCGCCGCGGGCTCTGCCATCCGGCCGGGGCCGTATTCCCCGCAGGCCATATCACCCTCATCCGGTCCCACTGTCAGGATCCCGTCGGCGCGCAGCGTGGCCAGGTTGCGCTGCGTCGCGGCATGCTCCCACATGCGGACATTCATCGCGGGCGCAATCAGGACACGCTTGTCGGTGGCCATCAGGATCG
>JAAUYD010114520.1_pt1 | contig 12887 bp, 12 predicted proteins | sample 7278101 | NCBI WGS metagenome assembly JAAUYD01 (sample SAMN14350128, study PRJNA611818) | marine sediment metagenome | isolation source: surface marine sediment (0.6m) | place: French Polynesia: Moorea | collected 2018-08 | reverse complement strand
TTAAGTATTCTAAAGGTCGTTCCACAAACAATTTAACCAATCTGACTCATCTTCATTAAACCAGTGGTTAACACCAAAACCAAGGGCACGATTTGGATTATTGAATTGAGCGGCTAAATCTAAAACTGCATTTCTACCGATACTAGTTTCAAAAACAGAAGAAAAGACAACATCAATGTTATTTTCTTCGATAAACTGAGACAAACGAGAAGGAGATCCTGCGATCGCAGCTTTTACTACAAAAATTGATCGCCAGCCTTTTTGATAACAATTTTCTAACTGGCTTAAATTACTAACAGACTCGTCTAAAGCGATCGCGGTAGCAAAATTTTTACTGAGATCCAACATTAGATCGAAATGTTCTATTGATAGAGGTTGTTCGATAAACTCGATTTTATTGGGATAGCGATCGCAGACTTTCAACCATTCAATTGCATTATCGACAGTAAGTCCACCATTAGCATCCAATCTTAACTTTACACCTTCTGGTAACTCATTTATGAGTCGTTCAAAAATTTTAATCTCTTGATTCGTCTCATTAACTCCAATTTTCCATTTAAAAGTCTTTGCTCCAGCCTTCCAAATATCGAGCCATTTAACTAAAGCATCCTCTCCAGCAGGCAATAAATAGCTGTAGAGAGTGGGAGAGTGGGAGAGTGGGAGAGTAGGAGGGTGGGAGAAGTTTTTTAGTGCCGATTCAAAAGCAAATTGACAACAAGGTAATTCTGGAGGAATAGCCTCAACTTCGGAAAATTTTCCGCCCAAACCTTGACAAAAAGCTAATGCTTGGGTTAATGATTCAGAACCAAACCAAGGTAAAGGGGCAATTTCGCCAAAACGAAGATTACCAAAATTATCCCTCAAACGAATAATAATCCCTTCGCGTATTTTCCAAACACCGTGGCTGGTTTTAAGAGGTTGACAAAAGCGACGTTTATAGGGATGAAAAGAGAAATTATATTGCACTGCGGGATATTAAATAGCAAGTAACAAGTATTTTAAAATGAGACTGTCTTAGTTGAGATATGCAAATAAAATTTAAGAGCGGGTTTAATTTTTTAGCGCGATCGCAAGTAAGTATAGACTAATTTTTGTTATTCTAAAAAAACTCAGAAATACGCTTGAAATAGTTGCGATGTACGATATTGATAAAGATTACGATCTCTGGCTTTCACAACAAGCAAATCTCTTGCGTAACTGACGTTTTGAAGAGTTAGATATCGAAAATTTAATTGAGGAATTAGAAGCATTGCTTAGAGGAGAAAAAGGAGCAGTAGAAAGTCTAGCCTATCAAATCATTCTACATAAATTATTAATTCAATACTGGTACAAAGCATCGGAACGAAATAGAAATCATTGGCGATCGCAAATTAATAACTTTCAATTTCAACTTAATAATGAATTGACAACGAATTTAAAAAATCATTCGAGCGATCGCTTGGAAAAAATCTTTTTAAAAGCTAAAAAAGAGCAGAATTGAAAACTGGATTGAGCGATCGCTTTCCAGAAAAATTTGTTACTCTTGAGCTGAAATTATTGGCGATAATGTTTAAATTAAATTTTCGAGCTAACGATTAAGACAGAGAATATAGGCTAAGTTTTGTAATACTAAGCTATATCCTGCTGCCTTTTATTACAAACCCAAATCGACAGCTATTCTGTGACCGCAACTAAAACCAGAAAAAGCAACAGCATTCAAACCTTGACCTGGGAAAGTGCTATCGCCAACGCAGTATAATCCAGGGACAGAAGTACGATTAAAAGGCATGCCTAATAATCCTGCTAATTTGCGACTGGGAATAGGGCCGTAAGTGCCATCCTGTCTGTTTAAATAGCGTCGATGGGTTTTAGGAGTTCCTATTTCCATATAATCTAAACCAGCATCTAAACCCGGAAAAATTTTTTCGAGGCGATCGATTAATTTTCCGGCTGCTGCTTCTTTTTTCTCTTCATATTCTTGGGGTGAAAGTCCTTGCCAATTTTCGATCCAACTAGGAGTAAAAGTATGAACGATATGATATCCTTCCGGTGCTAAATCTGGATCTAATAAAGTAGGAATTGAGACAAAAATCGTTCCTTGTTCTGCTTCCATGTTTTGCCAATCTTCTAATAAGATATGATGGCATTCCGTACCAGGTGGCAATACTTTTGCTTCTACTCCTAAATGCAAGCTTAAAAAACTAGGAGATTTTTGATAGCGATCGCGCCATTTTTTCTCTTTTGTTGGAATATTTTCTTGAGGTAACAATTTTTCAAAAGTATCCCAACGGGTTGCATTAGAAACAATTCTTTTCGCGCGATATTGTTTGCCGTTTATCAATTTTACGCCGACAGCTTTGCCATTTTCAATAATTATCTGATTTACTCTAGCTCGATATTGTATTTCTCCCCCCGCTTTTTCGAGGCCGTCTACTAATTTTTGCGCGATCTGACCCACTCCACCTTTAGGATAATTAATCCCTCCGTAATGGCGATCGCTAAATACCATTCCCGCATTAATCGCTGGAGTTTTTTCAGCCGGTACGACACTCCAGCAATAACATTCCATATCGATAAATTGCAAAAGTTTCTCATCACTAATGTAGCGACGAGCAATATCTCCGGCATTTTGTGGTAAATATTTAGCTAGTCCCAAACAAGCTAAAGGATGCTGAAAAAAGACCCGCATCAAGTAGCCAGGCTCTTCTAAAGAAAGTAATTCCATCGTGTTGAGACAGTTAAATATTTGCCAACACTCGTCGTAGAAGCGACGAATACCTTCTTTTTCGTGGGGAAAAATAGCTGTTAACTCCGCCAGAAATTTTTCGTAATCTTTGTAAACTTTTAACTCGAGGCGATCGGGAAGATGATAATGTATTTGTACGGGATCGGGAATGGTCTCAATGCTCATATTTACCGCATCCAAAGCACGAGTCAGAAGATTGGTAGTGCCTTGAGTCCCAAACCCAAAGATCATCGAAGCACCAACATCAAAACGATACCCTTCTCTTTCAAAATATCCGGCACTTCCACCAGGAATGTTGTAGCTTTCTAGAACTAATACCTCAGCTCCTTTGGCTGCTAGCTGAGTAGCAGTTACCAAACCACCGATGCCAGAACCGATTACGATGACATCATATTCTGATTTATGAAAACGCTCTTCAGGCTGAGAATATATTGACCGAACAGTCATAAAAATGTTAAAACAAAAAAATTTTCTAATTCTCTAGTTTAGCCAAAAAAAAACAGGGGAGCCGCACTAACTAAAAATACGATCGCTCCGACCTGCCGATCCTTGAGAGGAGAACACTAAAAAATATTTTAACCCTAGTTAAGAAATAATTGCAATTATCTGAATCTCTTGACAGGCCAATATTGCAGAGCTTTATAGTGATAAAATATTGAAGTTGTTTGCAAAATATATATAATTGTGATTCATCATATTTCTTTACCCGCTTCCGATCCGGCTAATGTTGCTAAAGTCATAGCAGAACTTTGGCAAGGCTATTGCGCCCCTTTTCCCTCTCATGCAGATAGTTACGTGGCATTGGCTGGAGATAAATACGGGACTGTAATTGAAGTTTATCCGCTCGGCACGAAAATGACTCCAGGCCAAGGCGATCGCCCGATCCAATTTCAGAAAGAAGATGCTCCTTCTCCTTATATTTCCAGTCATGCTGCTATTTCTGTCAAGATAAGTGAAGAAAAAATAAAAGAGATCGGAAAACAGCAAGGATGGCGAGTAGTTCGTTGCAGTCGGGGTGAATTTGATATTATCGAGTTTTGGGTGGAAAATTCTGTATTACTAGAAATAGCAACCCCAGAACTAGCACAAAAATACCTGGAGATTTTAGCACCGGAAAAGTTAGCAGCACATTTTCAAGCCGATCGCTAAAAATTATTAAATAAACTTAAATTAAGGTTTTTTAAAAAGTTCGATCGTTAGATATAAAAAACTATAAAAATAAAGATCGAAATAAGACTTCGATCACTTCAATTTAACAATGGAACGAGATAGCAAATCCACAGTAATCGTTACTGGAGCTTCATCGGGAGTAGGTTTACAAGCAGCCAAAGCCCTAACTAAGATGGGATGGCACGTCATCATGGCTTGTCGCAATTTAGAAAAAACCCAAAAAGCCGCTCGAGATGTCGGAATCGATCCAGAAAACTATACAATCATTCATCTCGATTTAGCCTCTTTAGATAGCGTTCATAAGTTTGTTAATGATTTTAGAGCGACTAACAAAGCTCTCGATGCTTTAGTGTGCAACGCAGCAGTATATTTACCATTATTAAAAGAACCTCAGCGCAGTGCAGATGGGTACGAGTTGAGCGTGGCCACCAATCACTTAGGCCATTTCTTACTATGCAATCTTTTAATTGAAGATTTGAAAAAATCAGAATTGAAAGATCCTAGGGTGGTAATTTTAGGGACTGTAACGGCTAATCGTAAGGAATTGGGCGGCAAAATACCAATTCCTGCTCCTCCAGACTTAGGGGAGCTTAAAGGGCTAGAATCTGGTTTTAAAGAGCCTGTGGCCATGATTGATGGTAAGAAGTTTAAATCTGGTAAGGCTTATAAAGATAGCAAACTCTGTAACCTACTGACTATGAAAGAGTTGCATCGTCGCTATCATGATTCAACTGGGATTATTTTCAGCTCTTTATATCCTGGATGCGTCGCAACAACACCTTTATTCCGCAACCATTACCCTCTATTTCAGAAAATTTTTCCCCTATTTCAAAAGCATATCACCGGAGGATTCGTATCTGAAGAATTAGCAGGGGAAAGAGTTGCAGCACTTGTAAGCGATCCAAAATACAATAAATCCGGCGTATATTGGAGTTGGGGAAACAGACAAAAAGATGGTCGGGCTTCTTTTTCTCAAGAAACATCTTCTGAAGCAAATGACGATCGCAAAGCTAGACGTTTATGGGAGCTTAGCGAACAATTAGTCGGACTTGCTTAAAGAGAGAGTAACGAGCAACAAAATGAGTAGCTAGTAGCGAGTTTTTTAGTTTAAATTTATTCCTTGGATCTAAAATCTATCGAACTAATTCAAGCCTGATTACTTGCTACTTGCTACTTACTACTTACTACTTTAGACGCGATCGCGCTCTAAATCGTAAATAACTTTTTCTACTAACCAATCGTTCGATCTCCCGGGATGCCTCTTTTTTGCTCCTTCAACTAGACGGCTAGCTGTTTGGCGATCGCCGATTAATTTAACTAATTTTTGGCGCAATTTTGGTTTAGCTCGATCTATTGTCGAAGAGTTATTGTCAAAGTTAAATCGCGTCAATTTTAAACGATTTTTCTTTGTCAAATACCAAGTCAACCCAACTCCACTTGCTCCTAATGCGGTAATTCCTAAAATCCGATTTTCTTTGTTTTCAAAATTGCCTGCGATCGCGGCAAGAACCGATATTGAAGCAATAATAGCTAATCCAAGACTGAATTTGGAGAATTTGCCCATTGATAATTTAATTTTTTTACTCGCAATAAAAAAGATTGTTCGCTCTTCGTTTTATTTGTCGTATTTTATTGATTTACCAGTCCCGAATACTACTGCTAATGCGGTTAAACCAACAGCAGTTAAAAATTCTGCTTTGTAAATATGTTCTGGTAATTGTATTTCCGGGGGATTATTATCTTTTACAGGATTTAAGTTAGAAGCATTTGACGGTGCGATCGCAGCAAATTGATAAGCAACTGAAACTAATAAAGACAACCAAAATAAACGAATAAAGTTCTTTTTCATCTTTGAATATCTAAAAGAAAAAACCTCTTTTTTTAGACTATTGAATTTCGATTACTTTTATAAGATAAATCTTTTTGTATGGGATTTGTATCGGTATAACCGAACTAAAATTATGGGCGGTTTTTCGCCTTTTTTTAGATAAGAGAGATTCTCAGCTTTTTCTCATTTAACTTTCAGGCTAATCTTATACCAATTCTGTTTAAAGTTGCTACACTTCGGCGACAATAGGCAATAGATTCGGAAAATCGATCTATAGCATGATTTTAGGGAATTGATATTATTTGCGATCGCCTTACTAACAAATTAAAATCCCGAATCTAAACTAGTTAAATTCGGGACAATCTATTTTTTCTTTTAGCTTTTTCTTTTCATGGAGGTAAGCGGACTCGAACCGCTGACCCTCTGCGTGCAAAGCAGATGCTCTACCAACTGAGCCATACCCCCGTCTCGAACACTTTGCTATGATAACACTAAAAGATGGATTTGTGTAAAGTTTTTTTTTAGTTCATTTTTCAATTGATGTTTTTTTTAACATCTTTACTTTCAAGCAAGCACCAAGATTATGACGGTAGTTGTAGCAGCATTTTATAAATTTATGAAAATCCCAGACTATCGGGATAAAAGGCAACCTTTACTGGATTTTTGTCAAGAGAGAGCTGTTAAAGGTACGATTTTGCTGGCAAAAGAAGGGATAAACGGGACGATCGCGGGCGATCGCCACGCAATAGATCTGGTATTGGGTTTTTTAGCTGACAACCTCGACTTAAAAAATTTAGAGGTTAAAAAAAGCGAAACAAAAAATTGTCCTTTTGCTCGCATGAAAGTCAAGTTAAAAAAAGAAATCGTTACTATTGGTTTGTCGGAAGTAGATCCTACTCGAGAAGTTGGTACTTACGTATCGCCAGAAGATTGGAACGAACTAATCTGCGATCCTGAAGTGATAGTAATCGACACTCGCAACGATTATGAAGTAGCGATCGGAACTTTTAAAGGGGCGATCGATCCAAAAACAGAATCTTTCCGAGAATTTCCCGAATACACTCAGAAAAATTTAGATCCAAATCGTCACAAAAAAGTAGCAATGTTTTGTACTGGTGGTATCCGTTGCGAAAAAGCCACTTCTTATTTGCTCGATCGCGGTTTTAAAGAGGTTTATCATCTCAAAGGGGGCATACTTAAATATCTAGAAGAAGTACCCCCAGAAGAAAGTATGTGGGAGGGAGAATGTTTTGTTTTTGACGAGCGCGTCACGGTTACAGAAAATTTAGAACCGGGTAGCTACGATTTATGTTATGCTTGCGGACATCCGATTTCTGAAGCAGATAAACAATCGCCAAAATATTCAGAAATCTTATCTTGTCCTCATTGTTTCGATCGGCTCAATTCTAAAAAAATTGCCCGTCAACAACAAAAAAGGCAACAGCGATCTCAGATCGAAGGCAAAAAATAAGTTTATTTTTTCATTGCTAAAGTCAAACCATCGGCGATCGGAACGAGACTAACATCAACGCGATCGTCACGATGAATTTTTTCATTTAAATTTCTAATTTTTTTGGTACGATTATCTTGTATTTCTGGATCGGCAACTTTGCCACTCCAAAGCACGTTATCGATCGCAATTAAACCTCCCGGACGGATTAATTGCAAGCAAAGTTCGTAATAATTATCGTAATTACTTTTATCAGCGTCAATAAAAGCAAAATCGAAGCTTGCGGTTTGACCTTTAGCAATGAGGGTTTCTAAAGTTATTATTGCTGGAACTAAATGCAAATCTATTTTATGACTAACTCCAGCTTTTTCCCAATAGCGACGCGCGATCGCCGTATATTCTTCATTGACATCGCAGGCTACAATCTTACCATCTTCGGGTAGGGCCAGAGCGATCGCCAGAGAACTATATCCGGTAAATACTCCAACTTCGATAGTTTTCTTTGCTCCCATCAATTTAACTAGCATAGCCATAAATTGTCCTTGCTCGGGAGCAATTTGCATTATACCCATAGGGTGGCGAGATGTTTCTTCGCGCAACGATCCCAAAATTTCTGCTTCTCTTACCGAAACAGAGCTAAGGTAACTATAAAGGCGATCGTCTAAGATTAAATTTTTATTGCTCATCAAAAGTTTTTCAAAGCCTCGCATTTTAATAAATATACAGGTAGATCTTGAGTTTTTTAAGTTCGATCGAGCAAAGATTAAAAAAGATTAATTAAACAAAAATAATCTGGATTTTTCTATTAACTTCAGAAAGGTCAGATGAGCCGAGTTGAGGCGATCGGATTGACAAATCTTAAATATACTTTAAGTTGCTCGGCTAGTTTCTACAATCATAATCAATATTATCGCCTTAAATTATAAGTTCGAGGAATATGCCCTTTGAGACAATCGATATCTTTCTAGTTAACGATAATTGTTCTTCTCAAGAATTCCGCAATAGTATCTCTAACTATCCTAATATTAAAATTGTTGGAGAAGCTAACCATCGGGATCGAGAGATTGAAAAGCTGAAAGATTTATTAAAATTAGGAATAAAAATAGATTTAATAATTTTACTCTGCTCGGATCGAGCTTCTTTTGTTGATGGCAAATCTGCTTTCGATCTATATCAAAAACTAATCGATATCGACCCTAATTTACCAATTTTTATTTTGACGGGGAAAGATTCCTCACAACAATTTATTAAAGTCATTACCAATCTTGGCAAACAAGAAAATAAAGATTTAGAAAAATTAACAGTCAAACCCGTCTCTAAAGGTAAATTTTTAGGTAAAAATGTATTAAAAAAAATCTTAAAAAGTAATGCTCGATCTGGTTTAGATCGGATCTCCAATGATTTAAACATAATTAACAATAGATTGGGGATAATTCAAGCAGATTTGGATCGAACCAATCGCAAGATTCAAAATAATTATAAGCTTTTTTTCGATCTATTATTTTGGCAAGGAAGAAGAAGAGAACTGCTGGTTAGCAAACTATTAATCGAGCAAGTTGTTAGTTTTACAAGCGATCGCCCTAGCAAAAAAAAAGATATTTTAAATTCAGATAGTTATTTAGTTCCTCAAAATAAAAATATGGAGAACGGCGAATTAATAAATAAGATAGCGAAAGATCGAGCATCAACTGAAAATGGCGATCGCCAAGCAAAAAATACAGATCTAGAACCTGTTTCAAAATATAATTTACAACAATTTAATTGCGCTTTACTAGCAAAAATATCAGAAAATATTGGTATCGATTTGGAAAATAATACTGGATTGCTTTTAGAAATTGATATTTTAAAACCTGAGCGAAAAATTGAATTAATTCAAAGAATACTGCAACAATTAGATAAAATATATATCCGAGAAAAAAAATTAAATTCAAGTGAAACAAGCCAATCTCAAACAGGCGATCGAACTAAAATCGTCAAAAAGGGGACGAAGCAAAAAAATCAGTTAATCTTGTCAGAGACATCCTCTCTAGAAAATCAAAACCTCTTGTTAGAAATATGGCAAGAATCCACCAAAGAATTACTCAAAGAATATTTAGGAGAAAATCTTGAAAATTACGATACTCTAGACATAGGAGAAGAATCTGAAAATGAAGCTGAATCGATCTTAAATAGAATAATCGTAGAAGAAACTGCAAACGTGCAGCAAGAAATATTTAGTAAAAATTTATTATTTGAAGAAGCTTTTATAAGCTTAATTAAAGGAACGGAAACAAGCAAATTTATATTAGACCAAAAAAATAAAACCGAAATAGAAAAAATTAGCGGAGATAGCGCAATAGAAATAGTAATTCAAAACTCAATAGTTAAAATAGCAAATGCAGCTATGGTAGTTGTTTTAAATAATTTTGTTAAGATCGAATGTATTGAAAAAAATCTGTATAAGACTAGCCTGCTTTCATCGAGAGAAATGGCAAAATTTCGCAATAGATTGTCCTGGAGATACCGCAAAGAAAAATACATCGAAGAACCAAAAGATATTTTTGAAAGTCAATATCGCCTATATTACTTTAGCAACAATAAAATATGCACCGAATGGTTTTACAAACCTCGACATGAAGAGTTAAATCGACTTAGAGGAATACCTTGGCTGACCACGATCGCGATCGAAACCAGAGATTCCCTAGCCCCAATCCTGCAAGCAATAGTAGGATTCGTTGGCGAAGCAATATTTTACTTCCTCAAAGATGTAGTCGGTAAAGGAATAGGCTTGATCGCTCAGGGGATTATTCAAGGAATCGGAAATGCTTTACAAGATAATAGATATAGTAAAAACAACAAACGTACAAAATAATTGAAAAAGAGCTTAATTATATAGCAATCGTGTCAAACTAGAGATATGAAGATAAATTTGGGAAGAAAAGCTTTGCCTAATAAATTAACACTCCAAGCAGCTCTCAAAAGAGATCGCTTAGATAGAGGAGGCAAAAGGAACAAGACAAGGATGTCATATTTGTTGCATACCCTAATAGCTTTGACTGTAGCTCAAAGCATCGCTTTCGCGCAACCAATTCGAGCAAATGAAACAAAAAATACTAATACTATTAGCTACTCTCAGTTAATTAAAGATATAGAAGCAGGAAAAGTCGAAAAAATAGAAATAGACCGCACGACTCAAACAGCGAGAGTAACCTTTAAAGGTGAACCGAAAAATGTTCTCCCCAAACAAGTAGTCGTATTTGCAGACAACGAACCCCTCAGAAATAAGAGTATTAAAAATGGTGTCGACTATACAGTTAAAGACTCAGTCGATCGCTCGACAGTTTTAGGACTGACGGTGCAACTATTCTTTATCCTCTTTCTCATGACAGGATTTGTAATTTTCTTGCGGCGATCGGCTAATGCTTCGGGCCAAGCAATGAATTTCGGCAAAACCAGAGCCAGATTTCAAATGGAAGCTAAAACGGGGATCAGCTTTTCAGATGTAGCCGGAATCCAAGAAGCAAAAGAAGAATTGCAAGAAGTAGTTACTTTTCTCAAACAACCGGAAAAATTTACAGCAATAGGGGCGAAAATTCCCAAAGGAGTCTTGTTAGTAGGCCCTCCCGGAACTGGTAAGACTTTATTAGCTAAAGCGATCGCCGGAGAAGCAGGAGTACCTTTCTTTAGTATTTCCGGTTCGGAATTTGTCGAAATGTTCGTCGGTGTCGGTGCTTCAAGAGTTAGAGATTTATTTAGAAAAGCCAAAGAAAACGCCCCCTGTTTGGTCTTCATCGATGAAATAGACGCAGTCGGCCGGCAAAGAGGATCTGGCTACGGTGGTGGCAACGACGAGCGCGAACAAACCCTAAATCAGTTGCTCACAGAAATGGACGGTTTTGAAGGAAATACGGGAATTATCATTATTGCCGCCACTAATCGTCCCGACGTGCTAGATTCGGCTTTGTTGCGTCCGGGAAGATTCGATCGCCAAGTTATGGTAGACTATCCAGATTGTCAAGGTCGGTTGGGAATATTAGAAGTTCACGCCCGCAACAAAAAAATCGCTGCCGATATTTCCTTAGAAGCAGTAGCCCGTCGCACTCCTGGCTTTACCGGAGCCGATCTAGCTAACTTACTCAACGAAGCCGCAATTCTAACTGCAAGAAGGCGAAAAGAAGCCATGACAATGGTCGAAATTAACGATGCGATCGACCGAGTTATTGCCGGAATGGAAGGAACGCCTTTATTAGATAGCAAAGCCAAGCGTTTGATAGCCTATCATGAAATCGGTCACGCGATCGTCGCCAGTCTCACCCCAGGCCACGATCCCCTAGAAAAAGTCACCCTCATCCCCAGGGGGCAAGCAAAAGGGATTACTTGGTACACCCCAGACGAAGAACAAGGTTTAATTACCAGATCGCAAATTTTAGCTCGGATTTCCAGTACCCTTGGCGGTAGGGCCGCAGAAGAAGTTGTTTTTGGCGACGCTGAAATTACTACCGGTGCGGGTAACGATCTCGAAAAAGTCACCTCGATGGCTCGACAAATGGTAACTAAATTTGGCATGTCAGATTTAGGCCCGATCGCCTTAGAGCAAGAAAATAATTATGGTTTCCTTGGCAGCAATGGGGGCGATCGCTCCGATTATTCTGAAGCAGTCGCAATTAATATTGACCTTCAGGTTCGTTCGATTGTAGCAAACTGTTACGATCGCGCCAAAAACATTATTAGCGATAATCGCGCGATCGTCGATCGCTTAGTCGATATCTTAATCGATCTCGAAACAATTGAAGGCGATCGATTTCGGAAAATTCTTGTCGAATCGAATCAATTGAGTAAGGATAGTCTAGCTGTTTCTTGAAAATCTGCTCCTAGTCGCTCCTATTCCTAAATTACTTAAAATGCTTGCTGTTGCGATCGGACAGAAAGAGCCGCGTGCGGCTCAAAGTAAATTACAAAAATCTATCCAAAGCAGCTTTTAATTCTTCAATTTCCGCCTCAACATTTCCTTCTTTTGCAGCTCTAGCGATACACTCGCTTAAATGCTCGTCGAGAATTATTCGTGCAACTTTATCTAAAGCACCACGAATTGCGGCAATTTGAATTAAAACTTGAGGACAAGGCCGACTTTCGTTAATCATTGTTTTGACTCCTCTGATATGACCTTCAATTCGCGAGAGTCGATTGATAATCTGCCGTAAAGAATCTTCGCTGTGAACGTGGGGTGTAATTGGCTCTTTAAGATTGTTTTTTAGTTGAGAGCTTTCTGAATTTCGATCTTTGTTAGTCAATGGTTCTTTTTCCACTATTTATTAATATTTTTATCAGGATGGGATACGCCAAAAGCGCGTTAAGTTTTTGGTCAAAATTCTGAGGTCTGAATCGCTGCGATCGCGGGACGTGAAGGAATTCTTTTGACACTAAATTAATTATTTGAGATGTTCTTTTATTAATAAACAAGAGTGAAAACAACAAATTAGTACGAGGAGAAAAATAATTTTTGCGAGTTAATTCTCTTATTGGTGTCGAATGTTGTTACTTTAACTTCAATAGAATATATTACACTGCTTGCAAAAATATTTTTTACAAGGGCAGGCTAGAGTCAAAAGGCAAAAATTAATAGAGCCTCCCCACTTTTAAATTAAAACTTGAATCCTCTCTATTGCTTTTTACCTTCGATCGTTTTTCTATTTTAAATTAGAGCTAATTTTAGTAGATTCGACTTTGTTGATACT
>JAAUYD010254893.1_pt1 | contig 12889 bp, 12 predicted proteins | sample 7278101 | NCBI WGS metagenome assembly JAAUYD01 (sample SAMN14350128, study PRJNA611818) | marine sediment metagenome | isolation source: surface marine sediment (0.6m) | place: French Polynesia: Moorea | collected 2018-08 | reverse complement strand
GCGGAACGCTGAACAAAGTCATGTTGATTGGGCATCTCGGAGATGAGGTAAAAGTGCATTATTTTGAAGGTGGAGGCTGTATAGGACGCTTTCCTTTGGCAACCAATGAAACCTATACGAATAGGCAGACAGGTGAAAAGGTTACCAATACAGATTGGCATAACATTGTGGTTAGAAATAAAGCAGCAGAAATCTGTGAAAAATACTTAAGTAAAGGAGACAAAGTCTATGTTGAGGGTAGACTGAAGAACAGGCAATGGCAGGGTGAGGACGGTAATACCCGATATACTACTGAGGTTCATGTTCAAGATTTCACCTTCCTATCGAATAAAAATGAAGGGCCTGTTCAAGCATCGAGCCCTGGTAGCCAAGTACAGGAACCGACGGTATCACCAAGTGTTGCAACCCCACCACCCGTGGTGGAAGATGACGATGATGACTTACCATTTTAACCTTTCCAAAACTTCTTAATTGGACCCTGAACCCCATAGTTCGATACTTTTTGCCGCGGTCAACGGAATCTTTGCCCTTAAATGGTGCATTTTGGTATTACTTCTTTTATGTTCAGCCTTAATATCTGGTGCAGAGGTGGCCTTGTTTGGTCTGTCACAGACCGATCTTAACTCTATCAAGGAAGAAAATAGTAGAAAGGGAAACATACTGCTCAGATTGCTTTCAAAACCAAAGAAATTACTGGCAACGATTCTAATCGCCAATAATTCCATAAATATTGGTGTTGTACTATTGTTCAGTGATATTGGTGACACACTCTTTAGTGAAATTGACCAAGTGTTGTTCGGTCTAGTTTCTGTACGGTTTTTATTGGAGGTAGTCGTGGCCACCTTTTTAATATTGATGTTTGGTGAGATTTTGCCAAAGATTTATGCCAATCGTAACCGAGTGGAGTTTGCCCATTTTATGGCTTTTCCTCTTCGTATTTTAGATTATCTGTTTACCCCCTTTAGTTCTCCTATGCGTTCTGCCACTCTATTTCTGCAAAACAAGTTGGGGCGGCAAAAATCCAGTTTGAGTGTCGACCACCTTTCACAGGCTTTGGAACTTACTTCAGAAGGTGATACGACAAAGGAAGAACAAAAAATATTGGAAGGTATTGTGACCTTTGGCAATACCGATACCAAACAGGTCATGAGGCCGAGACTTGACATTTTTGCGTTGGACGAGGAAATGAAATATCCTGAAGTTTTAGAGGAAATCAAAAAGAATGGGTATTCCAGAATACCAGTGTTCTCGGAGAATATGGACAATGTTTCCGGAGTGCTGTATGTAAAGGATTTATTGCCTTATTTGGACAGAAAATCGTTCAACTGGATGTCATTGATTAGAGAGCCCTATTTTGTCCCTGAGAATAAAAAATTGGATGATCTTTTGCAGGAATTCCAGGAACAAAAAAAGCACATGGCCATTGTCGTTGATGAATATGGAGGAACTTCCGGTATAGTGACCTTGGAAGACATCATTGAGGAAATCGTCGGCGATATCAGTGATGAATTTGACGATGAAGATCTTACCTATTCAAAATTGGATGACTATACCTACGTTTTCGAAGGGAAGACCAATCTTAAAGATTTCTATAAGGTAGTGAAGATGCCCGATGACCATCAAGAGCTTTTTGAGCAACAGAAAGGGGAGTCAGAAACCATTGCTGGATTTGTACTGGAAATTTCCGGTAATTTTCCTCGAAGAGGGGAAAAGATAAACTTTGAGAACCACAAATTCACCGTTGAAAGTTTGGATAAAAAACGGTTGAAACAGATTAAGGTAAATTTGCCGCATGAGGTATAGTTCGATTTTTATTTTTCTGTTCATGTTGTTGATATCATGTAAGGAAGAAACCCTTCCAAAGCCCAAAGCCATGCTACGTTTGGAATTTCCGGAGGGCGACTATGCCACATTCGAGGGAGAATGTGCTTTTGGTTTTTCAAAAAATGGACTTTCCACCATAAAAGAGAAGGGCGATTGCTCCATGGAAATCGATTATCCGATAATGAAAGGATCTATTTATTTGACCTATAAACCGGTCGAGGATAATCTGAACAAATTACTGACCGATGCGCAGCGACTGTCGTATGAACATGTGGTCAAAGCAGACAATATTATCGAGCAACCTTTTATCAATGAAGATGACAGGGTATATGGTATGTTTTATGAGGTCACCGGTAATGCTGCCTCACAGTCACAATTTTACGTAACCGATAGTACCGACCATTTTGTAACAGGGTCGCTTTATTTCTATGCCAAACCCAATTACGATTCCATTTATCCAGCTGCGATTTATTTGCAGAAAGACATTCGTCGGATTATGGAAAGTTTGGAGTGGAAAGACTAAATGCCGTTCTCTATTGTCACCCTGAGCGCGTTCAAAGGGATGTCAAGATTTTTTATTATTCCTTCAACAACTCCTCCGCGCGTTTTATGCTTGAATTGATTTGCTCCCTGAGCGCTTCCACCTTTTCTTCCTCCTCGTTTAACCACTCCTTTTTTTGAGCTGTCAGTTCTTTGCCATTCAAGATTTCATCGGAATCGAAACGGTCACCAAATCCCATCATCCAGTCCATCATCGCTTTGTTGGCATTTTGTAAATCTTTCATGGCAGCCTCATATTTCTGGCCCATTTCAGTGGTATCAACCTTGGCTTTTAATTCAGCGGTATACTTGGCTAAAGTTCCCATTTTTGGCATGACTTCATCATGAACTGCCATTACCTTTTCCATTTGGGTGGGACCCTCCTCTTTTTCAGAATTGCCCTTGCATCCTATCACAAAAAAAAGAAGAATCAATCCCATAACCGAAAGAAAAGAGGTTACTTTCATTTTCATTGGTCTGTCTGTATCGTAAATCATAGGTAGAAATTTATAGTTCGTTTCTTAGGGATTAAAATCTTGTGAAAATTAAAAAGAACTAGGTCGAGAACCTAGAAACAATTTTGTTTTATGAGTACACCTTAAGGGTGCCATAACGGAATAATTATCTTTGCAGCTTGAAAAAAATTGCAATTTTTAACTCTAAATCTTGACGGAACAAAATCGCAAGTGGGTATATCTCTTTGTGTTATCCATTATTTGGGGGACCTCGTATATCCTTATTAAGAAGGGACTACAAGGCTTTAGTCCGATTCAGCTGGGTGCTCTGAGGGCAGTAGTTGCTACCCTTTTGCTATGGGTAATAGGATTTAGATCTTTAAGGGGTATTTCCAAAAGTGAATGGAAATGGATAGTACTTTCAGGCTTCGTCGGCAGTTTCGTGCCCATGTTTCTCTTCGCCATCGCCCAAACCGAAATCGATAGCGGTGTTACGGCAATCTTAAATTCACTGGTTCCTTTGTTTACTTTATTTGTGGGCCTTTTGGTTTTTGGTGTCAAGTTCACGCAAAATCAATTATTCGGGGTTCTTGTAGGTCTTGTTGGTGCAGGATTGCTCATTTTCTTCGGTAAGAATATCAATCCGAACCAAAACTATTGGTATGCAGGTTTTGTGGTGTTGGCCACCATTTGTTACGCGTGCAACGCGAACATTATTAAAAGTAAATTGCGGGATGTAAGCCCAATGGCCATTGCGGTGGGTAATTTTACAAGTATTTTCATACCAGCTTTGTTAGTACTATCGTTCTCAGGATTCTTTAGTAAGGAAGTGCTTTCAGGATCATTTTTTTGGACTTCCTTCGGTTATATTCTCTTACTGTGTGTTATTGGAACGTGTATTGCCAAGGTAATGTTCAATCGTTTGGTGCAGATTTCATCCGCCGTTTTTGCGGTTTCCGTAACGTATCTTATTCCCATTGTGGGTGTTTTTTGGGGACTTTTGGATGGAGAGACCTTTACACTTAGACAGACTTTCGCTGCCTTACTGATTTTACTGGGAGTGTATTTGGTGAACAAAAAAAAGACGCCCCAAAAGACGTCTTAAATTCCTGTTTGTTGATTTTATTTAGTTAAAATCCGATTCGCTCACTCCCTCGTTTACCTTGATTTCCTTCACAATAAAATCAAAGGTCATTGGGCCTGCCGATTGGTTTAGCGTGTGAGGAAAACGTATTCCTGAAACTTCTTTATAATCATCCATCATCATAGTGGCCTGAATGGTCTGGCCCTGGGCCTCCTGCACTGTGACTTCTTTTATTTTTAAACCTGATTCCATATCATAAAACGCCGTTTTCGAATCGGAAATTTTAAGCTTATAAGCCTTTTTATCTCCGACGCCTTCGACGCCCTCAATACTAACCCCGCCGGCAACCAGGTAGTTAAGTTCGGGAAATGTGGTGGCTTCTTCCTTAAGTTTGTCGATTTCTTCTGGGCTTAAGTCCTTTCGTTGCCCCATAGCCATGCTGTACCCTTTATCTCCGTCGATTACTTGCTTCTGCATCGAGTTGCCCATCATCTTCACATCTTGTAGATATCTATTGTCGCCACTCTTTTTCATAACCAGTTCAAGGGTTTGACCCTGAACATTCGCTTCCGCGGTCATTGAGAACGAGGTCACCGCCTCGAGTTTGTCTTTTCCTCCAATCGCCTCCAAATACTTTTCCAAAACAGCTGTTGCATCGACTCCTTCAGGGATAACCGCATCATAATCTGGTTTTTCGGTTCTGTTGGCGTATTTGTCAAAATAGTGAACAGGAACTTTTTCTCCATTGAAGGAAACGTTTTGCAGATTTTCGAGCACATCACTTCCTTTTCCAACGACTACAACGCGCGCATTATCTGTAGAGAAAAATTTCTGGGCGGCCTGTTGTACTTGGTCAATGGTAATGGCATCAATACGCTCAAGATACGTTTTATAGAAATCTTTTGGTAAGCCTTCTTTTTCGATATTTAGTGCGTAATTGGCAATGGTTTCCGGATTTTCCAAGGCCATTACAAATCGCCCTGAATATTTTGCCTTTGTATTGGCAAGTTCCTTTTCGGTAACTGGATTTTTACGGATTTTGTCAATTTCGCTCAAGATTTGAACTACTGAACTGTCGGTAACCTCGTTGCGCACTTGTGCAAATGCATTGAAACGCGTAGGGCCATATTTATCATTTCTGATTCTTGAATAAGAACCATAGGTATACCCCTTATCTTCCCTAAGGTTCAAGAACAGTCTTCCTTCACCACCGCCACCAAGGATCTGGTTGGCCATCAAAGCAGGAAGGTAGTCTTCGTCCTTCATTTGAAGTTCAATTAAATTTTGAACCGACACTTCAGACTGTACAGCATTTGGTGCATCTACAAAATTGATTTGGGTATACTGGGCATCCCTAGGTTTTGAGTATTCAAAGGTAGGGGGCACGGCTTTTGTCCATGGTGTGAAGGCTTCGGTGACCAATTCCTTGACCTTTTCAAACTCTACATCACCAACTACGATTAGGTAGGCATTGGCGGGGACGAAGTTTTTTCGATAATACTGCTGGACATCGGCAAGAGCAACATTATTGACCGTTTCTTCGGTAGTAAATTCCCCATCTGGATTGTTTTTACCGTACCCCAACGCCAATTGTACCCTTTGGGCAATGGCAGAAACATCTTTTTCCTGACTTTTTAAGCCGGTTATTAATTTGGCCTTTTCCTTTTCGAACTCCTCCTCCGTAAAATTGGGGTTAATGGCGGCATCGGCCACGAGCTCCAAAATTCTTGGGAAATATTTCGATAACGAACTTGCAAAAGCCCCTGTAGACCCAAAAGAAATGGTGGCTCCTAAGAAATCTACTTCTTCATTGAATTCATCTTTTGGAATATTGGTGGAACCATTACCCAACATACTGGCCATTAGTACAGAAACGCCTGCTTTATCGCCTTCGAGAACAGGAGGATTATCAATATCCAATTGAATTCTGACGCGTGGAAGTTTACTGTTTTCAACAACCATCACTTTTAGTCCATTGTTTAGCTCAAAAGTATTGGGGTCTCCCAGATTTATTTTAGGAGCAGGCCCGGGCTGAGGCTGTTTGCTTCTATCGATTTGGGCGTTAAGGCCTAAGGCCAAAAACGCAAATACTAGGGTAAATAGATATTTTTTCATCTTAAAATTCAGTTTTTTCTCCAGGTAAATAGTTGATGATAACACTTTGGTTGGGCTTAAGATATTTATTGGCCACTTCTTTGATTTCTTCTCGCGAAATAGAACGATAGATATCAATTTCCTTATTGATAAGGTTCGTATCGCCGTATAGCAAATGATATCGCGCCAAGGAGTTTGCGATGCCTTCAACACTGGAATTGGAGTTTACAAAGTCGTTCTCAAACTTATTTTGCAGTTTTTGATAATCCTTTTCGGAGATAAGCTCCGCCCGTACCTTGGCCACTTCTTCTTCCATTTCACCTTGCAGCACTTCTAGACTGGTTTCGCCAACCGGTAAAGCAAAAACAAGATACATTCCATAGTCTTCTTGCCCAATGTTAAAGGCGCCGACCTGAAGCGCCTGTTTTTGTTCGTCAACCATTTTTTTGTAAAGCTTTGAGCTCTTGCCATCACTTAAATAAGTGGAAATCATGTCCAACACGTAGGCATCCCTTTCTTTGAATCCTGGAGTTCGATACGCCAAGCCAATAGCTGGAATTTGAATATTGGCATCGTATGCTGTGGCAACGCGCTGCCCTGTTATAGGCTTTTCTTCGGGAAAATTTCTTACAATATCCTCACCCCTTGGGATGGGGCCAAAATAATCTTGAATCATTTTTTTGGTGGAAGTGATATCTATATCTCCAGCAACAACCAATACGGCATTGTTCGGTACATAATACTTTTTGTTGTAGGCCTTAACATCCTCTAAAGTAGAGGCGCTCAAGTCTTCCATGTACCCAATATTTGGATCTTTATATGGATGGACATCAAAGAGGTTTTTGCCCAACACAAAAAGGAAGGAACCATAAGGCGAATTGTCATATCGTAGTCGCCTTTCCTCCTTGACCACTTCTTGTTGCGTATCGACTCCTTTTTGGTCAATTACAGGATGCAGCATACGCTCAGATTCCATCCAAAGCCCAAGTTGCAAATTGTTCGAAGGGAATACTTCGTAGTAATAGGTGCGGTCTTGAGAGGTGTTGGCATTGTTTTTACCACCGTTCGATGAAACAATTTCAAACCATTTCCCCCGTTCGATGTTTTCCGTTCCTTCGAAAAGAAGGTGTTCGAAAAAGTGGGCAAAACCAGTTCTACCTTCTGTACGGTCTTTTCCACCAACATGGTACATGACAGAGGTGGTAACCACTGGGGCACTATTATCTTGGTGCAAAATCACATGGAGACCGTTATCGAGGTCATATTCTTCGAATACTACTTCCTGCGCAGAGAGGAATCCCGCGGAAATGGCAAGCAGCGAACCTAAAACGTAAGTTTTCTTCATTTTTTAGTGTTTAGAATTTCGTGTATCAGTTTGAAAAATAAAAGAGCAATTACAAAAATTCCTAAAATAAATAAGGGGAAGAAAATCAAGAAGCAATTAACAAGAATTTATGCACCTCTTTTTTTTTGTATCTTTTGTGGAAACATAATTCTAAATGAAAAACATTACGCTTCCGATACGATTTGGTCTTGTGGCCAGTGGTTGTCTTATCGCCTATTTTTTGATTCTTTCACTTATGGGCTATCATACCAATGTGTTTTTTAGCCTGTTCAATGGGATAATCACTGGTTTTGCTCTATTTGAGGTAATTAAGTACAGCAAAATTCAAAATCCGGAAACTTTTGATTACAAAATGGGTTTTGTTAATGGATTGATTACGGGTTTTGTAGCCACCGTTCTTTTTACATTGTTTTTTGCTTTTTATTCGACGGAATTAAACCCTGATTTTCTAACCGAGTTATCGGAAAAATGGTCAAGTGACTATTCCAATTTTAAGGCTATTGTGTTTTTTACGGTGTTTATCATGGGAATTGCAACTACGATAGTACTTACCTTAACTTTTATGCAATTGTTCAAGGCCTCCAATAATCAAGAAAATAATAGGATAAAACATTCTCTTACTCTTGTAGATTAGTGAATTAGCAGTATATTTGCACCCGCTATTTACGAAAATAGAGGAACATTAATTTCAAATTAAGCGAATTATGTACGCAATTGTAGAGATGGCAGGGCAGCAATTCAAGGTTGCTAAAGACCAGAAGGTGTACGTGCACCGTTTGCAAACTGAGGAAGGAAAAAAAGTTGTTTTTGACAAAGTACTTCTTTTGGATGATAACGGAAGCGTGACCATCGGCGCCCCAGTCATAGAAGGTGCAGCCGTTGAGGCCAAGGTTGTAAAGCACCTCAAGGGAGACAAGGTAATTGTCTTTAAAAAGAAAAGAAGGAAAGGATACCGCAAAAAAAATGGTCACCGTCAGCATTTGACTGAGATTGTTGTTGAAGGAATCGTTGCCAAGGGTGCTAAAAAAGCTGCTCCGGCAAAAGCCAAAGCTGACAAACCTGCGGCCAAGGCAGAAGCTCCAAAAGCAGAAAAGGCTGTGGCACCTAAGAAAGAAGCGGCACCCAAATCTGATTTAAGTGGCAAAACGGTAGCTGAGTTAAAGGAAATGGCAAAGGCGGCTGGTATCACAGGAATTTCATCAATGAAAAAAGCGGAGCTTATTGAAGCTTTGAGCAAATAAAAACTTTAAAACGAAAACATCATGGCTCACAAGAAAGGTGTAGGTAGTTCTAAAAACGGTAGGGAATCAGAATCGAAACGCCTGGGCGTAAAGATTTTTGGTGGCCAAAAAGCAATCGCTGGTAACATTTTGGTACGTCAGCGTGGTACAAAACATAACCCTGGTGAAAATGTATATGCAGGTAAAGACCATACGTTGCATGCTAGGGTTGATGGAACTGTAAAGTTTGAAAAGAAGGCAGGTGGAAAGTCATATGTCTCCATCGTTCCAGAAGCATAAAAAATAATAGGAACAGAAGTAAAAAGCTCAACCCCGATGGGTTGAGCTTTTTCATTTTAAAATGATTCGGCAAAGAGTTTTTGTAGACTGGCCCATGACTTTTCATCTGCATCAGCGTCATAGGCCAAGGGTAATCCAAACTTTTCTCCATTGGCATCGGCCTCTTTACTAGTAAAGCTATGCTTTACCCCAGGATAGGATATATAGTCATAGTTTGCCCTAATCGAGTCCATGGCCGCCTTAAAGGCTGTAATGGATTCAGGACTGATAAAAGGATCATCAGCTCCATTACACACCAAAACCTTAGCCTTTAGTTTATCATTAGGCATCACCGGAAGTTGCACGCCACTGTGAAAAGCAGCCACGGCATCCAAATCTGCTCCAGAATTGGCCATGGTCAATACCACACTACCGCCAAAGCAATACCCAATGGCCCCAATTTTATCTCCATCGACCGAATCATGGGATTTTAACAAGTCTAAAGCCGCATTAAAACGTGCCGTTGCCTCGGGGAGATTGGTCATCACGCTTGAAGCAAACTTTCCTGCATCATCAGGATGATCGGCCAATTTGCCATCCCCGTACATGTCCACCGCAATGGCCGTATAACCCAATTCCGCCAGCATATTGGCTCGTTGACGAACATAATCATTATGTCCCCACCATTCATGTACAATTAGAACTCCTGGGCGTTTTCCTTTAGCATTTTCGTCATAAGCAATATATCCCTTAAGGTTGGTGGAATCGGTTGCATAGGTCACTTCCTCTCCCTTTACCTTTACGGGAAGTTCTTCTGGAGTTTCCTCGGTCGTGGTATTCTTTTCAGTTTTTGACTTGCAGGACGCGATGCTGATCAAACCTGCTACGAACAATAGGGTAGCAATTTTTTTCATTTTGGGATATTCATGGTTTGTTTAAAGATAAGCAATCCTATCTCAATTTATTTTTCCAAAATATCCTTTATAATCTTTAGGTGGTGGTTGGTGTGGATTTCCAAAAATCGACGGGTTTGGTCACGGTCCAGGTGATCAAAAACAGGATGTGCAAAAAAGGCGTTCTTGTCCAAACTGGAAATCGTACTGAGATTTTGTCGAGCCATGGCGAGCTGAAGTTGCAAACTGTCCAAAAGAATCGTATCTGGTGGCCTTACACTTTGTGGGGATTGTGCCACCCCTCTTGGAATCACACCTGATGTATGCACTACAATTCTTTGGACATTAAATTTGGAACGGTACTCCTCTGGGTTGGATGCCCTAAGATTTTCCGTGATGTTATTTATCACCTTGAGTGTATGATCCAAGTGCCAGGCAACATTGGCTTGGGATACCGCTTCATTTTTTATCTCCCGTTGGGAAAAATAATGCGCTACTTCCAAGAGCTGCCCATCCAAAAAATTGGGGTCGTCTTCCCTATTGTTGACTATTGAAATAATAGTAATCAGTATCACCAAAAGAGATAATGCCCAAGACACTCGCTTCATGTTTATGCCGTTTTCCAACCCCACCAGATAAAGCTGGGGCGGATTTCTTTTCTTTTTCTAAAGGTAAAGGAAGTGGGTTGTAATTTCTTTTCCTTCTCAGGAACTATTTTGTTCTTTTCTTTCATTTGATTGTTCTTTGATTGATATCTATTTGACGTCTTAGCGGTTCTTTTGTTACCAAAAAAGGATGGAAATGACCTTTCTTTTCACCATGTCGTTAGTTCATAATCTTTTGGTGTTTGGTCATTCCGCCCATGACCCCCTTCATGATTTGTATCTTGCCCCATCTGGGGACCATTCGTAGTCCAAACATTAATAGTTTGGTCAGACCACCTGGGAATACAGTCGATTTTTTCCCCAGTGCCTTCAGAATGGGTAGGCCCACCTGTGATGGTTCTAGGGCGCTGCCCATTTGCATATTTGCTACTTCGGCAAAACCACTGTTCACAGGGCCAGGCGCTGCTGCCAGTACATCAACCCCATAGGGCTTTAGCTCGTGGTACAATCCCTCACCCAATGACTGTACATACGCTTTTGTGGCCCCATAGTTTGCAGCATTTGGTGTGCCCTGAAAGCCAACGATTGAACTCATCAAAATGATGCCTCCTTTTTTTGTTCTGCAAATTTTCTTGCGAAGTGATGCGTGAGCATCATTAACGATAGCATATTGACTTTGACCATATCGATTTCATCTTCCAATTTGGCGTTCTTGAATTGTCCGGATGTTCCAAAACCTGCGGAGGCAACGAATAGACCTATTGGGATGTTCTTGGTTTCCTCGGCCAATTTATGAACCTGGGGAATGGAGGAAATATCAGCTTCAATCACTTCAGTAATTATATTGAATTGGTCTTCCAACCTATCGCTGAAGGGTAATAGTGTTTGCTTATTTCTGCCGGAAAGGATAACGTTAAGTCCCATTTCGGCCAACCTTTCACAGAGTTCCCTGCCGATACCTGAAGAAGCTCCTGTGACCAAAGCCCAGGGCCCATATTTTTTCTTGAATTTTTGTTTAAATGATTTCGAAAGTTTCATAGTTGCTTTTTTTTAGAATTGAAAGGTGTAACCGAAGTCTGGGAAGAAGCCAATTTGATCCACTTGATCCACTTGGTTGGTCAAGCGATTGTATCTTCTGGCAAAAACATTTTCATTTGCCGTTACGTTCTGTAGATCGACATAAAAACGATGTGATTGTTTCTTGGTGCGGCTATTGATTTTTAGTCCGAATTTCACATCCCATCTGAAATAGTCATCATATTGTTGGCTAAAAGCAATATCATCTTGAAGGACTTCAAAGCCTGCCTGTTGAGAAGCTTGCAAATCCACCGGCGTAAAATATCGACCACCAGCGAAAGATAGCCTTGAGTCAACAAATAATGTCTTGTTGCCTTGATATCCCAATGGAAATTCCTTTCCGGCCAAAGCGTTTATTACATACCCATTGTTGAAAGGAGTGTTTCGTTCGATACCATCACTTCCCTCATAACGACTTTCAAAAAATGAACCGGTCAAAAGGCCATAGTATTTGTTACTAAAGAACTTTTCCAAAGTAAGTTCCACACCTCGATTGAATCCAGTACCTTCATTGACCAGGGAAACCTTATCATTTGAAAAACCGAAATCAGCTCCTTCGGTCAATGATGAATAACTCGAAGGAAACGCTTCGACAGCGGCATTATCGATATCCTGATTATAGATTTCTATCTTACCTCTCCAATCATTTCCTAGTTTTACGTCATAACCCAACACATAGTGGTTACTTCTTACAAAGTCGAGGGTTCTATTGGTTTGAACCAAATTGCCATTGACTTCCTCATTAAGAAACAGTAAGGGAAACGGTACGTTTTGATGGTGCAGGCCGTAACCGAAATTAATTTTATGATTGGATGCTATTTGATAGTTGAAAGCTGCGCGGGGTTCGATAACGAATTGCTCGTTGAGGCTACCATATTGTGCGTGCAGCCCAGCATCCAGTGTTAATTTTTCGGTCAACCTAAACTGACTTTGTATGTAAGGCTGAACAATGAAAAAATTCTCATCAACGCTCAAGAATGTGAAAAGATCAGGGTCACCATCCCCATCGTTGTCGGGCTGTTTGTCCCTATCCCTTGTGGTAAGTTCTACATTGAAGTTTTCCAATAGCAATCCTGCTCTTATCGTGGCACGGTTGCTCAATTTTGAGTTGAACATGGTCGAGAACGACAACCTTGATTCTGAGTCGTCAGATTCTGTGAACAATATCGTCCGTTCTTGTGGAGTATCTTTATCGATAAAACGGTTCGCAGTAAAGTCGTTGCCAGAGAACGATGTCGCAAGAATTGTTCTTAAGTATGAGTTCTTGCCTACAGGTATTTGATGTTTGATACCCATCAGGCCAAATCTGCTTTCTACGAAGGTATCTTCATCTTCGGCAGCGAAAAGATCATCTTCATCGATATCGTCTCCCAAGAATTCGATATCTGAATTTCCTAACATTCCGAACAAAGAGAGTCTTCCTAATTTTCCCGTGCCAAAATCAATATTATAAGTGAGGTCACTATAGTTTGG
>JAAUYD010183555.1_pt1 | contig 12889 bp, 7 predicted proteins | sample 7278101 | NCBI WGS metagenome assembly JAAUYD01 (sample SAMN14350128, study PRJNA611818) | marine sediment metagenome | isolation source: surface marine sediment (0.6m) | place: French Polynesia: Moorea | collected 2018-08 | reverse complement strand
GGCAAAAGCTATTAGTGACCAAGGATGGGGAATGTTCCTAACTATGTTGAAATACAAAGCTGAAAAATTTGGGCATACCTATATTGAAATAGGTCGTTTCTTCCCATCATCGCAGCTTTGTAGCGAGACTCTACTACCTATGCCGATGTTGCAAAAAGGATATGATTCATTGGGCGTAAGGTTTGTAGATTGCCCACACTGCCTGCAAATACATGATAGAGACATCAATGCTGCAATAAATATTAGAAATGTTCGCGAAGCGTTCCCGAAGGGTAGGTTTGCGACTTTTGGAGCTAGGAACTAGCTCTTCTGCCCACCGAGGGGATTTGAATTAAGTAATAAGTAATAAGTAATAAGTTTGTTTTTGTGACTGGGATTCAAACCCCGTCCCAAAAACATTCTGCCTCAAAAGACAGGGCTTTAGACCCCAATATTTCGGTAAGACCAAAGTCTTCAGGACGTAAAAAATCCATGAAAACCGAGGCAATCCCCAATGAATTGGGAAGCCTACACTGTACCGCAAGGTCAGTGTAGGTAGTTCACCAGCAAATATTAGCCCAATGTGAAAATTCAATCTTAGGTAATTACAGTCGGCTTTTCCCGTCCCGTCATCTGGCGAATCTGAGCAATATCATCACTCAAAGTAATTAAGTTAGCCAGTGCCTGTTGGGGATCGAGGTTTTGTTTAGCCACATCTGGTTCATAGCTTTCCAAATAAATTCTCAAGGTTGCACCTTGGGTTCCCGTGCCAGAAAGGCGAAATACAATCCGCGAACCATCACTAAAACCGATGCGAATCCCTTGTTTTTGACTGACACTACCATCAATGGGGTCGGTATAACTGAAGTCATCAGCATATGCGACTTGATACTGACCGAATTGTTTACCTGTGAGGGTGGGTACTAAAGAACGTAAATTTGTCATTAAGGTATTGGCTTTTTCTGCATCCACCTCTTCATAGTCATGACGAGAATAGTAATTACGTCCATAGGTTTGCCAGTGTTCCTTGACAATTGACTCTACAGATTGCTGTTTCACCGCCAAAATATTCAACCAGAATAATACCGCCCATAACCCGTCTTTTTCCCGGACGTGGTTAGAACCAGTACCAAAACTTTCCTCACCACAAAGGGTAGCTTTACCTGCATCCAAAAGATTACCGAAGAATTTCCAGCCGGTGGGGGTTTCATAACAATCCATCCCTAGTTTCGCTGCTACCTTGTCAACTGCTTGACTGGTAGGCATAGAGCGGGCAACTCCTGCTAAAGCAGAGCCATATCCAGGAACTAACTTCGCATTTGCTGCCAGTATGGCAAGGCTATCACTAGGAGTAACAAAGAACTTACGTCCTAAAATCATATTACGATCGCCATCTCCATCGGAAGCAGCTCCAAAATCTGGTGCCCCCTCTCCATATAAAATCTCAACTAGTTCATGGGCATATACCAAATTAGGGTCTGGATGTCCGCCACCAAAATCTTCTAAAGGCGTACCATTTTGTACAGTGCCAATGGGCGCGCCTAAACGTTCTTCAAATATGGCAATGGCATAGGGTCCAGTCACGGCGTGCATAGAATCTATACACATCCGTAATTTGCCATCAGCAATGAATTTGCGAATGAGGTCGAAATCAAATAGGGAGGCCATCAAATCGGCATAATCAGTGACCGAATCAATCACTTCTACCTGCATGGAACCCAATTGAGATGTTCCCAATTTATCTAGATTCACATCCTCAGCAGCAAGAATTTGATAGCTGGTAATTTCCTTACTATGGCTATAAATTGCCTCTGTTACCTTCTCCGGCGCTGGTCCCCCATTACTAATGTTGTACTTGATTCCGAAATCATTATCCGGGCCACCGGGGTTATGGCTAGCAGATAGGATAATACCGCCAAAGGCTTTATTTTTGCGAATGACGCAGGATGCAGCAGGAGTAGATAAAATACCACCTTGACCGACTAAAACTCTGCCAAATCCATTGGCAGCGGCCATTTTCAGGATGATTTGGATGGCTTGGCGATTGTAGTAGCGACCGTCACCACCCACAACTAAAGTTTGTCCTTGGTAGCCTTCTAAACTGTTAAATATTGATTGGACAAAGTTTTCCAGGTAATTCGGTTGTTGAAATACTTTAACCCGCTTACGCAATCCGGATGTGCCCGGTTTTTGGTCTGTAAATGGTTGTGTAGATACAGTTTTTATGCTCATAACAAATTCCCAGGCAAGGTAAGACGTAGCAGTTTTGCTACTGACAATTTTCACTCTAGTTGATTTGGTGACTCAATTCCTCAACTAATTTAACAAACAGTAACCGTACTGCCTTTGCAGCCGTCCGCGATCGCACCAGTTGAATTGATTTCCCCTAGAGTTTTTGTGCATCCAAATAAGTAGGGCTTGCTGTTCGCTTAGCGCAGCGTTCAACTGTGGCGTATTTAATTTGTTATCGGGTGCGAGCAAGATGCCCGCACTACAATAATTTGAAGTTTTCACCTTATACAATTTAGCTGCACAGCAGCTTATACCAATTTGAAAAAAGAATACAACACATGGTTGATTGGTAGGGGCGGGGTTACGGTGGGATTACAATTGGATCTGTCACAAACATTTTTTGATTTGGTATTAGCTTGGGGGTAAGGAACTCAAGGGCGGGCAACTCTTAACAGTTTCACCCCCTCACTCTTCACTATTTTTAAATTTACGTAAAATTATTGATGAGTAAGTGTAAATTAGTAACAATTCGGTGAAACGTCCCTTCATAATGAATAAAAATAGACCTTACCGATTGCTATATGCGAAAAAATGCCATCATCGCGGCTGCTACATTCCTATTCATGAATATTCCAGTTCAGGCTCAAGGTCTCAGTGCAACTGTGATCAGAGTGTCGCAAGTGAGGGAGAAACAAAATAGTTTGGCTTTTTGGCATCAACCTCATCCCGTTATGCCTCACATAGCTAGAAAGTCAAACTACAAGAAATTACCAGGAAAATCGGCACAGCAGAAATGTCACCCAGCTTATCCCAATATTTGCTTACCTATCAATGTTAAAGATGTCAATTGCTCGGATATTCCCCATAGAAGATTCAAGGTGTTACCACCAGACCCCTATAGATTAGATGGCGATGGCGATGGAATTGGTTGTGAAAATTGATACTTTTCAGTAATGCTGATTAAGTTGTCGCCGTGCTGCTTCTAAAATCAGTTTTTGTTCCGCACGAGCGATCGCTTGATGGGTTCTAGTGACTGCTTCTGGTTCCACGGAAATGGATGTAATCCCCCATTCTACCAATTTTTCAATGATTTCTGGATATAATGCCGGGGCTTGTCCACAGATGGAACAAGGAATACCAGCATCCCTAGCCATCTGAATTAACTGAGATATGGCTTGCATCACCACTGGATGACGTTCGTCAAACTTTTTGGTAAAAGCTCCCTGTTCCCTATCTATACCCAAAAGTAACTGAGTTAGATCATTAGTACCAATGGAAATTCCCTGAACTCCTGCTTTGACGTATTCTGGCAGCAACAATAGAACACTGGGTACTTCCGCCATCATCCACAATTGAAAATCTGGGTTCTGAGTTAAACCAACGGATGCAATTTTTTGACGACAAAAAGAAAATTCTTCTACGGTGCGAACAAAAGGTAAAATTAAACGGATATTATTGTACCCAGCAGTTTGTAAGGTCCCTAGGGCTTGTAACTCTAATTCAAATAGTTGGGGATTTGTCAAATAGCTAAAGGTTCCCCGTTCACCTAACATGGGATGTGATAAAGATTTACCATATTTTAACTTCCCTGACAATTCTTGCGATCGCCAATCTAAGGAGCGATAAAACACTGGCTTGGGGGCAAAAGCACGGACAAATTCCAAAATTTCTAATCGCCAGGATTCCAGTAATTGTTCTCTCCGTCCAGCTTCTAACCATGTGTTGGGATGCTGTCCTTCCAAAATACTCAGTGCCATTAATTCTGAGCGTAACAGTCCCACCCCATCCACTGGTAAAGAACATACTCGCTCAATTAACCTACTTTGGCTCAGATTCAATAGTAACTGAGTTGCAGTTATGGGTAGATGAACAGATAAATTGACATCGGCTGTCGAATTTGCAGATACATCTATGGCTTGATTGTTCAAACTTTGAGGACTACGAGTTCTCCAATTGACTGTGTCTCCATTTTCCCTACTACCCAAGCGAGAAACTTCTCCGCGATCGCCGTCAATTAATAATTGTTCGCCACTTTGAATTATCATAGTAGCATCCTTTGCACTGACAACGGCGGGAATACCCAATTCCCTGGCGAGAATGGCTGCATGACTAGTTAATCCCCCCTGCTCAGTAATAATACCTGAAATATTATGCAAAATTGGCAACCAGTGTGGAGCTATTTCAGGGGCAATTAAAATTACTCCAGCAGGTATTTGCTCTGGTTTTTGACCTTGCTCCACAATTACCCAGGCTTTTGCAGTTTCTCTTCCTGTAGCTGCTCCCATGCCTTGAATGATTTGAAAATTAGGAGTAACTACAGATTGGGAAGTAGTAATCTGTGTCAGATATAGCTGGGGTGTGGAATTAATATTGCAAATAGTCCACTCTAGGGTAAAGCTTTCTCCTACTTCATGAACTAGTAGATTGCTAGTATCAATTATTACTTGCAAATGTTCATCCAGTAAAGCATACTGTTGTTGTTGGGGTGATTCTAGTAGATATGCCCTCAAGCAGGGATTATCAACTTTAATGGTGGTATTGTGGGGATTATTGGGGGAATTATCTTGGGATTGAGCTAAACTATAAGCCAGAATTTTATGACCTAGTGTTTGCTCCACGACTGTACCAGTTTCCCTTTGAACACGATAAATATCTGGTGAAATTTCCCCTTGGGTGAGGGGTATACCTAGTCCCCAGGTGGCTTGAATTTCCCAATGAGAATCATGGGCATTCAATAATCCACTAACAATCGCATCGTAGACTGGCTGTACCAAAACAGCTAAGTTTATCTGTTGGAGGTTAATTCCTGCTTTTTGCCAAAATAATAGACTACGAGCGCGAAATAATTGACTCCAACTTTGTGTTAAAGCTTGAGCGATCGCTTCTGGTTGGGAAGGACAAAAAATAGGCTGTAATAGTCCAGAGGGGTTCCTCAATCCAAGCTTGTTACTAGGAATCATCAAACTAGGGCGTAAAATTAGCACTGGTAAATTCCACTCCCTAGTTGCTTGGAAAATATTATTTACTAACTGGGGAGATACTTCCGCCGTCAATATTTCCTGACGTAACTGTTGAGATACCTGTTGTAGTTGTCGCCAATTATTAATATCTAAGTGGAGGGAAGAATATGGTAAATCAGCGATTAGAGCTTCAGAGTTATTGAGATTTTCGAGAAATTTTCTGAAAACCTCAGCAGCGATCGTAAAACCCGGTACAACTGGATAACCACGCTGCACTAGTTTGCTCAAATGAAAGGCTGTATCGCCTACCTGAGCGCGGTCTTGTAATTTAATTTGGTTAAGCCAGTAGAGTTTATCCACTCAAGTTATTACAGTTGGTAGTTGTTAGTTGTTAGTTGTTAGTTGTTAGTTGTTAGTTGGTGGTTGATGGTTGACAGTTGACGGTTGACGGTTGACGGTTGGGATTAAATGCGACTATAAATCAAGGTTTTAAACCTATACATAAATACTTTGCTGTACTAAAGATGAGGTCAAACGACCCTTTTAAAACATCCCCTTAGTCCCCTCTCACTCCTTCCATCTCTCACTCCTTCCCTCCATCATCCCAACAACTATCAACCAACAACTAACAACTATCAACTATCAACCATCACTCTTTCATCAAAACCTCTCCTGCATGCACATAAAGAATTTGGGAAGAATGTAGCCATTGAGCATCAAAAGCACCTAAATGAGTGGTAGTAATGAGAGTTTGAAAACGATCTTGAATGGTATCAAGTAATTGATTTTGTCTGGATAAATCTAATTCGGCTAACACATCATCTAATAATAATAGTGGGGGTTCGCCCACCACCTCTTCAATCAGTTGTAATTCAGCTAACTTTAGGGCTAATACCAAAGTTCGTTGTTGACCTTGGGAACCGTATTGACGGGCAGGAGTTTGATTAATAGCCAATTCTACTTCGTCACGGTGGGGACCTACAAGGGTTGTACCCCGGTGTAGTTCCGCAATTTCGCGCTGCTGAATTTTGTCTAAGAAGGCTTTTTGAACTGTTTCTAGGGAGTTTTCTGCTAAGGGAACATGGGAGGCATACTTAATTTGTAACTCTTCGGTACTATTACTAATATTAGAATGCCAAGCGGCGGCAATAGGGGCTAATCTTTGAATAGCTCGCTCTCGCCTTCTAATTACCCTAGTGCCAGCAGCAACTAGTTGGGCATTCCAAATTGCTAGTTCTTCTGATGTTTCTGCTTGAGGACAGGTGGCTATCCCCTCTACATTGGGTGAGTGCTGACGGGTTTTCAAATAGGCATTGCGCTGACGTAGTACTTTGTTATATTGCTGCAAAATATAGGCATAAACTGGTTCCAATTGAACTAAGAGAGTATCTAGCCAGTGACGACGACCATCAGGACTACCTCTGACTAAGTCTAAATCCAGACTAGAAAATTGTACGGCATTAAGAACCCCCAGAAAATCCATTTGGCGACGGAGATTTTCTCCATTTAAGTTTACCGTGCGGCGACCTTGGCGGCGTAAAGTTAACCTGAGGTCACTGATACCAGTTTGGCGTTCTAGAGTGGCGTTAATTTGAGCGATCGCAGCTCCATCTTCAATTAAATCACGATCGCGTGCCATTCTATGGGATCTTAATGTCGCCAGTAGTTCCACTGCTTCTAACAAGTTGGACTTCCCCTGGGCATTATTCCCCACCAAAATGGTTTTGGGAGCAGTAAACTCAACCTGCTGTTGTTTGTAATTGCGAAAGTTTTTTAAATGCAAGGTTTTGAGATACATGGGGAAGGGGAGTTCGGAGTTCGGAGTTCGGGGTTCGGAGTTGGGAGGGAAGGAATGAAGGAGGGAAGGAGGGAAGGAGTGATGGAGGGAAGGAGTGATGGAGTGAAAGAATTAAACCATCAACCACCAACCATCCACCGTCAAATGTCAACTGTCAACCGTCAACTGTCAACCATCAACCACCAACTAACAACTAACAACTAACAACCGTCAACTACACACTCGTCTTACCCATAAAACGTAAAAAGAGTTTCTCTAATTCAATCCAGACAAACATCAAAGCACTGAAACCCAAACAAATTGCTAGTTCTTGCATACTGAGTTCATCAGTGCCAAAGAAATTACGTAACGGTGGTACGTAAACTAACATTAACTGCAAAATAGTTGTCAAAACCACCGCTCCCAATACAAACAAATTGGAGAAGGGATTCATTTCCATGGTTAGTCGGGTGTTGGAACGAATAGCGATCGCATGACCCATTTGGGCAATACACAAGGAGGTAAATACCATGGTTTTCCAGCGTTCTGGATTGAGTCCTTCTATATTTGTTCCGTGGGTATGCTCATAAGCCCATTTCATCAAAATAATGGTAGTAATGGCAAAAATAATGCCAATACGAATCATATAGGAACCTAGCCCCCGGGCAAAAATACTTTCCCTAGGGGTGAAGGGGGGACGCTTCATCACATCTGGCTCTGGGGGTTCTACTGCTAGTGCTAAAGCTGGTAAACCATCGGTAACTAAGTTCATCCACAGAATTTGCAGGGGAGTCAAGGGCACGTCTGCTAAACCGAGAATGGGGGCAGAAGCAATGGTCAAAACTTCACCGATATTACTACCGAGAATATACTTGATAAAACGACGAATATTTGTATAAACTACCCTGCCTTCCTTGGTGGCAGCGACAATAGAAGCAAAGTTATCATCCAGCAATACCATGTCACTAGCTTCCTTGCTCACATCGGTGCCTGTGATGCCCATAGCGATGCCAATGTCAGCTTGTTTGAGGGCGGGAGCATCATTAACCCCATCGCCGGTCATAGCCACAAATCTGCCCCGACGTTGTAGTGCTTGGACTATTCGCAGTTTGTGTTCTGGGGAAACTCGGGCATAAATACTAACTAAGTCTACATTTTCCTCTAATTCCTGATCGCTCATTCTTTGTAAATCTTGACCAGTAAAAGCCCGTTCTCCTGACCCGGCAATGCCCAATTCGGTGGCGATGGCTCTGGCGGTTAATTGGTGGTCTCCGGTAATCATAATCGGTCTAATGCCTGCTTCTCGGCATTCTCGTACCGCCGCTTTTACTTCCGGACGGGGTGCATCCAACATACCTGTTAGCCCCAACCAAACTAATTCTTGTTCCGATGATTCGCTAGTGCCTTCTGGGGGAATTTCCATCAACGGCTTGTAGGCAAAACCAAGTACTCGCAACCCCTTACTAGCCATGCGATCGTTTTCTGCCAAAATTAAGGAGCGTTGCTCCTCATCCAAGGAAGTTACACTATTACCCGTATAAATCTGGGAACAACGGGCTAAAGTTAATTCTGGGGAACCCTTGACAAACATCAAGTAACCTTCTGATGTCAGCAAACCCCGTAATAGGGGGTCTACATCCCCCACAGGAGAAATACCCGTTTCTACCTGCTCTACCTGACAAATGACGCTCATGCGCTTGCGTTCGGAGGTAAAAGGGAATTCTCCCACCCTGGGTAACTTACTATTCCATTGGTCTTGCTCAATCCCTGCCTTAGCTGCCAAAGTAACTAAAGCCCCTTCCGTGGGGTCGCCCAAAATCACCCATTCTCCCCCCTGCTGTTGCAAAATCGCATCATTACAAACCGTACAAGCCACCAACATAGGGGGAATCTCTGGATAATCTTCCAGGACTACACCGTCATCATGCAACCAAAATTCGCCGTTGGGCTGATAACCTTCTCCGGTGACATAGAAAGATTGTTGGTTCGCATACACAGACTGTACTACCATTTTATTCTGGGTCAAAGTACCCGTTTTATCGGAACAAATAGTAGTCACAGAACCCAGAGTTTCCACCGCTGGTAACTTGCGAATCAAAGCATGGCGACGCACCATCCTTTGGGTTCCCAAAGCCAAAGTCACGGTAATTACAGCCGGTAAACCTTCCGGAACCACAGCCACCGCCATACTCAGGGAAACTTCCAATAGTTGTTGTACCTGACTCAATCCTCCGGTGCGGATGATACCACCAACAACCACAAAGGCGACTAAAATCAAAGAACCAGTTACTAACACATTGCCCAACTGAGTCATCCGTTGCTGCAAGGGAGTAGGCTCTGTTTCCACGGATTGCAGCATAGCAGCAATTTTACCTAACTCTGTTTCCATCCCCGTGTTTGTAACTAGAACCTTCGCCCTACCTTGGACAACCTCAGTTCCTTGAAATACTAGATTAATGCGATCGCCAAGGGATGTATCTGCAGATAATGTCACCTTTGCTCGCTTATTTACAGCTTCTGCTTCCCCCGTCAGGGCTGATTCTCGCACTTGAAGATTAGATTCTGATAATAAACGCCCGTCGGCTGCAATTTGTCCCCCTGCTTCCACCAGCATCACATCCCCAGGAACCAGTTCCTTGCCAACCACCTCCATTGGTTTCCCATCGCGAATCACCCTGACATTGGGGGCAGCAAGCTTCTTGAGGGCTGCCAGGGCTTTTTCTGCTCGGGACTCTTGCATATAGCCAAGGACACCATTAAGAACTACAATTGCCAGAATAGCGATCGTGTCTTTAAATGGCACTTCACCGGAGGATTTTCCAGATTGCAAAGCTATCAGATCGAGTATGCCAGATACAATGGCTACAGCAATCAGCATCAACAACATTACATTTTTGAACTGGTCCCAAAGAATTTCCCAAGGGCTGCGTAAAGCTGCCTCCTCCAGTTCATTGGAGCCATATTTTTGTAAACGTTGTTGTACCTCCTGGGATGTTAAGCCATCGTCTGCGTTACTAGATAGCAGTTCTAAGGATTTTTCAACTTCTAAACCATGCCAAACAGGGGTTACATCAGGCAGAGAATTAGCAGACATCTTGTAGATTACAGGAAATGGTTACAAACATCGATCATAATTTAGGGATGGCTGGAAAACCATCAAATAAAGTTACATTAGGACTGTTACAGGACTGGAACGTGCCAGTATTTTTTCTGAAATATTGTAGTTTTTTATTTAGTTTGCCTATGTATGATTACCATGATTGAAGCCAATAAAAATACAATTCACTGGAATTGTTAGATCGTACAAGTCTGGGTTATGGTTACACAGATACTGACCAAAATAAATTCCAGGCGTGCTGAACCGTTGGGGAAATTAGTTTAATATGAGTTTCGCGCTCTCCAGTTTGACCGTTAGCCAGATGTTTGGGCAAAGGACAATTAGACCACTTGGCGCCGCCGCTCTCGGTGGCATCGCTTTTATTCAAGATACTCTCATCGCCGTTGACACCATCAAAGGTCATCTTTTACAAATCGATCCACTGACCGATAACACCAAAGTGATCAATCCCCACCAAGTGGGGGAATTTATTGATGTTACTGGTGTAGCGGTGTGGGAAGATACCCTGTGGGTGACTAGGGACCATAGTGTTTACTTATGTAATCTAAATTCCTTAGGGTTAGAACATTTCATTACCTTGCCTTATCCAGCAAATGGGATTGCAGTTTGGGAATCAACAATTTATATTAGTTGCCAAAAACTGGGAGACATTCTCATTTTTGATCGCAATACCCGTTCAGAGATCACCAGATTTTTTGCTCCTGGTGTGGGGATAGAAAATTTAGCAGTCACCAAAGAAACCCTATGGGTGTGCGATGACGTGGAACAGTCTGTATACTGCCTTGACAGAGCCACAGGGGAAATACAATTTAGTGTGCTGACTCCCTTTGATTCTCCCTCAGGTATTGCTGTTCACACCAATCCTAACACCGGCAAGGAAAATCTGTATGTGGCATATGCCAACGAAGAACCCTACATTCGGGATAATCCCAACGCTGACCCTAGCCACGAACTTACATACCGCGATCGCACTTTCATTCATCCCCTGTATTATGATTATGACCCAGAAAAACGCTATGCCCTCTCCAACGGTTATTTAGTGGAAATGTCCTATGCCGAGGAAATTGCTCCTTTGGATGAGGTATTTTTACCAGATATAGAATGGCGTATTGCCCTACCTTCAGAAACCAACCGGCAAAAGGTTAGATCAGTTGAACCAATTGGTCTACCATTCACAGAAGAAATTATAGATGGGCAACGGGTAGCAGTTTTCAAATTTGATAACCTGTCCCCAGGAGAAAGACACTTATTTGGTTGGAAAGCAGTCTTGGAAGTCAGAGGTATGAAATATCGCCTTACTCCCAGAGACGTGGAAAGCACACCCCCATTGCCATCTGAATTTCAAAGCCGTTACTTGGTGGATGATGATGACTTGTCAATGGATACCTCCATTGTTCGCAGTGCTGCCCAAGATGCCGTTGGCACAGAAACCAATTGGCTACGGAAAATGTATAATATCCGTAATTATGTCTATGACCAGTTGTCGTATGGTATTAAACCTCACATCGATACCCCAGACATAGTTTTAGAGCGTGGTGTAGGTTCCTGTGGGGAATATGTGGGTGTATTATTGGCCCTGTGTCGCTTAAATGGCATTGCTTGTAGGACAGTGGGACGCTATAAATGCCCTGCAAATGGGGAACAAAAGGGAGTTCCTTTGCAACCAGATTTCAACCATGTGTGGCTAGAATTCTATATTCCTGGTGTGGGTTGGTTGCCAATGGAATCCAATCCAGATGATTTGGGTGGTTATGGACCCCATCCCACTAGATTTTTTATGGGATTAGCATGGTATCACATTGAAATTGGCAAGGGTATCTCCTTTGAAACCTTAACCAGTAAGGGTCAGCGCCTGACAAAAGAAGATGTCTCCATTGGTGATTTGGCCATTAATCACATTCGATTCACCATTCTGGAAGAATTACCACCCTTTGAAGAATAGGGGCTGATTGTAGTGCGGGCATCTTGCCCGCATCAGAGGGTGAGCGAAAAAAGGTGTGGGGAGTGTAGGGAGGAGTAGGTTGGGTAGAAAGTCGTCAAGTGCGCTAAGCGCAGGGTTTAGCGTGTAGGTGTTGGGGGATAGGGAACTCCTCTGAGGTAAAGTTCCGACTCCAAAAGTTAGGCATAAATTAGACATCAAGCATACCACTTGGTGCGATCGCATAAAAATAGAGACGCGATTTCTTAATCTTTTCTACATAATGAATGGGTATACAACAATAAACTTATTTACTTAACTTTTCAATCTTCTTTTTAGCACGGTGAATAGCCAAAGCATTATCAATAGGTGGAATGATTGTAGTCATAATAGATCCCATATTATAACTTATTGATGTGCCTGTAACATTGCGATAAATTGTACCAACTACTGCACCAATTATAATCAGACAGCAAAAGAAGTTTAGGAATGCGTCCCACCTTCGGGTATAAAAATATCCAGAAATCGGTATAAAAAGAGAAAGAAAAACGAGAAGTCCTATGTTTAACCTAGAAAGACGTGCAATATGTTTTATTCTTTTCCGTTCTTTTTTATCTCTAATTGAATCAATATATTGATCTAGAAGCACTTTATCCTGATTATTCTCTGGCATTTACTACCACCTAAATTTTACAAATGTATTATTGTGGATATAACTCATATATAAAGCTTTATTTTCAAACAATTATTTTCCCCTAATAAGTAGGGATTCATCATCAGTAATTGCCACAATCCTTAGAGGATGTTTGAAAAGTATGTTTATTAACATTAAAACCTCCCAAACCTAACCCCCCTATCCCATTCTCTACAAGGGAATGGGGGTTTCAAAGACTCTCTCTTACTAG
>JAAUYD010184846.1_pt1 | contig 12890 bp, 9 predicted proteins | sample 7278101 | NCBI WGS metagenome assembly JAAUYD01 (sample SAMN14350128, study PRJNA611818) | marine sediment metagenome | isolation source: surface marine sediment (0.6m) | place: French Polynesia: Moorea | collected 2018-08 | reverse complement strand
TCCGCTACGGGAGACTCGGCTGCTGCAATTAAGGCTTCCGCTTCATGGGGTAGAGAACTCCGCTTATTCTTGGGCGATCGCCGGGTTTCCGCTACGGGAGACTCGGCTGCGAATGCCGCTAAGTTAACGTGAAAGCCTTTGTAGGCAGGGGGAGAAAGATAGAAAGATTTGTTCTGGCAAAGAGCCGAGTTGTTGTGAAGATTTTTCCGCCTCCGCTTCCTCTGCTCTTGGTAAGGGTTTCGGCTTATCTTAGCGGCATTCGACTCGGCTGCCGCCATTAAGGCTTCCGCTTCATCGGGCAGGGAACTCCGCTTATTCTTAGGCGATCGCCGGCTTCCATCCCTAATTCGAGTTTCAATCCCCTCAAACTTCTTCACAGCAGCATGCCTTGCTTGAACCGTCGCTGCAAATTGCGTCCATTTCCGCTTCGGGATGAGCCGCTGCCCAAACAAAATAGCAGCTTGTTTCCACCGTTCACCGGCTGTGGCAAACGCTGCTGAAAACGGCCCTTCGTTTGGTGCTGCATCTCTAAAATTGGCCATAGTTTTTCACCTGCTTATTGGACATTGAGCAGTACCGATAACTCCTGGACCCATCCCTGGCGCTCTCGGTGTTCCATCGTCATGATCTCCTCGTAGGACCAATGAAAATGAAAGGCGAGTGAGGCTACCTCCTGGCGGAGTACATCCAGGGGATAGCCTACTATTCCCCCAGCTTCATCGTTTCTACCTCATATCGATGGTGACATTTTGGACACTCCGTTTGGATCTGCTCGTTGGTATTGCCGTTGATTTGGTTGTAGAAGTTTTGCAAAAAGGTCAGATCCTCGGTAAATAAACCCTCAATTATTTTGGGGGTAATTTGCGAAATTTTGCCCAGCTTAATCACCACCCGAGACAGCAAGATAATTAACAGATAAGCTGGGTTTCTTTCTACCCTCGGATCCTGGAGTGGCAAAATCTCGTCAGCGGCGGTGGCTAACCGCATCACTCCTTCCCGATGCAGATTGCCCTCTGCATCGATATAGCCCTTGGGTAAGGTAAACTCATACTCAGTGCTAAACATGCTCAGGCCCTCACAACTCCTTCATGGGCAAGAGTCAGCGTTTCAATCGCCACTTCATTGCCGGTGGCATTCAAACTAGGGCCTTCCCACTTCATCGGCCAGGCATTGACAAAATTCCAACGGGCAACTTCTTGAGCATTGGCCAAGTCATACAGTACGATAGAACCCGTTTTACGCTCTACATTACCCTGAACAGCTCGATTATGCCAGTCCCATAACTCAGTCGAGTTGGTAGTCCCCCACTTCAAGCTGATATCGGAATAAGTGGTTTTGCCTGGCAATTTGCGAACCGTCGTGTTGTCTCCCCCCTCGCGGTAATCCGAAGACTCAATCGTAGAATCCAGACCGCTACATTCGGAAAACTTCCCTTGGGCAATGCCATCAATTTCTACCAGAAAGTTAAAGTTACGAGCCGGATCGACTCTTACACCAGTTTCAGCCATGATTTTTTCCTCCTACAGTTAGATCTATGACTCAGTTGTTTCTGAACCGCCCGCCCACTGACCTATGCGAACGATGACAAATTCAGCGGGACGCACCGGAGCAACGCCTACTTCAACGATTACCTGTCCCAACTCCCGCACTGCTTTGGGATTCAGTTCTTCATCGCACTTGACGTAGAAGGCTTCCTCTGGGGTTGCCCCGAATAGTGCCCCATCCCGCCAGACTCGCGTTAAAAATTCACTAATTCTTCGGGTCAGTTTCTTCCAGAGCGCCCGGTTATTCGGTTCAAATACAGCCCAGCGTATTCCTTCTTCGATGGACTCTTCGATATAGAGCAGCAATCGTCTTACGTTGACATACCGCCAGGGGGCTTCTGCTGCTGGGGCAGTAGTCCGAGCTCCCCAAACCGTTGGTCGAGTGCGATTGGGGAAGGTACGAATCACGTTTATCCCCTCCACATTGACTTCGCCTAACTCAGTCTCGGTTAACTTCCGCTCCAGCCCCAAAGCACCCGCGATCATTTCATTGGCCGGTGCTTTATGTACCCCGTATTGCGCGTCACTGCGAGCGTAAATGCCTACCAGATGACCCGATGGGGGAACTAAGATGTTTTGACCGTTACTCCCTTGAGGATCGGCGATCGAAAGCCAGGGGTAGTAGAGAGCGGCATAGCCCCGCTGGGATTCCAGATTGGCTCGCTGGTCAATGATGCTTCCAGCACCAAAAGGCGGAGCATTCCGGACGGGATCTAAAACCGCAAAGCGGTCTGCCATGGTCTCACAATGGGTAATCATTGCCTGCTGGACGGTGGTATCAGTGCGATCTGGAATACAGAGTACGTTTACATCATCCACGAGATTTAGGGCATTAATACCTTTTTGGTAGTGGGTTGCGCTAATAGCTGATAGATTATCGGCAGTGCCTCCCGCCAAATTCGTAGCTGCGAGGACAGCTGGTCGATTGTTGGGGGGTGTGGCCACTGAAGGGGTATCTGGTAGTCTCACAGTTACCGAAACAGAATTCACAATTTTGCTAAAGTAGCGGCTATGGCGGCTGTCCATTGAAAGGGCTGTAAACGTTTCATCCGGTTGGCTGGGTCCCCGAATGATTAGATTAAACTCAAAACTCTCAATGCCGACCGCTGCATCCGCACTGGCCATGGTGTAGGTATTTGTCAAGCCTTGATTCAGGGTGACGAAGTCGGCAGCCAGTTTGTCAATTACTTTGTTTTCCTGGTTGGTACCTTGACTAATCTCGATTACGCTACCGACTTCCAGTCCACTGCCATTGTCTACGCGAAAAGTCTTCTGGGTAGGGATTAAATCAGCAATCCGCAGCGTACCCGAACTATGGGTACCGCTCAGAGTTGAGGTCAAGAAAATGTCAGCCCCTCTGATCCGGTCAATCGTGACGCGCTCAGTTGTGGTCTCAATCGTTACGACATCTCCTGGCTTGAAGTCTTCCGCATCAGAGGCATCGGTAACGGTTATTTTGTTGTTAGCGGCGCTGGACACAGTCGCTTCAGCTCTCGCCGCCTCGGCAGTCCTGACAATTTGAGCATCCTGCACTTGCACGTTAATGCTGTTACCAGCAGTTCCCTCCTGTCGAGCCTCGACCCGCAACGCTTTACCAGAGGGCGTGGCGCGATCATCTAGTTCCAGAAAGGCTCGGGCAGCAGTTCCAACCCTTACAATGTAAGCGACTGTGCCACCATTCTTAAAAAAGCCTTCTACCGCGTAGGCCATGTAATGGCGCGGGGATGGGATATATTCGCCAAAATTGTCCTTAAACTGGCTCCAATTGGTAATTTTGGTTGGAACATTAATGGGTCCTTCTGCTGCCGGCCCAATAAAGGCGACTGTACTGGTTCCAACGCCACTAATAGGACCGGTTGCTGGTAATTCCTCAATGTGGACGCCTGGAATTTTGTAGGTGGTTGCCATTTTTTTCTCCTCTGTTAGTTTAAAAACTCAAAATAAAGTTGGTAATTTTTTTGAACTTAAGTTGGGATCAGTTGTACGTTATATTCCCCACTGGAAGCTGGAACCTGAATCGGTCGCCCCCCTTCCTGATAGTCAACGGCACGTACCCGAAGGGTGTAGTTTCCCTGCCGCAGACGGCCAAAGCTAAAACGACCCTCGTTATCGGTGATTTTGGTTTGTCCTGTTTCGGTTAAGAGTACCCAGGCATTGGCAATGGGATGCGGTGAGGTAGCATTATCAGTGACATATCCCCCAATTTGAATCCATTCATCTGCTTGACCTGTATGTAGATCAGGTTGGTAACTCGTGATTCCAGTGGTGACCATAGGACCAGTTATGGCAGGTTGGTAGACTAGGGAAATGGTTACGCCATAGTCCAAAGAAGGACGCAGTTGTCCTCCAACGGCATTCCAAAACTCGCTAGTGCTCTTCTTATCGCTAGGCATGACTACTGTTGTTGGCAGTAGTGGTTCTTGACCTATCAGTGTCCCTACCAGCACATCGGCAGGTAACACGGGGTATTTCAGAAGAACCTTCAACACCTGACTGAGCAATCTATGTTCGTCCAGCTCTGGCTCAGTCGCGGGCGTTGTTTGAGCTGGACTCCAGGCGGTGATGCAATAAGACAACCTAATTCTCGCCGGTGCTGGAGTGTTTTCCACTGTCCCATCTGGATTGCGACTCAGTAAGGGGTCTACCCTACGTAGCTCCCGATCTTCACTGATGTCATACAAATAGCAATTGAGCGTATTCTTATCAGTCGAGATCGGTGTAAACTCCTTCTTCGGCATTGCAAAAGACAGGTCGAAAGGCAAGGGTGTGCCAAACTCCCGTTCCAATAACTTTTCTAGTGTTCGATCAAAATCGCTAATCATAAGAATATGTACACTCCACATCAGGTTTCAAAGAAAGCTCGCGTAGCTGGATCTAGGGCCGCACCACATCACGTGAACCCAACCGTCCGGACCTTCTGACAGCTGCTCCAAGCGTGCGGCTGTAAATATTGCCCGAAACTTGCTCGTTCCAATCCGGGGTAATATAGCGGTTGATATCAAACGTCATGTAGGGGTTGCCAAGCAAATCACGGTAGAACCTCATTCCGGCCTCATTGGCAGCCAAATCGCCCCGTGAGTGGACTCCAGTAGACGCTAGACCAAAGTGTCCCTGCCTTTGGCCACGAATGCCTACCGATCCCGCAGCCCCCCGTGACATCCTGCGCAGCCAAGCCATAATGGCCGGATTACCACGAGTGGCCGGACTGAGTTCCCCCTCCATCCACTCACCCCAGGCGCGTGCATACTGGTCTCCTCGGCCTAGTCCAGTCATAGTACCGGCAACCCGCCCCCTTTGAGAGATGTAATAGTATTGAAACCCCTGCTGGAACATGTGCCCTATTTTATCTGTTCCGACGCAAATACCGTTGAGTTTAACCACAGGCGCTAAATACCCGTAGATAAAGCGCATTCGGAACGGGATGTGTTCATACCTGGTGCCAGTAATTACATTCAATCCGGTCCCTCCCCCCCGATGGGGTAGATGGGAGTTTGACCATTGTTCAATCAATGCAAGATGTGGGAGATAGGGTGCTCCCAACTGATTGTAAGCTTCCTCAACCATATCTGACCCAGAGATGGATGGTGGTCCTACTAAGGATGGAGTAGCTGCGCGGGCTCTGTCAGTCAGTGCGGTGCGCACCGAAGTAAGGCGTCGGTTCACCTCTGCGTTCAGCGCAGCGGTTCCGTCACGCAGAGTAGGGCAATCGATACCTGTTGCGGCCTCATCCACCTCCGCACGCTGGATGGAAAACTCTGGCATACTAGCCTGCTGAATAGTGTGGGTAAGTTCATGGGCCAATAGATGTTTCCCTTTTATTGTTCCAGGTGCGTACTGTCCAGCCCCAAACACGATATCCTGCCCTAAGGTAAAGGCACGGGCATTGACCGATGCTGCCATCTCAGCTGCCTGACTATCTGCATGAACATGAACTTGAGAAAAATCACTACCAAAGCGGGATTCAAAAAACGCTCGTTCAGATTGCGGCAAGGGCTGACCACTTCCCCGTAAAGCGTTAATGCGGTTTGGGAGGATGGCGGATACATTAGGAGATTGACCTGAAGTGGCTTTAGTTTGAAGCATCTCTTCTTCTTCTTCCGCTTCCGGCTTCATCTGCTGTTGAACCGATGGTTCTGGCATTCGCATTACTTGATCTGCAATGCGATCAGCTTCCTGTTCATATCGATCTCCAGGCCGATTAACCTTCAGTTTGGTTTGAATCACACCTGAATGACCTTCACTTGTTTGCAATAACTGGCAAACCGCTTGATTACCGACATCGCGCTGTAGTGCCAGGATGTCAGTCTTTAGACCATAGGAAACAGGTTGATAAGATTGCCTTGTAGCCATACCTAGCTCCTGGTTCACACTTCTATCATTTGATTTTTTGGTGGCAATAGGCCCAATCATAATTATTTCGACCTCATTATTTTGATGCAATGCAGACTGCCCTCGATATCTATATAGATCTTGGGTAGGTGAACTCGTAACCTTCTAGGGTGACAGTGGCGGAATCCACAGGTATTGTGTCCTAGGTCGCCAACCACGCGCTGGTCCTTGTAGTAATCGCGGTGTAGCCTGCCAACGGCGTATAGCTTCCGCCTCTGTCCGACCTCCATAGGCAGTAGTCAAAGAAAGAAAACTTCGTGCTCGTCTGCCTAAAAAATCTGGGGTTGCCCATTCTTGGAGTGTGATGACCACAAGCACGCCCTGATTAGGGTTATCTGTTCGATATTGTGTAATCCCTGACCATCTTTGTTGCAGCTCACTCTGGATACGTCTCTGGATACCAATATCACCAATTGATTGAATAGCGCTGCCCAAAAGTTGGCCAATCATTGCTGCCGCTCCTCCCCGTAAAGCTCTAGTCCTTCTTCTGGGAGTTACGGCTGGTATAGTTGGCTGTGGTATTGAAGGTCTTGGTGGTGCAACTCCTCTTCGTTCACCTCCTGAGCGGAAACTACTTCCACCTGATCTCTCTCCTCCACCTCTTGAGCGTCTTCTCCTTCTACCTGAAGTGCCGCCGCCTGAGCGACCTCCCCCTCCCCTAGGTCCAGAAGGAATATCAAAGCGACTAAGGTTTCTTTGCATCCAATCATCAAAATTTAATCCTCGATGCTGAAACTCTGCCCTGACTTGAGCTTCGGTGACTTGAACGTAACGAATACTGCTAATACGCTCATTAATTGCTGCTTGAACTCTATGAACCCCCTCAGTCACTACCATGACAGTTCCTGGACCGGGATTATACCTTAAAATGCTCACCGGAGCATAAGTTCCTGCCCTCACCCTTTCTGTAGCACCAGGTAAAGCCCGTTCATCGATGGGATTAATACGCCGTAAATTGGGGTCAGTTGGTGAGATGGTTAATCCATCGTCTGGGTTGCAAGCAATAGTATTAACGGGTATCGATTGATGAGGGCTCACAACTTGACCATTAGAGAGCAAATTAGTAAGGTGTTGGGCTTCACGCTCGGCCCCATGATTCTGCCGAATCAAGGACATTTGTCCCAAGGTTGCGTTGCTTGCTCTTTGCTGTACTAGGTGAACCAATTCGTGGCTCAGTAGTCGTTTCCCTTCATTCGTTTGCGGTGTATATTGTCTAGCTCCAAATACGATATGCCGTCCGACGGTATAAGCCCTGGCACCAATTGCTTTCGCTGATTTAATCGCCTCAGAATTGTGGTGAACCCTGACTTGACTGAAGTCAGAATCAAAGTGAGATTCCATAGAACCACGGACTTTTCTGGCCAGAGGTTCACCAGATGATCGCAATACCCTTTGTACGATGAGGGGTAATGTGGAACCTTGAGTCTGCTCACGGTCATATTTAGACTCAAGCCCAGTTTCTGGAGATGATGAGTTGTCGCTATCTGCTAACAAATTGCTGAGCGCCTGATTGCCAACTGCATCTTGGAGAGCCAAGATGTTCCCATCATATCCAGAGGTAGTAGCCGGACGCGAGTCCTTAGCCAAGAATCCCTTAGAATTTTCGATTTCTTGATCTCTTAAGAATTTTCTGGAAATTTGTCTCACCATGCTTAATCCCTCTCCTCTGATCTTGTTAACGTACCTCTTTTGGAAATGGATTTGAGAAGCTAAACTTCTAAACTTCTCCTGCTATAACTACGAACTACCTTTTGCTATCCCTTTCAGTTCGACCTCAGACAAGTTTTTGCCCATTTTCTGATACTCTCGCCGTGTTGCCTGAAGTAGATGGTACATGGCGATCGCACTCTCTTCCTCTACCGCCAGAAAAGCCGCAGCCAGGGCAATATTCTTGATATTGCCTCCCGCCAATTTGAACTGGCGAGCAATCCCTTCTAAATCCACGTCGTCTGCCAAAGGTACTTCTTGAGGCCAAACCGTTTGCCAGATGCGATAGCGATGGGCTTCATCTGGAAACGGAAACGGAATCGTAAACGTCAGTCGACGCACGAAGGCTTCGTCCATATTTCGGTTCAAATTCGTCGCCAGAATTGATAAGCCCTCATACTCTTCCATCTTTTGCAACAAATAGCTGATCTCAATATTGGCATAGCGATCATGAGAATCCCGCACCTCCGAGCGCTTGCCGAACAATGCATCCGCCTCATCAAAAAACAAAATGGCATTAGCGTTCTCCGCCGCCTGGAAGATGCGATTCAGATTCTTCTCCGTCTCGCCGATGTACTTGCTCACCACCCCCGAGAGATCGAGTTTGTACAAGTCCAATCCCAATTCATTGGCAACCACCTCCGCCGCCATGGTTTTGCCCGTACCGCTCGGGCCAGAAAACAGCGCATTTACCCCCTTACCTAACGACAACTTGCGGTTAAACCCCCAGCCCTCCAACACCTGATGCCGATGAGTCACCCGCCGACACAGTTCTCGCAGTTGCGCCAGAGCATCCTCTGGCAGGATCAGATCTTCCCAGGTGTACACTGGCTCAATTTGGCGAGCCAAAGCCGCTAAATCCTGCCCCGACTGCTGGCGTGCTGCCGCGAACAACGTTTCAAGCGATGGCTGACCGGCAAGACTACTCCCATGCCCATCAGAGCCGTTGCAGGCCGTCGCCACCGCTTCGGCAATTTGAGCCAGAGTGAGTCGGAAGCGGCTCGCCAGGGCATCGAAGTCAGTACCGGGGAGAGTCATACCCGCGATCGCTAATTGATGCGACCAGCAATTCCGCCGCTGGGCAAACTCAGGCATGGTGAAAGGTACCTGGACTACACCCAGTGGTGTATCCACCTCTGGCTGCCAGGGCTGGGTTCCCGACAGGATGGCGATCCCCGAATCTTGTGCCAGAGCATCTAGGAGGATCTGCTCAGAGATAGTCCGTCCCTCGTCCTGCATCACCTCCAGTCTGTCTAAATAGACGATAGCCCTCTGGAAGAATGCCTCTCGAAAAAGGAGCCTGACCCATGGCTCAAAGTCTATTTTTGCCTCCATGACATGGCTCAGAGCCACAACCAACAACGGCGCTCCCACCTCGGCGGCTAGCAATTCCGCCACTCGCCGTTTTCCCACTCCCCGGGGGCCGTGAAAATAGAGCCGCAGCGGTTGGCGGGTTGACCAGGCCTTCACCGCCAGGGCAGACAGTTTCTCCCACCGCTCTGGGTTGAGAGGCAATTCCGCCGCCGCCATAGTAGGCTTGGGCTCGCTCCACTGACAAAAGGAAATTAAACGAGAATCCAAATTCTGCTGTCCCAAGAGCAAGCGGACGACCTGCTCGTCCAACTTGAGGGTTTGAGCCAGCAGCGTCGCTTTGGGGTAATTGGGTTCAGAGACTAGGCAAATCAGGCCCTGCTCAATCAGGGGAGCATCCGCCCCAAAGTGAACCCGCCGCTCCAGTCGTTCAGCTGCGTTGGCGCAAAGCAGATTTAAGACTAAATCAACGCTCGGCCGGCGGCGGCTGACGTTATCCTGCAGATAGGCGTAGATCCGCTCGTAGCGGCGATCAAGTTCGGGAGCGAGGGCAATTAGGATGATGTCCAAATCGAAATCGGATAAGCCATAGGCTTTCTGTAGCCAAGCAAGTGAAGAATGCCCCTCCCTTTCACACTCTGGAAGAACCTCCTCACTCCCCTTCCCATTGATTTGAAAGAGAGACATCCCCGGCTCACGGGCTAATAAGCTCTCAACCTCATCCTGATTAATGTAGAGACCGCGATAAAGGTCGGTTGCTGCCTCAAAACCATAAACAGTCTCTGCAACAGTCACGGCTTCTTCCAGCAGGCTATCAAGTCGTTGCAAGGCGGGGAGAAGGGTGAGCCAATACGACTTATCAGTCTTCGGTTCCGCTTTTTCCAACAGGACTTCCAATGTTTTTTTCATCTCTTCACCCGCCCTCTCATCTGAATTTCCAAGCAAAACTCTTTTTCTAAGCTCAACTTTTTCCATTTTCTAGCAACGCAACACGACCCAAACGCCGAAACCATTGTGAGGATTTAGTTCTACTTTTTCGATGTCACAGCTAATCAGTAATATGGAAAAAGTTGTTGTCAAAAAGCCAGGGGTTTCAATACTCTCGGTTAAGGATTTTGACTTTTCTTTAAGGCAAGCAGAGGAGCAGGGAGAGGTGTGACCCAAGGCGAGGGAACCTTGCCTTGGATGCGCGCACCTTAAGGGATTTTCGTTTTTCTCCCCCGCCCCCTGCTCCCCTCTCCCTTGCAGTCTCAACTAGGGTTTTGAGCTTAACCGAGTAGCATTGCCGGGGATTTTGCTCTACAAGGACAATCAAGTTCTTAATTGTGGACGAAGTCTAGCTTAGAAGCTGTTTGAAAAGTAAATCCTGTTATCTTGTTGATCTAAGTGCTTCTTTTGAACTAGGCAAAGATCGCGAAGAACTCGTGTACAAACTTATATCACATTTTTATTATCGAATAATATGCTACATATAGCTCCTATAAATTTACAAAATGTATAACGCTCAGCTGACATTCCGGGCAAGGAAGAGAAAATCCTAGTAATGATCGATGAAACAGGAGATAAAAAGAAAGGAGAAAAGACAGATTATGTCAAGAGACAATAGATCTGAACTTCACCCATACAAATCTACTATAAAGTCCTAAAAGCCTTATCTATTAAGGGATGCAAAGATTAGAGGCATATTTCCTAAAATAGTAGTCATGTATATAGAGCGTCTTCCGGTGGAGAAATTCTCCGTAACGGGTTGTGTTCACTCTTACCATTGAGGGAATCGGCCCCCGCATAGGCTGATCCTCTCTTCCCCCCACACCGCTAACTGCGTTCCAAGCCCCGTCAATCTTCCCCGCTTTAGCATTAACAGCGATTAATTTACCCTTTCCCCGGTTATTTTTATCCCCAACAAACACTAAGACTTTAGGATACTTTGTATAATTAATCTTAGTCTCTTTAACAATAGTTTTAACTCTTGTTTATGGTTGAGAACTAACAGCAACGAGTCCAGAAAATGGAAAAAGAAATAAGGAAGCGATCGCGGCAATAATTAGCCAAGGATAATAGAGTCTAAAACTAGCGACGATAAGGAGCAATAGGGACTTCTGGGATTGTGTAGCCTTGGTTTGTTTCTTCATGCCTCAGATTCTCATTAATATCTTTTAGGATGGAAACAGAGAAACTAAACCCAAAAAGCAAAATGATAATGACAGCAACTAAAAGATGTTCACAAGTGATAGGAGGCTCAGGTTTGCAAGCCGGTAAATTTTTCCGACGGAACATAATTAAACTCTCTTAAATTAAGGTTGTGGATAGCCTAAAAGGGGTTCTACAGTATATACACCGAAATTGTAGAATATCAAGATTTTTTAGCAAATAATGCTAATTAATGTTAAAAATAGTTGCTTTTGGTTGACTTGACATGATATTCTATACACAGTGGAAAAGGTCTGCCCCTGTAACATCGTTTTTATATGTAAAATAGTCAGTCAATAAAACAGTCTCAGAAAAAAACATAAAATGCCAACGGAGTCGCAACTATTAAAGTGCTTAGTTTTATGTCAAACTCTCTCTAATTGTTATCAACCCATTCAATTAATTCGCTATGATGAGATAAGAAAAGAAATTTTTATTATCGCTGGAGAACTAGGAAGTATAGAAATTACCATTTTTGAACAAGGACAATGGAGATATGATGTCACCGAAACATAATTTTAAAGAAATGAGTCTTTCCCAACTGAAAAGGTATATTTTATCTCATAGAGATGATCAAGAAGCTTGGGAAGAATTTGCCAGTCGTGAACGACCGAATGCTATTTATTTTAACACAGACATATCATTAGATAGCCAAACAGAACAATTACAAGAACTTCTACAAAATGATTATTGATTAAGATAAAGCGATCGCTAATAACGAATTATATCGTTAATAGTTTTGTAAGGTGGGCAAAATTTTTTACATTATCAGTAGGTGACATAATTTTTTAATTTGCCCACCCTACCATTTATTTCCACTTGCTACAATCAGGAGGCGTTTCAGGATCACTGGCTTTATCTTGTTTCAGTTCTTCAATATAAGTTTTATTCGGTTCTTCATCTATTATCCATTTTTTATTTTCATAATCATAATAACCTTTATAAAATGCTTGATCCCAATAACAAGTTGATTTAATTTGAGCAGGAGTCAGATTTTTGGTGTTTATTAAGTAAGCATATTTGAGGTTGGCTTTGTAAAGTTTGGCATATTTGAGGTTAGCATCTTCGAGATGGGCATCTTCGAGGTTGGCATTTTCAAGGTAGGCATTTTCGAGGTTGGCTTTGTAAAGTTTGGCATTTTCGAGATCGGCATCTTTGAGGTTGGCATTTTCAAGGTAGGCATTTTCGAGGTTGGCTTTGTAAAGTTTGGCTTTGTAAAGTTTGGCATCTTTGAGCTAGGCATTGTAGAGATTGACATAGTTGAGGTTGGCATCTTCGAGTTTGGTATTTTCGAGTTTGGTATTTTCGAGGTTGGCTTTGTAGAGATCTGCATAGTTGAGATAGGTATTTTCGAGGTTGGCATTGTTGAGGTTGGCATTGTAGAGTTTGGCATTGTAAAGTTTGGCATTGTAAAGTTTGGCATTGTTGAGGTTGGCATTGTTGAGGTTGGCATTGTTGAGGTTGGCATTTTCAAAATTAAAATAGGCTAATGATTTCCCTGCTTTAGCCAATCGTTCTAATGCGTCTCGCCTCCCTGGACAATATTCCGTTTTTTCTGGACAGTTTCGTAAGAATCTTTTATCTGCATTCAGTTGAACCTCTCGAAACCCCAAATAACCAACGATCACAGTTCCAATCAAAGGAATAATCAAAAATAACCCCACAGCTTGAACCCGACTTCTGAGTTGATGTTTTGCACTATTGTCTAAAAACCCTAGTGCTAGGGTTGATAAGGTCAAAGACTGTTGC